>Ga0315291_10004633_pt1 | contig 17443 bp, 12 predicted proteins | sample YL17G12_20_MG_FD_203070 | JGI IMG/M metagenome (GOLD analysis project Ga0315291, IMG submission 203070) | Sediment microbial communities from Yellowstone Lake, YNP, Wyoming, USA - YL17G12_20 | ecosystem: Environmental > Aquatic > Freshwater > Lake > Sediment | place: USA: Wyoming | collected...
CTGGATGAAGCCCCAGTGGACATACCCCAGGGCATAGTTCGTAATCAGGGCTGCAATGAAGAAGGCGGCGATGCCGCTGAAGAGATAGGTGTCTCTGACCATGATGAGGTCTCGCCAGCCGCCAGCGAAGCACATCCTCGTCCGTTGAGCCAGCACGCCGACGACGAGTCCCACGATGATTGATATCCACAGAGCCGGGTGTAGCGAGGCTGGTCCGCTCTCGCTTCTAAGAATGAAGCTCGGTATGAAGATAGCCAGCAGCAGTATGCCTATCATCAACACAGGCATTATCCAGCCTGCCGCAGCGTGCATCTTGGTGGCACGCCCCAAGTTGAATCCTTTGCGGAGGAAGAAGATGCCGGCAATCACGCCCACTATGATGCCGCCGATAGCAGTGATGCCGTTGAGGTCGCCGCCGGCGAGGCGAAGCGGAGCGCGCACAGTGCAGCCCAGGAACACCAGTGCCCCCATCATCATAAAGGCGCCCAGCAGGAAACGGAGCAGTGGGGAGGAACCGCCCCTTGACCTGAACTCACGGAAGGCGAAGGCGGCGACGAAGGCTCCCAGCACCAAGCCCAGGATTTCAGGTCGTATGTATTGCACTGCCTTGGCCCCGTGAAGACCGAGCGCACCTGCGATGTCCCGGAGAAAGCAGGCGGTACAGAAGCCCATATTAGAGGGATTGCCCCACTTCACCAGGTAGGCTGCCAGGACTCCGAAAACAATCCCAGCTAAGATGATTAGAATTTTGGGTTTCAATAACTTGCGCAAGGTTGTGTGCTCCTTCCCGACTGCTATTTTCTCCCGGTTGGGGTCAGCAGAAGGCGGAAGCCGTCCTTGACGTTCTCTACTTTCACCGAGTAGCCCCTGCTGTCAGCCAGCCTCGAAACGTTCTCTTTGGAGACGGCGCTCTCCGTGAGCACGGCTATGGGTTCGTTGGGGTGGTCTTCGAAGGCTTTCTTTGCCTTGACTACCGGGATGGGGCAGGAGAGACCGCGCACGTCAATCTCAATCATGCCACCTCCTTTTGGCGGGTTGGGGCATTCATCCTGATTCCAAACCGTTGGAATGATACCATAAAATATTTTTTAGTGCAAGATAAATTTTGCTTATTATGGTATAATTGGAAACACTATGAATCTTGACTATCTAAGAACCTATCTCGATGTGGTGAGGGTGGGGAGCTTCTCGGAGGTGGCGAAGAAGCTGTCCCTCAGCCAACCCGCTGTGTCGTTTCAGATTCACAAGCTGGAGCAGGACCTAGGCGTGAGATTGATAGACAGGGGTCAAAAGAAACTCGCTTTGACCGATGCCGGGAAACGGTTGATTCGATTCGCTGAGGCTGTCGAGAAAGAGCGGGCGCGTCTGGGGCGTGACCTTGACCAGATGCGTGAGGAGGTTACAGGAACTATAGTTATCGCTGCCAGCACCATACCCGGCGAGGTGCTGCTGCCTCCAATTCTGGGCGAGTTCAAGTCGCTACATTCTGCTGTGGGGGCGCGCGTTGATATCTCTGACTCTTTGACGGTCATCTCCGGGGTGCAGAGCGGGGCTTACGACCTGGGGTTCTGCGGCAGTGTGCCGGTGGGCAAAGACTTAGAGTATTTCAGGGTGGCTGAGGATGAGATAGTTCTCATCGTGTTCCCCGAGCATCCCTTTGCAAGGAGAAGGAAGGTCTCTTTCCCGGAACTGGAGGGGGAGCCGCTTGTCCTGCGTGAGGAGACCTCGGGCACGCAGCGGAGCCTCAAGTCGCTTCTGTCCCGGGCTGGGCTCGATGTAGATAGGCTGTCGACGAATCTAGTGCTGGGCACGAGCCAGGCGGTGGTCTCGGCGGTGGAGTCGCGCGTGGGCATAGCCTTCGTGTCCAATCTGGCTATAAAGAAGAGCCTGGCGCTGGGGTTGGTCAAGGAGGTCGCCGTCAAAGGGTTAAATTTGAAGCGTGATTTTTATTGTGTCTACAGGAAGGAAAGGGTGGTCTCCCGCCTGCTCGGCGAGTTCCTTGCCTTCGTTCAGTCGAGAGCGTCACAGGTTTGATTTTTCCCAGAGCCCTTGTCAAAAAACGCGGTTGATGGTAAGGTTGAAACAATGAGGCGCAAGGGCTTTGTTCGAATCATCTTCGCGATACTGCTTGCAGCCCTTCTCCTCTCCTCGGCGACAGTCCCTTTAAGCGCCCAAGGGGAGCAGTATGCCGTCACCCTGACGGCAACGGCTGATGTCACTGTAGATTCGTTCGACCCCGACACAAACTTAGGCAGCGATAATACCCTTGATGTGAGGTACTCCTCTTTCCGCCCCACGCAGACGCAGCGCTCTCTCATTCGCTTTAATCTGTCTCGCGCATTGCCGGCAGATGCCGTTATCGACCAAGCTTGGCTTAACATCTTCCTGAATGGTGGCGAAGGCAATATCAATATATTTGTTGCTCCTCTAACTGGAGAATGGACTGAATACAGTGTGACGTGGAACAATCAACCTCAAATAGGTGAGCCTGTGCTTGCTCGTCCGGTGGATACGGGCATGGGGCTCAAAGGATTGGAGGTCACGGACATTGTACTTGCTTGGCGTGAAATGTCTAACTATGGCCTGGTTTTATTTGGGCCCGAGGGGGAGACGAACTACCTCCGCATTTTTGAAAGCCGCGAGCATGGGGAATCTCCGCCGCGCTTGACCCTGATATACCATATAGAGGAGCCTACTCCCACTCCTAGTCCCACGCCAACTCCAACCCCAACACCTACCCCAACCCCAACTCCATCGCCTACACCGTCTCCTACGCCCAGTCCCACACCAACTCCCACTCCTACTGCAACACCGACGCCTACTTCTGCCCCAACACCCGCGCCTTCGCCCACGCCGAGCCCTGCGCCTACACCATTCTCCACGCTATCACCAACTCCAACGCCTGCTGTTACGCCCTCCCCTTCGCCTGGCGATGCTCCGCCCGTTGTATCTCTGATAGACCCTGGCGTATGTGAGGGGCAGGTCACGGTACATGCCGATGCTTCCGATAACACGGGTGTGGAGAGGGTGGAGTTTTATCTCGATGGTGAGCTTGTTTTCACAGACTACTCCCCGCCGTATCAGTTCACTCTGGATTCAGAGAAATACGATAATGGAGACCATGACCTGAGGGGCAAGGCTTTCGACCTCGCTGGCAAGTCCTCCTCTGACGACAGGGCAATAGGTGTCGCTAATGTCAGGGATAAGACTGCGCCTACGGTGGTAATCACTTATCCCAAGGATGACGAGACCGTTTCGGACAAGGTGATTGTCAAAGCCAATTTGAGCGATGACACAGGTCTGGCGCAGTGCTTTTTCAGGGTCGATGGCAAGTTTGAGGGGTTCGAGGGCTTTCAGGGGTATCCCAAGAGCAAAGCTGTCACCTTCGAGTGGGATACTGAGTTTGTATCGGAGGGGAAACACCGGTTGGCTGTGGAGGCGTACGACAAAGACGGGAAATACGGCGTTGATACATGCGATGTGGTGGTGAGCCAGCCTTCTGCTGCACCACCCCCGAAGTTGAAAGTTACCAGTCATCAAACCACTCGAAACAAGAACTATTTCAAAGTTACTCTCACCGTAGAGAACGTTGGCGGCTCGGACGCAATGAATGTGGTGGTTCAGGATTTCCTGCATTCCTTACAACCGATTCCCGGATACACCTACTTCGCCAATGTAGAAGCCAGATTCACACCTTCCACTATGTATGGAGACGCAGTAATCACCAGCATCATCAACTTCGCACCAGGGGCCTCTGCGACCTACGACTATATAGCCGTGCCGGTTCTGATTTCTCCCAACCCGCCCACGCCGTCCATCGGCGATACGGTTAAGCTGTGGTATGAGGATGCTGACGGCACTCAATATTCCGAAGATGTCAAAAGCCCGGTTATCCAGACCACGACCGGTGAGAGCTTTGCAGCCGCCTATCTCAGTGCCCTCAAGTCAGCCGACTATCTGCTGGTTACCAATCCGCAGAGGCTCTTATGGTGGAATAACAGCGCTGACACCGATGCTCTGTTGTGCTCCGTGGCGGAGCTGGCTCGTTACAAGAGCGGTGTGCTAGGCTATCTGGATATCTACGACAATAATGCTTTCCGCAATCTGATAAAGCAGGGCGGCGACTGGAGCAGCAAGCTGGCAAATGGCTGGGATGCCAATGGTTATCTGCTCATAGTTGGGGAGACTGAGATAGTTCCTTCGTGGGTTCGAGAGGTGGCAACGATTCTGACCACCCATGGCGACAGAACCTGGAAGCCTCTCACTGATTATCCGTACGCCAGCACCTACGGTGACGACCTGAAGCCCGAGTTGAGCATGGGGAGAATTATAGGGAACGATGCCAAGGCACTGGCGAAGACGATTGTGGTCAGCCTCAATGTCTATTTGCAGACAACGGGCTACGGTTTCGACTGGTCGGATGTGCTTCTGGCAAGCGGCTACTCCTGCGGCATGGGGGGAGGTTCGGATTGCATGGATTTCAAGGGACAGGTTAACACTGTCTCGGGCGAACTGAGCAAGAAGAACCCATCTGGCGTGCAATCTAAGATACATACCCAGGATTACACGCAGTACTCCCCCAAAACTGGCAAGATAGACATCAACTACTCGAAGATGGTCATACAGAGCGTCTTCTTTAGCGCTACCAAGAATCGCGACATTATTTTCCTGGCGGGGCACGGGAATGCCTGGGGCTGGGAAGCCCTCGATGTGGGAGCTGTTCTGGCTCAAGCCAAGCCTTTCGGCTCTATCAATCCCTTCATCTTCGCTTCTTCGTGTCTGGCGGGCACGTATTATGATTTTCATAGCCCTCAGGGCAAGCTCTTTGGAATCGCAGAGGCGTTCTTAATCAAGGGCGCTGGCGGTTACCTCGGGGCTACCGACTCGGGGGGATGGGAATCCCAGGCTAAGAGGTTTTTCGAGAAGTGGGACAAGGGTGAGCCTGTGGGACAGGCTGTCAAGCAGACCAGGAGAAGCCTTGGCGATGGCGACCTCGACAGGATATGGGCAGCGATTTACCATCTGTACGGAGACCCGAAATACGGAGCGTTCCTAACCCTGCTCCCTGATTCGGGAGATTCTACACCGCCATCACAGGGTCAACCCGTCTCCTCGGCTGCAGTACTTATTCCGGGCTATCGGGTGAATGAGGTCGAGGGCGCGGACTATGTGGAAATCCCGGGTGGCGATGTCCTGTTTGAGGTAGGCAAGCCCATGATTCCTTTCTACAGGGTGTTTTACGATTACCCCGCTGGCTATCAGATACAGGACGTTGTCCTGGCTGGCGTATCCCAGCCGACTACAGCCATAGGGCTCGAGATACCCAGTCCTGCTGCTATCCCGCTCGCGGGGAGCGAGATTACGCTGACTGCGTCAAGCGCAAGCGGCACAGCGTGGTATCCTGAGAAGATGTTTGAATGGGCGGTGTTCGAGAGCCCTGAAGCCACTACGCTCGCAATAACAATCTATCCCTTCAATTATAATCCTTCGAGCGCCGAGGCTAAATTCTACAACAGTTTCAACTTCGATATAGAGTACATAGCATCCGATGTGGAGATAACGAAGCTGTCTACGAACAAGGATGTCTATGCACAGGGCGAGCAGGTGACGGTTGAGTATGAACTCAACAACGTTGGGATGGCAGCGAAGGATGTGGTTGTCAGCGCAGCGATAAAAGAGGAAAGCACAGGAGATATCGTTAGCAGCTTGCCTCCGCGCACCCTCAAGAAACTAGCGGGCAAGGCTTCGTACACCACCACATGGAGCAGCAATGGATTGGAGCCAGGTTGCTATATAGTGGATGCTGAGTTAAGGGATGCGCAAGGTAATCTGCTGGATCGGAAAACCGAGAGCCTGGAGATGGGCATATCTCTGGGCGAGATAACTGAACTTGCAGCTACGCCGCAGCATTTCAGTGTTGGGGATGACGTTGCGATATCGCTGAGTTTCAAAAATACGGGCGAGAAAGATATTTCTGGTGGGGTGGTAATCAGGGTGAGGGATGGAGCTGGCGGGATGGTCGGGGAGTTCACGCACGAATTGACCGACCTGGCTCCTGCTGATACTGTTTCCTTCGATAGTGTCTGGGATACTACCGATGTTCCGGATGGCTCCTACGATGTCATCGGCTACGTGTTATATGATGGGAAATCTACCGACCCGGTGACGGTTTCCCTGAGCACAGAAGGCACGGGTGAAGGAGAAGGTACATCCTCGCTGTTGTGGGTTGTTGTGGGGGTAGGGGCTGCGATCCTCCTTGTGGCTGGCGTTGTGCTCAGGCGTCTCCTGGCTCGACCTGCGTAATCAGTAGGTTCTACTGAAAGCTTTCACTCCAGTTGTTGCGATACTTCACGCCACGTCTTATAATCAGCTACGACAGGCGGCTGCGATGCGAGTTCGGAGAGCCGTTTAAAGTAATTCGGGGAGGTGAAAGATGCGTAGAAAAGCTCTTCTATGCGTGTTGGTGGCGGGCGTGCTGGTTCTGCTGGCTGGTTGCGCTTCTGGTGTCTCTCAGGAGCAGGGCCCCGGGCTATCCGAGCAACCAGGCGAGACGGAGGACATAGGTGGAGCAACCCCTCTTGCTTATGATATGTACCTCAAGATAGGGGGTATAGCTGGTGAAGCGATTGCTGCAGGGCATGAGGACTGGATTGAAATAGAGTCTTACAGTTATGAAGTTGTGGGAGCTACGCCTACCGCTGGTTTGCTCAGTGGCAAGCCTGATTTGGGGGAATTCATAATCGTGAAGCTGATGGATAAATCGTCCCCCAAGTTGTTCGAGTATTGCTGTTCGGGCAAACAGATACAGGAAGTGAAACTCGAGCTGTGCGAGGCAGGCGGTAGCCAGAACGTTTTTGCGAGATACATTTTGAGGGAAGTGATACTCAAGAGCTACGATTCAGCATCCCCCAAGCTGTTCAAGGAGTGGGACACGTCGTCTCCTAAGCTCTTTTCGTTCGCTCCCGGCGAGGGTACTGACGATACCGTTACCAAGCCCATTGAGGTAGTATCGTTCAGCTACGCCAAGATACAGATGGAATACATCAATCAAAGCGGACAGACGGCTGCAGGCTGGGATATAACCGCAAACAATAAATATTAGGGCGCTCGTGTGTTTACGCCTCAGCCCTGCCGCTATTTCAAGTAGGGGCGAAGTCTACTTAGAAGCTGTTTGCCGAAGAATCCCGGGAAGAGGTCGTGGAATTCTATGAGGAGCTTGTAGCTGGAGGGCACGATGGTTACGAAGCGCTCCTTTTCTATGGCTTCTTTGATTTTTCGGGCAGCTACCAGTGGGGGAGTCTTGCATTGACTCTGATAATATTTCGCCAGCTTGGTTGTGGAGTTGTCGAAGATGCCGGTGCGCGTGCCCCCGGGCAGGACGATGCCTACGTGTATTCCCCTGTCCTTCAGTTCGTAGTGCAGTGCCTCTGAGAAACCCTGGAAGGCTGCTTTGCTGGCAGCATAAACTGCGGTGCCGGGGACAATCAATCTGCCACCCACTGAGGCAACGTTTATTATCACCCCTTTGTCCTGCTTGTGCATGATGGGGAGGACGGCCCGTATGAAATTCACGCCCCCGTGGAAGTTGATATTCATCTGCCTGTTGAACTCGTCCTGTGACGTTTCCTCGAAGGGCTTCACTAGCATGATGCCAGCGTTGTTTACCAGTATGTCTATCCTCTCGTAATTCTCTGTTACCTTCCGGACAAGTTGCTTGATTTGTACGGCATTGCTGATGTCGCAGACCTCCGCAGATGCATCGGGGGCATACTTGAGGATTTTAACAAGCACCTCGACGAGCTTTTCTTCCTGGATGTCAACCAATATAGGAGTACACCCATGCATTGCCAGGAGAATAGCGGTAGACCTCCCGATGCCACTGGCTGCGCCGGTGACGATGGCTATTTTGTTTTTCAGGTTCATGTCAACCCCCAGCGGGAAATTCTAAATCCTAATTTCTAAAAGATGGAACAAGCTATCAGCTTCATTCTATTGTTTCCACTTTGAGCATGTTGGTGGTGCCTCGGACTGCCAGTGGCAGCCCGGCTGTGATTACGATGAGGTCGCCTTTCTTAGCTACGCCGCTTTCTTTGCTCACCTTCGTGCCCTCTGCGAAAAGGTCGAGCACTGAAGGCGGGTCAATTATTTCGTAGGGATACACTCCCCAGGAGAGCAGGAGCCTTCTTCTCTGTTTGGTGCTCGGTGTGGCAGCGAGGATGGGGATGCCGGGACGGTACTTGGCGACGCGTCTGGCGGTACTGCCCGAACTGGTGAAGGCTACGATAGCTGCTGCTTTAAGCTGGTGGGCTGTATGGCAGGCGGCGTAGGCTATGGCGTCGTCGGTCTGAGGCAGGAGGTCTGCTCCTTTGTCCTGAAGTATCTTGGTGTAGGGAAGGGTCGCCTCTGTGTTCAGAGCTATCTTCATCATCACCTGCACAGCCTCTACCGGGTAGCGTCCTACAGCGGTCTCACCCGAGAGCATGATGGCATCGGTGCCGTCGAAGATGGAGTTGGCTATATCGGTGACCTCGGCGCGGGTGGGTTGGGGTGAGCTTATCATAGATTGCAGCATCTGCGTGGCGGTGATGACGGGCTTGCCGGCGTGGTTGCATTTCTTGATAATCTCTTTCTGCACCAGGGGCACTCTCTCGATAGGGATTTCGACGCCCAGGTCGCCACGCGCCACCATCAAGCCGTCCGAGGCTGCTAGAATCCTGTCCAGGTTCTGCCAAGCTTCCCACTTCTCTATCTTGGCGATGAGCGGGATATCCGCCCCGTTTTTCTTGAGTAACCTCCTGACACGGAGCACATCCTCAGCTTCCCTGACGAAGGATAACGCTATGAAATCAACCTCCTGCTCTATGCCGAAGAGGATATCTGCGAAATCCTTGTCGGTGAAAGAAGGTATCTTCAGGGTAATGTCGGGCAGATTGACGCCTTTCTTCCATGCCAGCGTACCCCCCACAAGGATGCGGCACTTCACATCTTTTGAAGTGGTGCTGGTCACCTTCAGCTTTATGGCGCCGTCATCGAGGAAAACGATATTGCCAGGCTTCACGCTTTGGGGAAGCTCAGGCAAATTTATGTGTACCTTGCGCTCATCGCCCACAACATTTGATGTGGTGAGGGTGAAATCCGAGCCTTCTTTGAGCTTAATCTCCTTGTTTTTGAGCTTGCCGGTGCGAATTTTAGCCCCTGCGATGTCTTGAAGTATGGCTACGGGTGTATCCAGCTTTGCTGCTGCCTTGCGGATGTTTCCTATGTAAGCTGTATGTTCTTTATGAGTACCGTGGGAGAAGTTGAGGCGCGCCACGTTCATCCCCGCCTTGATTAGCTTCTCGATGGCGGGGGGCGACCCGGTGGCGGGTCCGATGGTGCAGATTATCTTGGTTCTCTGTCTCGGTTCCATTTTTTTACTTCAGTGTGCAGGGTTGCACCTATTATATCAGCACTGCCTGCTAATGCCATCACCTGCCGCGGAACACGGGCGGGCGCTTTTCATTAAGTGCCTTTATCGCTTCCTGGTAATCATGGGAGGAGATTAACAGGGATTGGACATCGGTAGCCTCCTCCAGACCGGCTTTGATGTCCTTATGCTGGAAGCTTCTGTTGATGAGCTGCTTGCCTATTCCTACCGCCAGAGGTGCCTTTTGAGCCATCTTGAGGGCGATTTTGTTAACCTCGTTATCGAAGGTTTCGCGAGGGAAGACGCGGTTGACCAAGCCCAGCTCCTCCGCCCTCCTGGCGCTGATACTCTCTCCGCTCAATATGAGTTCCTTGGCTCGCGCCGGTCCGATGAGCCAGGGCAATCTGACAGTGCCTCCGGAGTCGGGAAGGATGGCGAAGTTTATCTCCGGCAGTGAGAAGATGGCGTCGTCTGTGGAGTACCTCAAATCACAACAGAGGGCAAGTTCCAAGCCACCGCCGATGGCTGGTCCGTTCAGGGCTGCGATGGTGAGCTTTTGAATTTCCTCGAATTCGTTGAATACCCTGTTCCAGTACTGGCGCTGCCGCCAGCGGAAGGCAACCGGCGTCATGGTCCTCACAATATCGAGGTCTGCCCCTGCGGAGAAGTACCTGCCTGCTCCTATCAAAAGGATAACCCGTACCTCGTCATCGGTGATGATACTCTGGAGGATTGTCCAGAGCTCCTCCAGCATATCGAAGTTTATGGCGTTGAGCTTATCAGGGCGGTTGAGGGTTATGATTCCCACGTTGTCGGATTTGTCGTAGAGAACGGTTTTTCTTTTCACAGGAGCACCTCCGATATGGGTTTTTAGGTCTCGGCATAGCGTGGTTCCGAACTACCGGGTCTCCGAGCGAGAACCAGGGGCATTGTAACACAGCGCTGCGGCCAACGGAAGCACGAGATGAAGGGGCTTTTTGAGTCAAAGTTACTTGGTGGGATAGTTGCGAAGCGGAGGTTGGATGGAGTACACTGCCTAGTGAAAATTCGGCGGGGGCTTAAATGACCACAACAGTTCTTTTAGTGCGGCATGGGCAGACCAGGTCGAATGTAACCGGCTACTATATGGGCTGGTCTGAGGAGGGTCTCAACGAGGTGGGCTACACCCAGGCGCGCAAGCTGGCTTCCCGGCTGGCGGGGTCGCCCACCGACTCAATCTATACCAGTCCTCTGAAGAGGGCTTATACTACTGCGTCCATTATAGCCGAGCCTCACGGGCTTGAGGTGAAGTTGATGGATGATTTGATTGAAATCAAGCTGGGTGACTGGCAGGGGTTGCACGAAGGCGAGATAGCGAAAAGGTGGCCCGAGCTGTGGCAGCAGTCTCGAATAGACCCATCGGGGCTGGCTTTCCCCAACGGGGAAAGCTTCGGGCAGGTGGCTGAAAGGTCGGTTAGAGCCTTCGAGATGGTGGTGGCTGCCAATCAGGGTAAGCAGACGATGATTGTTACGCACGATATCGTGGTCAGGATACTGGCTGCGTACGTTATGGGTGTGCCGTACAGCGTTTATCGCAGGCTGGAGATAGACAACGCCTCCTTGAGCGTGGTTCGCATAGAGGGTGGTTCGAGGCAGCTTATCACACTAAACGACATCTCGCACTATAAGGCTGCGCCATCTGAAATGTGATAATTTTTTAACTATTTACCTCGCCATTTTATGATTTCTCCATAGAGGAGTTGTTACTATAATCATTAACTGGGCGATTGGGGGTGTATAGATTATGCTGAAAGCTTACCGATATTGTTTAGAGTTTAGAAATTAGGATTTAGAATTTCTCAATGGAGGTACGGATGGAAGGCGATAGGATTTCTTACCACGAGTCTGTGCGCAGGGTGTATGAGCGTATCAAGAAGGATGGTATGGACAATATCTGGGACCGCTACGAAGCCCAGGGGCTGGGCAGCCCGGATAAGCGCTGTCCTTTCTGCCAGGCGGGCGTTCGCTGCGACCTCTGTTCCAACGGACCCTGCCGCGCCGACGCAGCCAAGGACAAGAAGGGAGTCTGCGGCATTAAAGCCGATGGCATGGCGATGCGCATGATGCTGCTCAGGAATGTCATGGGCGCTTCCACTTATCATTATCATACCGAGCAGACCATCAAGACCCTCAGAGCCACCGCCGAGAAGAAGACGCCGTTCCAGATTAAAGAGGCTGGAAAGCTCAGGGATTTCGCCAAGAGGCTCGGACTGAGCACAGCGGGGTCGCTCGAAAAAATAGCCATGGGCCTCTGCGATTTCGCGGAGGCTGATTTCAACAGGAAGCTGGATGAGCCCAGCATGATAGTTGAGGCTCTGGCTCCTAAGGAGCGCAAAGAGCGCTGGCGGAAGCTCGATATTTTCCCCGGAGGCATTCACGGCGAGATATTGTTCGCCACCAGTTCGTGTCTCACCAATGTCGATGGTTACTACCAGAGCCTGGCTCTGAAGGCGATGCGGCTCGGCGTGGCGATGGCGTACCAGAGCCAGATTGTCACTGAGTACTGTCAGGATGTGCTCTACGGGATACCCAAGCCTCATAAGATGCGCGTGGATTTGGGCGTGCTGGAGCCTGACTATGTAAACGTGCTGCCCAACGGACATGAGCCTTTCCTGGGCTTTGCCATGGTGCAACTGGCTCGCAAGCCGGAGTGGCAGAAGAAGGCAAAGGACGTGGGAGCCAAAGGGCTGCGGGTTATCGCCAATATCGAGACGGGGCAGGAGATGATTCAGAGATGGGAGATGGATAACACGTTCTACGGCTTCACGGGGAACTGGATTACGCAGGAGGCTGTTCTTGCCAGCGGCTGCGTGGACCTCTTTGCCTGCGATATGAACTGCTCCATGCCCATTGACCCGCTGTATGCCCAGAAATATAAATTTAAGCTGATACCGGTGAGCGAGCTGGTTGCCTTCGAGGGCGTCACCGAGCGCATCAACTACGAGCCTGAGAAGGCTGAGGAGCAGGCGGCGCGGCTATTGCAGATGGCGATAGATAACTTCAAGGTCAGGCGAGCCTCTGTGGAGCCGTTCGGACAGTTGCCCATGCGAGAGGCTGTGGTGGGCTTCTCTACCGAAAGCATACTGGAAGCCCTCGGTGGCAGCCTGATGCCGCTGCTTAACGCCATAAAGGTGGGCACGTTGCGGGGTGTAGCGGGACTGGTCTCCTGCACCACGCTGAGGGACTCGGGGCAGGATGTGCACAGCGTGAGAGTGGCAAAGGAGCTGATTAAGCGGGATGTGCTGGTGCTCTCTATGGGGTGCGGCAACGGTGCTATGCAGGTCGCGGGGCTGTGTAGCCCTGAAGCCAGGGAGTTCGCGGGTCCCGGTCTCCAGAAGGTTTGCGAGAAGCTGAACATACCGCCTGTTCTGAGCTACGGGACTTGTACCGATACAGGGCGTCTGGCTGACCTCCTGGCGGCTATTTCGGCTGCTCTGGGGAGCGTGCCTATACCCGACCTGCCTGTCGCTGCTGTGGCTCCGGAGTACATGGAGCAGAAGGCTACTATAGATGCCATATTCGCCCTGGCTCTGGGGCTATATACATACGTGAATCCTGCGCCCACAGTGACCGGCGCGCCGAATTTGGTGAGGCTCCTGACCCAGGACCTAAAGCAGATGACGGGCGGTGTGTTAAATGTAGAGACGGACGCGGTCAAGGCTGTAGATGGCATTCTTGCGCATATAGAGGCGAATCGGAAGAAGCTTGGCATCTAGTTTAGTCGGAGCATTGCCCGAACCAGACTTAGAAAATAGCGCGGGTGCACCCGCATTCCCTTGTAGGGGACAGAGCCCCTACACTATGGTTGCCTTAATATTGTTTATGATTTAGGAATTCGGATTTAGAATTTACGTAGGGGCGAGGTATCCTCGCCCCTACGTGCTTTATGTGGCGGGGCTGATGTGCTTATCGGTTAGCATGAGACCGATGACGCCTAGCACAATTAAGGCTATGGAGCCTATCTTTATGGCGGTGGCGGGCTCTTTGAAGTAAAGAAAGCCGATTACAGCTATGAGTGCTGTGCCCACGCCGGACCAGATGGCATAAGCGATACTGACATCGATTTTCTTCAGGGCGAGGGTTATGAAGGCAAAGCTGAGCCCATAGAAGACGAACATGAGGATTGAAGGCACTAGTTTTGTGAAGCCGTGCGCCAGTTTCATGTTGGTGGTGCCGATGACTTCCATAGTGATTGCGATGATTAAATAAACCCAACTCATGTGACCCCCCTAGATGTTTGTATGCATTGAAATGATACACTCCAGAGGGGAACATATCAAGCGAGGCTCAAATGGCTAAGGGACTGTGGGGGTGAAGGCTACTTCCTGTTTTTGTGATTCAGGGACAGTGTGGCGGGCAGGTACACCTGGTTGGAGTATTCTTTCAACATCCTTCGTGCGGAGAAGTGGGGTAGAACAGTGCGTATCGCCTCTTTGACTACGCGGAGCCAGCCGTGAGGCACACCGTCTCGGTCGCGGTCGTAGTAGAGCGGCACTATCATTTCCTCAAGCAGGCGGTAGAGCGACTCTCCGTCCATCTTATCCTCTTCGCCTTGTCTGTAAGTTTCGGGTCCTTCGCCTATCGCCCAGCCGTTGGCTCCGTTGTATCCTTCATACCACCAGCCGTCGAGTATACTGAGGTTGGGGACACCGTTCAGTGATGCTTTCATGCCGCTGGTGCCACATGCCTCGTTAAGGCGGCGAGGTGTGTTGAGCCAGACATCCACCCCGTGAACCAAATAGCGTGCCGTGTGCATGTCGTAGTCCTCCACAAAGGCTATGCGACCCTGAAACTCGCGGGTTGTTGCCAGGCAGTACACCTGCTGAAGCAGGTATTTTGAGGGGAGATCCGCAGGATGAGATTTGCCTGCAAAGATTATCTGCACTGGACGCTGCGGGTCGTTGATGATTCTCTTGAGGCGTTCCATATCCTGGAAAATGAGCGCCGGGCGCTTATACTCAGCGAAGCGGCGTACAAAACCGATGGTTAAAACCCACGGGTCGAGCAAAGAGCCCATTGCCAGCACCTGCTGTGGCGCTACCTCAGGCTCGTTCCAGAGTTTCCTTGCCCGCTCGCGGATAGTGACCAGAAGATTGCGCTTCAGGAGCTGACGTGTATTCCACAGTTCCTCGTCTGGAATATCCGTGACGCGGTTCCAGAGCTTGCGGTCATCGTGTTTTTTCACCCAATCCTTGCTCACGTATTTTTCGTAGAGGCGGCTCATCTCCGGGGCAATCCAACTGGGGACATGGACGCCATTGGTGACGTGAGCAATGGGCACATCATCCTCGTCAACTTCCGGCCAGAGCACATGCCATATCTTCCGCGAAACCCTGCCGTGGAGCCTGCTCACGCCGTTGCATCTTTCAGACATTGCCAGTGCGAGTGCGGTCATATTGAAGGACTGGGGGTAGAGTCCGTCCTGCTGTCCCAACTTAATGAACGCTTCTCGATTTATGCCCAGGGTGCCCCAGTAGCTGTGAAGATATTTATCTATCAGTTGCACAGGGAAGACATCGTGACCGGCGGGGACCGGCGTATGAGTGGTGAAAACGGTGGTTGCACGTACCCTTCGAACCGCTTCGTCATAGCTTGCGCCCTGGGCTACTTCCTCCCTGACTCGTTCCAGCATCATGAAGGAGGTATGTCCTTCGTTAGCGTGCCAGAGGGCGGGTTTGATATCCAGTGCGCGCAGAACGCGCACGCCTCCGATTCCCAGCAGTATCTCCTGCTGTATGCGTAACTCCCGGTCGGCTATGTAAAGTCGGGAGGATAGCAGACGGTCTTCGGGGTCATTTTCCTCGATATTGGTATCCAGAAGATAAATGTTGACGCGACCGACCTGAACCCGCCACACAGCGAGGGATAGGGATTTGCTGTCCAGTTCTACCTTGGCTAACGCCCTCTGTCCTTTATGTGAAAGGACAGAGCATATGGGGGACTCGGTGAAATCAATCTGTCTGTATATCTCTTCTTGCCAGCCGTTTGAGGGTATGCGCTGGTGGAAATACCCTTGAGGATACATGAAACCCACTCCGACCAGCGGCAATCCCAGGTCGCTGGCTTCCTTGCAGGTATCGCCGGCCAGTATGCCGAGTCCGCCGGCATACATGGGCAGGGAGCTGTGGATGGCGAACTCCATGGAGAAGTAGCCTATAGGTCCAGGCAGGGCATCGGAGTACTCAGCAGCGTACCAGGTGTCTTTTGCGGACATGTCGGAGTCGAAAGCCGACATCACGAAATCGTACAGGGTGAGGAAAGCGGGGTCGTTGGCTGCCGCCTTGAGCTTCTCCGGTTTGATGTCGCGCAGCAGCTTGACGGGGTTGTGTCCGCTTGTTCTCCACAGGGGGTAATCCAGTATCCTGAACAGGTCGCGTGCCTGATGGTGCCAGCTCCACCACAGGTTATGGGCTAGCTCATCGAGCCTGTTTATTCGTTTGGGCAGTCTCGACCTTGTAGTCTGACTTACCATATCTTACTCCATCCCTATCCAACATAGCACACGCTCGATTTGCGAAAGTAGTGGTTTCTGCCACTTTTGGCACAGGGTTTTGCGCCAGTTGACTTAGGGAGAGGTACTAGTGACCTTCTTATGTCTATTGTGCTCGTGGAGCGGTGTTGAGAACAATCCCAATCATGTACTATTCGGGATGTACTTTCGTTGGAGGTACTTCTGTCCTCTGATGCTTTCTTTGCCAAGGGATAGTTTAAAGACTTCTTCAACCCCCTAAATCCGCCTTAGGCGGGCTTTGCTCTGCACCCCCCGTTCGAAAACGACCTCTGGCAATGGTGATTGACAAAGCCTGTCAGATATAGTATAAATATAAATAGGACTAAGTAGACCCACAATATTCTCAGAGATGTGAGGACATGGCATTTATAAGTAGAGGCGCCGAATATGCAATCAGGGCTATGCTGGATGTAGCCTCCGTTGAGGGCGGGGTTCCGGAGACGACACGTGAGGTCGCTGAGCACCAGGGTATCCCCAAGGTTTTCCTGCCCAAAATTGTTCAGCGTCTTGTGCAGGCAGGGCTGTTGCGCGCTCATCGGGGCCCGGCCGGCGGTATTGCTCTGTCCCGGCCCCCCGAGCAGATCAATATGAGGCAGATTATTGAAGTTATGGATGGTCCCATAGCGCTGAATACCTGTTTGATATTGCCCGGTGAGTGTCCCAGGCAGAGCATCTGTCCCGTCCACGAGATATGGCAGAAGGCGCAACAGAACCTGCTAGAGACGCTTGAAGGTATTACATTGGCTCACCTGGTAGCACGTGGAAAAGAGCTGGTTAGCCAGCAGGTTGTTTACTGATTGATAGGAAAGTGAAGGCGGGACTGTGACTGAGAATGTAAGAATCGTGGATAAGGAGAAATGCGCTAACTGCAAGACATGTACCTAAGAACTGTCCCATGAGCTTGGAGGTTAATGGGATGGTGCTGAAAGGCTCTATGGTGAACTCTGAGTGCATCCTCTGCGGCACCAGCTGATGGGTGTACTAAGGGGGTCATAACGTATTCTTTCAGTAGGCCGAAGGAGGGGTGAGTGGTGATACAAGATGATACATGAAACGTAGGAATCAACGCATCCGGTGGCTGAAGGACTCACAGCAATGTAGATGAAGGGGAGGAAGAATGTTAAGCAAATACATGCCACTATCGAGGATAGTGATGATTATGGCTGTGGCAGCTCTGGTAATAGGGGCAGTGTTCATTTACCAGGGTGTCTCCAAAGGTAATATGATAACGGAACAAATGCGTCAGGAGAATGTGTCTACGGCTGTCTTCTTGGGGGGTAATGCCACGGCTGGGGACATAATCGACTCCGCAGGTGAAGCGCAAAGAGCTGCTGACACTGTAAAGGAGCATCGCCATGGTCTTGCCGCGAGCTATGCGGCTCTCGGCCGCTATAATCCTGGAAATGCCACCCACTTGCAATACACACAGGCTTTGAACTTGGAAAACTATCTGTACATGGGGGTGTTGTCCCTTGGATTTACTCAGG
>Ga0315291_10004634_pt1 | contig 17441 bp, 17 predicted proteins | sample YL17G12_20_MG_FD_203070 | JGI IMG/M metagenome (GOLD analysis project Ga0315291, IMG submission 203070) | Sediment microbial communities from Yellowstone Lake, YNP, Wyoming, USA - YL17G12_20 | ecosystem: Environmental > Aquatic > Freshwater > Lake > Sediment | place: USA: Wyoming | collected...
TTACAATAAATTATTGGATAATCCGTTTGTCAGGCGTAATGGAGGCATCACATTTGTGAACACATTTGTGATAAAACACCCTATTGACAATAGAAAATAGTCTTATAATATATACCGTGTTAAATCTTCATCCTCAACAATATCTTTCAAGACGTTTTTAACATATTCGCCGGTGATTTGGATCTTTTTTTTGTGTTTTTGCGGGGACATAAACAGGATATCATCAAGGAGGGAGGTCATAACGGTATGGAGGCGTCGGGCGCCAATATTTTCTGTCCGCTCATTAACGTCATTTGCGGTCCGGGCGATCTCAAAAATTCCATCAGGTTTGAAATCAACCTCGATATTATCGGTCTTGAGCAGTTCACGGTATTGAAGCGTCAATGCATTCTGCGGTTCGGTCAAGATGCGGACAAAATCCTCGGTGGTTAGACTATCCAATTCCACTCGAATCGGGAAACGCCCCTGCATTTCAGGGATAAGGTCTGACGGTTTTGAAGAATGAAATGCACCGGCGGCGATAAAAAGAATATGGTCGGACTTGACTATTCCATACTTTGTAACGACGGATGAACCTTCTACTATTGGCAGTAAATCTCTTTGCACGCCTTCACGGGAAACATCGGGCCCCTCGATAACACTCTCCGTACTGCATATTTTATCAATTTCATCAATAAAAACAATACCTGACTGTTCTACCCATTCAATTGCATCTTTAATGACTTTTTCCATATCAATGAGTTTTTGTGCTTCTTCTTGAGCGAGAACCATTCGAGCTTCTGCGATAGTCATTTTCCGTTTCTTCAATTTTTTTGGCACCAGCCCACCAAAGATTTCCTGAATATTAATCCCCATTTCTTCAATTCCGATGGGAGAAAAAACCTGCATCATTGGAAAGGAATCGGAGGACACTTCCAATTCGATGAGTCGGTCTTCCAATTTTCCATCATGAAGCTGTAGGCGGAGTTTTTCTCTTGTTCGCTCGAATTTCTCATTGACTTCGATAATTTCTTTACCTTCCTCATCTTCTTTCCGGTGCGAAGAAGTCGGCAGAAGAATATCAAGTATCCGCTCTTCTCCTAACCGTTCTGCATCTTCACGAATTTCGAGTGTGCGGGAAGATTTAACCAAATCTACTGAAATATCAGCCAGGTCGCGAATAATAGACTCTACATCTCTTCCGACATATCCAACTTCAGTGAATTTAGAAGCTTCAACTTTGATAAACGGAGCATTAGCAAGGCGAGCTAACCGCCGGGCGATTTCGGTCTTACCGACGCCCGTTGGACCAATGAGAATGATATTATTGGGCATTATTTCTTCGCGTAATGTTTCATCAATCTGCTGGCGCCGCCAGCGGTTTCGCAGTGCTATAGCGACTGATCGTTTGGCATTTTTCTGCCCAATGATATATTTATCAAGCTCACGGACGATTTCTTTCGGTGTCAATTCCTTTATTTTCATCTACTATTCCCTGACTGATGCCCTTGTTTTTTTGTTTTCTTTTTCAGTTCTTCAATCATTATTTGATTATTGGTATAAATGCAAATATCAGAAGTTATAAGCAATGCTTCTTGAACGATTTCCCGTGCGGAAAGTTTCGTAAATTTCAGGAGTGCCCGTGCGGCGGCAAGCGCATAGGGACCTCCGGAGCCAATCGCAATAATGCCGTCCTCCGGCTCAATTACATCACCCGAACCGGAGATAATAAATGCGCTTTCCGAATTCATTACTCCTAACAGAGCCTCGAGACGGCGAAGATATTTATCGGTACGCCAGTCTTTTGCAAGCTCAACGGCGGCTCGGTTCAAATTGCCCTGATATTGCTCTAATTTCTGCTCAAACCGATCAAACAGAGTAAACGCATCCGCCGCAGTACCGGCAAAACCGGCAATAATTGTATCATTAAACAATTTTCGAACTTTGCGGGTGTTGCGTTTAACAATTGTTTCTCCAAATGTTACCTGACCATCGCCTCCAATTGCTACCTCCCCATCTTTCATAATACCAACGATGGTGGTAGCGTATAATTCTTTTGAACGGTGCATTGTCTCCTCAGTATAATAAAAACAATAATATGCGTATTTGATAAAAATAATTTCTCAATATAATATATAAAACAGTATGAAACCTTTGAAACATTATCATTTTTTACTTATAGAGAGACAGAGTATGCTCCGTCTCACCGTGCGGGGTTTCCCCGCCCTTTTTATTTCACCCCGTCCCGAGTACTCGGGATGCGTTCGCCCATTTTCCCTATACCCCGTTTATTCTTGGGCGAGGGGACCTCGCCCCTACGAAAAATATTGTTTACCCGTAGGGGCGGGGTTTCCCCGCCCCTTTTATATTCACCCCGTCCCGAGTACTCGGGATGTGTTCGCCCATTTTCCCTATACCCCGTTTATTCTTGGGCGAGGGGACCTCGCCCCTACGAAAAATATTGTTTACCCGTAGGGGCGGGGTTCCCCCGCCCCTTTTATATTCACCCAGTAAGGGCATTATTCATCACGCCCTTTTATTCTTAATTGTTAGCAAGTCATTTACCCGCCCTACAATCCATTTAATACTATGTTCTCTTTGAAAAGAAATTTATTCATATAATATATTTGTTGCATATCAACAGTAATTTGATAAAACCTGTATGTTGAGATAGCTTAAATTTTTCTTCGGAGACGGGCAACAGGTATCATCATTTGTTCGCGGTATTTTGCGACAGTTCGGCGAGCGATGGGGACACCACTCTTTGTGATACTATCAGCTATGTCACCGTCGGTCAGCGGTTTTATAGAGTCTTCGTTTTCAATAAGCTCTTTTATTTGATTTTTAAGCCGATGCGTTGATACTTCATCACCGTTTTCAGTGAGCATTCTATCGCTGAAGAAGTATTTCAGCTCAAAAACGCCATAATCAGTTTGAACATATTTTCCGCTGGTTACCCTGCTGATTGTTGAAATATCCATATTAATTGCATCAGCAATATCCTTTAAAATCATCGGTTTTATTACATCTGGTCCCTTATCAAAGAAATCCCGCTGACGTTTGATGATTTCTTTCATTACTTTTATCATTGTCAGTTTCCGCTGTTGGATAGAATTGATAAGCCACCGGGCAGATTCTAACTTCTGGTGAATGTATTTTTTTGTATCCTGTGACAGGTGATTTCCGTCCATCAGCATCCGCCGATATGAGTTATTAATTCTCAGCTGGGGTATATGAGGATCATTTACGCTGGGAATGAACTCATTGCCGACTTTTTCAACAACTAAATCAGGAATAATATAATTCTCATTTGTGTTAATGTATCCTTCCCCAGGTTTCGGATTGAGTCTGCTGATGAGCGAGAGAATCTCTTTCAATTCTTCAGGGGTTACTTCAAGATTTTTTATGAGTTTTTCGTACCGTTTATTTTTAAAATCATCGAAATACTTTTCCAGAATAGTGATTGCAAGCTCATTGGGTGGTTCCTGCTCGCGGAGCTGGATTAATAAACATTCCTGGAGGTTTCGGGCGGCAATACCAACCGGTTCGAGGGTCTGTACAAGTTTTAACACTTTTTCAACCTGTTCAGGCGTAATGGTCTGTTCAGGTGTTGAAAGATTTTGAGCAATTGTTTCTCCATTAACAGTCAAATACCCGTCTTCATTGACATTCCAGATAATATATTCACCAATTCCTTGCTCTGTCTCAGAAAGCTGGAAAAAGTGAAATTGAGTAAGGAGATGGTCAGCGAGGGTAACCGGTGCTGGGTCAGGGTGAAAATCTTCTTCCTGACTTGTATCAACCGGATTATATTCGTACCCATTTTCATCATTTAAAAAATCTTCAAAATCGTATTCTTCAATTTCTTTTTCAGCTGCTTTTTCAATTTCTTCTGCATCCGTTTCATTAGTGCTTTCTTTAATTTCCTCCTGGACAGGATCGGGAGTTTCTTCAAGCTCTTTCTGTTCAGTATCAATGTCAGTCAGCTCTTCGAGCAGGGGATTCTGCTCCAATTCCATTTTTATACGCTGTTCTAAAGCGATAACCGGCATCTGGAGCAGTGTAGAAAATAAAACCTGCTGGGGTGAAAGCCGCAGTTGTAGTGATAATCGTTGTTCCAATCGCACCATACTATTACCTGTCCAGCTTAAACTTATCTCCTAAATATAATTTACGGGCGTCTTCATCATAGGCAAGAAACTCTGCAGAGCCATACTTGAGCACCTTACCTTCAAAAAGCAGATACGCACGGTCTGTGATTGAAAGCGTTTCGTGTACATTATGGTCAGTGATAAGTACCCCGATATTTTTTTGTTTCAGATTGAATACAATCCGCTGTATTTCTTCAACTGAAATCGGGTCAACTCCCAAGAATGGTTCATCGAGAAGGATGAATTTCGGATTTGTAACCAGCGCTCTTGTTATTTCTACTTTTCGCCGCTCGCCGCCTGAAAGCGTATATGCCTTACTTTTCCGTAATCTTTTCAGCTCAAGTTCATCGAGCAATGATTCTAACCGCTCTTTTTTCTCGTCTTTGCTCATCTTCATCGTTTGTAAAATTGCCCTTATATTATCCTCTACAGATAATTTTCGAAATATTGATGGTTCCTGAGACAAATACCCGATGCCCATTCGGGCACGCCGGTACATTGGATTTTTTGATATATCTTTATCGTCTAAATATACCTTCCCCTCGGTTGGTTTTATCATTCCGGTAATCATATAAAAGGTGGTTGTTTTGCCAGCCCCGTTTGGTCCAAGCAATCCGACAATTTCCCCCTGCCGAATTTCTAACGATACGTCATTGACAACCTGCCGCTTGCCGTAATTTTTTACCAAATGTTCCGTTTTCAGAACACTTGACGAGTTATTCATACAATCCCTTTTTCTTAATCACCTGCAGCATATTTTTGGGTGTTATTATGCTGTTCCCTTCCCCGCAATTTATATTAGTAATTTTGCCGTTGGTAAGTGTTATACTGATTTGATTAAAGGTGCCCGTTTGTCTCCATTGAAGTTCGTTCTTTTCAAATCCATAGTAGGTTACTTTTGCATTCAGCGATGCAATAATTATGTTAATCTGGCCATTATTAAAATAGACATTGATGGTCTTACCGCTGAGTTCATTCTGTAAATCATACATTCCAGTCGTATCCGCATTGGAAAGCACTAGTGCACTGTCCCGTACAACCATCTCGGAAAGGGCTCTATTTTTAATGGTTAAATCAATTTCCTTACCAAAGACCGTAAACGTTTCCTCAACGATTTTCGGTGAATACCGCAAATACACTTTTGAAACGGTTGTGTCATACACTGCCTTCTGACAAAATGCAGTAACTCCTCCCTTTTTTATCGTTACACTATCGGTAACAACATACCGAGAAATACTTTTACCGAAATACTCTATCCTGGCGCCGGAGATAATGAGCGAATCACTGCTTGCACTATCCGCAACCGCTACACGTGGATTACCGTTTAGAATTCCATATAATTTATTTTGTTGATAATTCAGCGTATTTCCAGATGCGACGGCGTTATCTTTTGAACTGAAAATTTTTACATTTCCTGAGGCAGAAACATTCTTTTCGTTTATCAGATATAAAAACTGGTCAGAATAAATGGTATATAAGCCGGTTTTAGATATTCCTTTTACATTGCCTGCTGCCGAGATATTCTTTTCGTTTCGCACATAAGAAAATTGATCAGCAGAGAGGGTATATAAGCTGTCTTTATAGACTCCGTTTCCGGCGGCAATCAATACATTTGTTTTATAATTATAAGTTCCTCTGTCAGCCTGCAGAGACCGCTGGGGTTTAGATTCAATAAACAGAAGCGGTCCCGGGCTGTGGGCTTCCTCTGTCAATACGTTATAGCGAATATAATCTGAAAAGACACTTTTTTCAGTGTCAACAATACGTACCCTGCCGCGCAGGATATATAAATTGTCAGCTTCAAACACATCGGTTGTATCGCAGTAAATGTTTATTTTGCGTTCTTCAACAAAATAGTGCACTGAGCCAGTCAATTGATGACCGGATTTAGTATGTTCTTCTTTGTCTGCATGAATTATTTTTAAATGAATTCGCTCCTGTGCTGGGACGCTTTCGCCTAAAATACACAATGCAAACACAATTGTAATTATTGTATCAAGATTTTTTTTCATTGTTTTTTGTTAATTATACGGCTGACACTGCCGCTTATATTTTTAATTATATAATGATTAAGCGAACGGTCTGACTCAAAACCGTAGCCGTAAATCGTGTCCGTTCGTGTAATAAAAGTTATAAACTTATCAGTATAAATCTTCTCCTGCTGTTCGTCATAGGACAGCTCGCTTGTTTTTAGAGTAGCATTTGCTGAATCAGAAACTACAACGACATTTTTCCGTGCGAGCATTATCTGTTTATTATCGTCAATGGCGGCTTCAAGCGCCGTCAGACGGGATGTATGAAGTCCCCGCTCGTTATAAAAATCAGCGACGACGGAATCCGACAGCTCGGACACATTTCGTGCAGAAAAAGTTCTTGTATGTCCTGTCCGAACTTCTGCCGTTTTGATACCCTCTCTGCTCAGTACCAGAAATACTCCCCAGGATTCCTGGTCAGGTTGTTCCGCTGTTACCGCTCCTTCAGAGCTTGTATTATTCTGCTTTTGAGAACAAGAACAGAGTAAAAAAATGACGATACCAGTTGCGATCCGTTTCATAGAATTATTACGAAAACCCTTCTTTTAATAAATCATGAAGATGAATCATCCCGACTGGCTTATGTTCATCATTAATCACAATAATCTGCATTATATTATATGATTTCATAATGTGCATTGCCTGTGCGGCAAGGGTGTCTACCTTTACCGTTTTCGGATTTTTTGTCATCACTTTTTCCGCAGTTATCTTATCAAGCTCATTAGTATTTTTTAGTACCCGCTTCAAATCACCGTCAGTGATAATGCCAGCTAATTTATCCTTTTCATCAACAACGCACGTGCTGCCAAACCGCTTTGCGTTCATTTCTAAAATAATATCGCGGAATGAAGCATTTTTCGACACTTTTGGAATATATTCACCCGTAAACATCACATCGTCTATTTTAAGCCAGAGTTGTTTTCCTAAACTTCCGCCCGGATGGAGATAGGCAAAATCCTCACGGGTAAAATTCCTCCGTTTGAGCACTGCAACTGCCAGAGCATCCCCCATTGCCAGCATAGCAGTTGTGCTGGCAGTCGGAGCTAAATCATTGGGACAGGCTTCCTCTTTAACCGAAACGTCCAGAACAACATCGCTGTTTTTTACGAGGTGGGAATCCATAGTACCCGTCATTGCGATAATCGGCACACCGGTTCGCCTTAATAATGGCATTGCACCATTAAACTCATCAGAGTTGCCGCTCTTTGATATCCATATCATCACATCGTCTTTCCGAACGACTCCCAAATCACCGTGCAAGCCGTCAAATGCGTGGAGAAACACCGCCGGAGTACCGGTGCTGCAAAACGTAGCGGATATTTTTCTCCCGATAACGCCGGACTTACCGACACCTGAAACGATTATCCGTCCTTTACAATTAAATATGAGCTCTACCGCTTTTTCAAACTGTTCATCAACCCGGTCTATCAAAGCCGCCACAGCTTCTGATTCAATTTTTAACACTCGTTTTGCAATTTCACGGGTCGAGTCAGCGTCTGGTTTATTATTTGGTTTCAGTGCCATAATATGTGCTCACTATTGAATGCCATTTACCTTGCTGTTTTAAAATAAATTCAATAACCTCTCTGACAGCGCCATTACCACCGGATTCTCGGGTAATATAATGTGCCGCTGTCTTTACTTCTTCCCGTCCATTCGCAACACTCACTGCAAAACCACACACCGCCATCACCGGCAAGTCTAATAAATCATCACCAACATAGCAGATTTCTTCATCAGTAATGGTAAACTGTCGTTTAAATGCTTCGTACGGCTCTCGTTTATTTTTACAGCCTTGAGAAAGAAAATCAATCCCCAGTTCCTTCGCACGAATCTTTGTTGCTTTGGAAGCTCTTCCGGTGATAATTCCCGCTATAAAACCAGCTGTCCGGGCATAAAAAATCCCTAATCCATCATGCACGTTGAAATTTTTATTCTCTCCACCGCGGCTGTTTATAATGATTTTCCCGTCGGTTAAAACACCGTCAACGTCGAATAATACAGCTTTTAACTTCTGAATCCGATTTAGTATTTCACTCGGATATGACTGGTCTGACAATTGCATCTATCTCCAATACTGTTTCTAACAACGGTTCAAGGTGTTCCAGCGCCAGCATACTTGCCGCATCACAGAGTGCTTCATCTAAACAATCATGGGTTTCAATAAACAACGCATCGCATCCTGCCGCTATTCCTGCTCTTGTGATAGAGGGGATTAGTTCAGGATTACCACCACGGGAATCAGACGAGGGAATACCGTAATTCCTTAATGAATGCGTGGGGTCAAATACAATCGGATATCCGAGAGACCGCATCAACGGAAAAGAACGCATATCTACTATCAAGGTACGATACCCAAAACAACTCCCCCGCTCAGTCAACAGAATATTGGTATTCCCGACATATTCCAGTTTTCCGATAACACTTTTCATATCCAGCGGATGCAAAAACTGCCCCTTTTTCACATTGATTACCGTGCCGGTTTTTCCGGCGGCTACCACCAGACTTGTCTGCATTGACAGATACGCAGGAATCTGAATAATATCAAGCACCTCAGATGCGTATTTAATCTCTTCTATACTGTGAACGTCAGAAATGACCGGCACTCCTAATTCCTGCTTTACTTTTTTAAGAATTTTTGCACCCTCGATAACACCCGGACCTTGATACGTTTCTGCGGAAGACCGATTGTCCTTTAAATATGACGATTTAAATATAAACGGCATATGCAAACGTTCAGTTATTTTCTTGATTTTCTCACCGATCCGGAGGACAATGGATTCTCCTTCAATAACACAGGGACCGGCAATAAGCACCAGCGGATTTTTCCCACCGATGGGAATATTATTTACACTCACAACCTTCATTAATATTCCTCTATCAAAAATACTAAAAAAGAGATTTCTGAACTTCTATACTTCTGCCTTAACGGAATCTGCTTGTTTTTCTTTGTGGACTGGGATACCGCTTTTGCGCTCTTTATATTCTTTTGCGGCTTTTACAAAATCCCGAAAAAGCGGATGCGCCTTTGTGGCACGGGATTTAAGCTCCGGATGAAATTGGCAGCCGACAAACCACGGATGGTCCTCTATTTCAATCATTTCAACTAATGTTTCATCCGGGGAGAATCCGGCAATTACCAATCCCTGCTCGGTCAAAATCGGCTTAAAGTCATTATTCAATTCATACCGATGCCGGTGACGCTCTTTAATAACGATTTTCCCATACGCTTTATGCGATTTTGACCCTTCTTTTAAAACGCACGGATATGCTCCCAACCGCATTGTTGCACCTTTATTAACAATGCTGCGCTGTTCCGGCAGTAAATCTATAACATTATATTTCGTTTTCGGATTAAACTCAGTACTATTTGCGCAATTCATTTTACAGACGTTCCGGGCAAATTCAATAACCGCACACTGCATCCCCAAACAGATACCGAAAAACGGGAGTTTTTGTTCACGGGCATACGTAATTGCATTTATTTTTCCTTCAATTCCCCTGTCACCGAATCCTCCCGGTACCAACACGCCATCAATACCGTGCAATACTTCACGAGCATTTGTTTCGGTGATTTTCTCAGAATCTAACCACAAAACATTTACTTTAACATCATTTTCAACGCCGGCATGGACAAAACTCTCAATAATGCTTTTATATGCATCCCGCAATGCAGTATATTTTCCACATACACCGATTGAGACTTCTCCGTTCGGATTTTTAATACTATTAACAAATGCTCTCCATTTCCCTAAATCAGGTTCTTTGCATTTTAACAAGAGTCGTTTTGTAACTAAATCACCGAAATGTTCATTTTCGAGGAGTAACGGGATTTCATAAATGATGGGAGTGTTTCGTGCTTCGAGGACTGCGACAGTGGGGACATTACAGAAGAGCCCTATTTTTGCCTTCATATCCTTGGTGAGGGGGCGCTCGGTTCTACAGAGAAGGATATCCGGCTGAAGCCCGATTTCCCGGAGTCGCATCACTGAATGCTGGGTTGGCTTTGTCTTTAATTCGCCTGAAGTCTCTATGTACGGAATCAACGTTACATGAATAAGGAGTGTTCGGCGGGGACCCATCTCAAAACAGAATTGACGAATTGCCTCCAGAAATGGAAGACTTTCAATATCACCAACCGTTCCGCCGACTTCGGTAATTACTACATCATAATCGTATTGATTTACCGCCGCCTGAACAATCCGCTGTTTGATTTCGTCTGTAATATGCGGGATAACCTGCACCGTGCTTCCCAAATATTCACCGCGGCGCTCACGGCTGATAACGGTATTATACACCTGACCGGTGGTGGTGCTGCTTTTCGTACTTAATGAAACGTCAATGAACCGCTCATAATGGCCGATATCTAAATCAGTTTCTGCCCCGTCATCGGTAACGTATACCTCACCGTGCTGATACGGATTCATTGTGCCCGGGTCAACATTAATATAGGGGTCGAATTTTTGAATCGTAACCCGCAGTCCGCGGGACTTCAAGAGCAATCCTAATGACGCAGAAGCAATTCCTTTCCCTAACGACGATACTACACCCCCCGTTACAAAAATAAACCTGGTCTTTTTCGGTATTTTCATACAATCGTCCTTTTAAATATCAGTATCACGATTAAATACTGCCCACTGTCATCATCCTCGTTTCAATTGTTCTTTAACCGGGACTCAACTTTTGCAATATCAGCGGGAACATCTACACATATCGGTGAATAATCCGTTTTCACGACAAGAATCGGAAATCCGTGCTCTATAATGCGGAGTTGTTCTAATTTTTCTGTCTGTTCAAGCCGTCCCGGTGGAAGATTGATAAAGGCATTTAAAAAATCCCGACGGAAACAGTAAATGCCGATATGTTTCCAATACTCCGTTTTTAAGAGCCATTTCTCACTCATCGGGATATCCCGGTTAAACGGAATAACTGCCCGTGAAAAATATATCGCACGATTGCGGTTATCAAAAACAACCCGCGCTTGATTCGAGTCAGTCAAATCGGCAACCGATGATATTTTCACAACCGGTGTGCATACCGGCGTATCCGGATTGTCTTCCAAAGTTCTCACTAAATCATCCAGCAGCTCCGGCGAAACAAGGGGCTCATCACCTTGCATATTGAGAATAATATCAGCATCATATTGTTTCGCCGCAGTCGCAACACGCTCAGTACCTGTTGAAATATTCGCATCAGTCATCATACAGACACCGCCAAACTGTAGTACGCACTTCATAATCCGTTCATCATCAGTTGCAACAATCACCCGTGATAACCGCTGAGCCCTTATCGCATTTTCGTATACCCGCTGAATCATCGGTTTGCCGGCGATGAGTGCTAATGGTTTCCCCGGAAACCGTGTTGAAGCATACCGTGCGGGGATAATACCGATTGCCGTTATCTTGTTTTTCACAACATTGCTCTGCTAACAAAAAAAATCCCCAATCAGTCTTTGACTTTTGGGGTTTTAAAAAAGCTATTTTCAGTATCCGGAGCGTTCATAAGGACTTTCTCACGACTCATTGATGGAAATGCCGTATCGTTCCGAAATGGTGTTGCTATTTCCAACACGTGACGGAACGGCTCAATAGTCTCAGTGTCAAGCTCATTGAGCGTTTCAACATAGGCTAAAATTTCCATTAATTGTTTACTGAACCGCTCTTTCTGCTCCGGTGTTAGCTTTAAATGAGCAAGTTCAGCAACTTTTTCAATATCAATTTTTTTATTCTGCATTGGAAATAACGCTTTTTTATTTTAAACTTTGAAAAATATACGCCAATTTTACCATATAGTCAAGCCAAAAATATTATCCTCTGGCACGTTTGTTGCTAATACAGGTTCAATGAATAATCTGAATATTGAGACTTTTGAAAAAATCAGTTTTCAGTCCCGAGTACTCGGGATTTTGTGGGTGTTTTAAATAATCATCTGTCTAAACTCCATAATTTTTCAAAAGTCTGGTTTATATGAATCATAATTAGTCGTGCTTGAAAAAGTCGGGATTATAAAAACAATTCATCCATAGGGGTAAGATTCCCCCGCCTATTTTGTTTTGGGGCGAGGCGACCTCGCCCCTACGGGGTTGTGCGGTGAACATTTATGAAAAGGGCGAACGCCACTACGGGATTTTGGTGTTTTCCCCGTAGCGTCAAGACTTCAGTCCACCCCGTAGCGTCAGGACTTCAGTCCTTGACGCTTTTTACTGCATCTCATCCGCCTCCGGCGGAGAAGATGAGAATTTTTCTTGCCTGCATAAATCGCCAGAATTTTAGGAATATTATATTATTTCTTGTGATTCCTCCGTAGCGTCAGGACTTAAGTCCTTGACGCTACGGGAATCATAATTGACAAATGAACTAATAATATTAACAATATGTTATAATATTTTTCAGGGACGACTAATTAAATATCCGTGTTAATCCCGCCGTCTGCCGTTAGTGTGGCTGAGTGGCGGGTTCATCTGTGGTTAATAAAACATAACGGTGATTCAAGAGCGTCAAGGACTGAAGTCCTGACGTTGCGGGAATAGAGACTGCCGAGAAATCAAGAGATTGTTTGCTGAAAAATCATCACTCCCTGTGGAAAATTATGCCTGTTGTGCACTACTTAAAAACATTTTGAAGTATTTTATGAATTGTTTTTTGTAATGATAAAACGCATAGATAGGTTGTGGTATAGTTATTGCAATATACTATTTAAGAAGTGAATAAGGATAATTCAAATGTGCATCCATAAACATACTCGGTTTTTTGGAATTCAAAAATCTCTTGACCCGAATAAAGTCCTTTATCTCTATAATTGCTTAGACTGCCGCAGTACTATAAGCCTTCCTCCGCCTGCTCAGCAACGGCGTTTGAAAAATAATGCTTCTTCAAAGAGAGAATAGATATCCATTTACGCCTTTTTTGCCCCATTTTCGGTAATTTTATATTTTTTTCGGAAACAGTGAAACCACTTTCCGTTTGATAGATAAAAGAGATACTCTTTATTCACCTGACGCAGAAAAACTTCTTGACATAGTCTTTATAATTACATATAATTCAATACTATGATAAGAACATACATACTTCGCTCATAACCCGGGAGCAAAGGGAAAAAAACGAAAATAATTATTGTGTCCAAAAATTACGCATATGGACACGGCAGTTAATCCAAAAGGTGGATATACGCTATAGTTCGTTGTTACAATAGTTAGGCGAAATACAATCACAGAATACTAAGGATAGAGCATTGAAATGAAATGTCCGCACTGCACCGTTTCGTACAATAGCAACCCACAGTCGGTTTACATTGGCAAAGACAAGGACAAAGATTGGTATATTATCAGAGATTACTGCCCAGAATGCCAACGACACAACTTAAGGCTCAATAATTCAGCCGCCAAGAGAGTGGAATACCTAATTTATCCAAAGGGTGTTGCTCGCGTGCCTCTGCCTGCTTCTGTTCCAGAGAGGTACAGTAAGGAGTATCTCGAAGCATGTGTGGTTCTGCCTGATAGTGCAAAGGCGAGTGCTGCTATCAGCCGGAGATGCCTTCAGATTATGATTAGGGAGGAACTCAAGATCCAAAAAAAGGATCTCTTTCAGGAAATCGACGAAGTACTAAGGCAGAACAAGCTTCCCTCATATCTTTCTGAAGGCATTGACGCAATTAGGAATATTGGCAATTTCGCGGCACACCCCATAAAGAGCACAAACACTGGCGAAATTGTGGAAGTAGAACCTGGCGAAGCTGAATGGCTTTTAGATTTACTCGAAGGGCTATTCGATTTCCTGTTCGTCCAACCAGAAATTATCAAGAAGAAGAAGGAAGCTCTCAATCAGAAGCTCAAGGACGCCGGAAAACCTGAAATGCTTTAAATTAAACTTCGCATAACATGTAGCACAACTCGCTCACTCATTTGGTGAAAACGTAATATATTATATTCGCTAAACTGCTAGCACATTTTGATAGAATAGCTTGGTGCTCGCAGTTTCGTTGCGCTGCGATACGTGTGCACAATGAATATTTGAGGTTTAAATTGTTGCTAACAAAAGACATTAAAGAGGCTTTACGTAGAGCTGTGGAAAAGGCTTCACATTTTCCCTATTCGAAAAAAATAAATTCATTCAAATCTGCAAAATTTGTTGAAGAATTAGGAAATATGTTTAGGAAAATGTACCCAGATTTTGCTGTTTTACATCAATCTGTAAATGATGATGGAAGAAAAAAAATTACAGGTGAATGGTTGTATGATTTAGTTATTTGCAAAATGAAAAATATTCAGGAAGATAAAAGCAATGCAGTATTATATTATGATTTGCAGTGGGTGGTAGAATCAGAATATAATACATCTTTAAAAGAAACTTTAATTGATTTTTCGAAAGTACTTTGTTCTAAGAGCAATAATATATTATATTTAAATGGTTATGCTAGTACAAATAAACGTTGTTTTTATGAATATCGAATTCGCCGACTGGATACTATAGAATCAATCATTTTTGAAAATGAAATTAAAGCAAATATATATTACTGTTTTTGGCCAAGTCCGCAAAAAACAGCACGTTCCTCTTCATTTTGGAATGAAAATATCTCAGTACTATTAGAAATAGTAAGATTGTACAAGTATGATAAAATTACAGAAAAGTTTTTAGATTTAGACTAACTGCGCAAAACAGCGTTTTTTTGTGTCGCCGCTCCCCGTGGTAGTTACTTGGCCTACGCTCGGCGGAACTCAGCATCGCTTCAGCAAATTGCTCGTGCCTTGGTTAGGCGTTCGCAACTTCGCAAAAACGCAAACGTTATGCAAAATAGCAAAAAGCTTATAAATAATATATGGATAAAAAAAGAAGTATTTGGAAAAATTTAGGGTGGGCATTAGCCGCTACCCCGATGGTATCTTTTGTTGGTCTTATTATTATTATTTTGGTTGGGGCTTTAGATGATGCAATCACCAAGATACAGATGGTTGGTTATTGGTGGTTGATATTGATAGTAGCTTACATTTTATCGTTGATATATTTCTTGTGTGAGCCAACGATCCGCCGAAATCGTGAAACAAAAAAAGTGGTAAATTACCTCATTATTTACTTGAAAGAACAGCTTGCGAAAAAGGATATGCCCCTTCCATCGGATGAAGAAATGTTGTATGATATGCTTCTTGAAAGAGTAAAAGTTTGGGTATGGTCTGATACAAAATTATGGGATAGATATTTTCCTGAGGAAAAATATTCAAAATACCTTTTTGGTATTGTAGATAATTTAATAGAGTATTGCAAAAATCTGGAAAACAGATATAAAGAAACATAACCAACCAATCCAGCGGACACATTAGCCGATTAATGCGGCTCAGTACCGCTGATTTTTTCTCTCCGTCCCAAGTTGTACTTGGGACAGAACTAATGTAAAAAGCCCGCCACAAAGACGGCGGGCTTTAACAAAAAATATTTGCATGAACTGATTTTGTGAGTGACAAAGAATCCCGCTTGAGCGGGACTTCTTGCGTCCCAAATTCAATTTGGGACGCAGAGGAATACCTCATAACCTCGAAGTCTCTGTGAACTCCTCAGTTTATTTTCTCCATCCTAAGTGAAACTTGCCTTATTGAGTGAAATTTATTGCATATATCATTTTTGTTGTATATTTTTTTGAATTTATAAAATCTTTGATTTGGCGCAGGCTTTAGTTTGCGTTTTAGTGAATTTATTCGAAGGTCTCTATATTTATATCAGGCTCAAATTGTTAAGAAAGACGGTCGGAGATGGTTACGTTTTCGATAGGGATTTTAGCGTTAGGCGGTCGGATACTCCTTCTTGGGATGGAGCGGATTTTCGTTAAGAAATTAGGTGAAAACAGTGACAGTGCCTGTGCGACGATTGTTTTTATGGGATTCGGCGGGATATTGTTGTTTCCGCTCTTATTTTTTACAGAGTTTCATTATTATCCATTGTTATGGTTGACGTTCATTACGGGTATTGTATACACAGCGGCATTCTTTTTATATGTCAAGGCGCTTTCCATCGGAGAAGTGTCTCTGGTAAGCCCGCTCTACAATTTTAATATATTCTTTTTGCTTATATTCTCGGCGGTAATCCTGCACGAGTCAATCACGGTATATAAAGTTCTCGGCATTACCCTGCTTATTTATGGGGTGTCATTTCTCAATCGGCAAAAGAACTTCTTTCTCTCGATAAAAGCGGTATATTATGATAAAGCCTGCCGATTGATGATTATGTGCTCCCTGATGATAGCAGTTGCGCGGGTAATGGATGGATATATTGTTCGGAAGGTTCCACCGATTCTCTATGCCCTTACGGGCTCTGCAACGATGCTGTTTTATTTACTGGCGTATGCACTCTGGAGGAATAAAATTTCCGGAGCAATCCACCTGGTGAGAGAAAAGCCACTGGTATCTTTGGCGAGCGGTTTCGTGAATGCGTATTCGTATATTTTGATGTTGGTGGCGTTTACAGTAATTCAGGTATCGGTTGCCGAGCCGACGTCAATGATAAGTATGATTATAACGGTTATTCTGGCGAAATATGTTTTTGGCGAGCAGATTCGCAGCCGATTGGTGGGTGCCGTCATTATGCTCATTGGTGCCTGGCTTCTGTTTGTTTAACGGAAAGGTTTTGTATTTTTACAGGGGCTGGGTTTCCCCACACAAAATATTTAAACGCAAAGGACGCAAAGGACGCAAAGAAACAAAAATATTTTATATTTATTATAAATTCTTTATTTTGTAATAGATTTATATAAAATATTGAATTTGATTTAATATAATATTAATGTTGATATGCCACAAATATATTATATGAATAAGTTTCTTTTCAAAGAGAACATAGTATAATAAGATCTATAGATGTTAATAGACTCGCCTGTCCGCCTTCCGCAAATCTGCCACTCTGCCATAAAGAAGTATGAGCTGATGGCGGACAGTCAAGAAAAAATTATTGATAAAGGAAGGGTATAGACCACCCCTAACCCCTCCTTAATCCGCCAAAAAGACGGCGGAGAGGGGAATTATATTTCTCCCCTGCGGCGTAAGCCGTCCTTCCGGGATAGTTAAGAGGATATTAATATCAAATTAATGTTGATATGTCACAAATATATTATATGAATAAATTTCTTTTCAAAGAGCATACTATATTACAATTTAAAAGTATTTAGGTGAAAAAAAAAGGCTATACTCCGTATATTATGAATAAAAGTTTTTGAACAATTTACACAAAGAGAAGGAATATAGCCATGTATAATAAAACACAAAACATTGAGAAAGTCAACAAGAAAATGTTGATAG
>Ga0315291_10004635_pt1 | contig 17441 bp, 17 predicted proteins | sample YL17G12_20_MG_FD_203070 | JGI IMG/M metagenome (GOLD analysis project Ga0315291, IMG submission 203070) | Sediment microbial communities from Yellowstone Lake, YNP, Wyoming, USA - YL17G12_20 | ecosystem: Environmental > Aquatic > Freshwater > Lake > Sediment | place: USA: Wyoming | collected...
CGACCAGCGGCGTGGACAGGACGACCAAATCGGCGTCGAGCTCGCGCTGTCGCCGCATACCCTGGTCGTAGAAATCCACCAGAAGATGCCCGTCCTTTTCCGACACTGCGGGCTTCTCCGGGGAGTAGCGGCTGAACTTCACCCCGAGCTCCTGGGCCCTCCGGTACTCGTTTTCGAACGCCACGCCGTACACGTGCACCTCGTTGTGGAGGATGTGCAACTCCGTCTCTGGCGATTCCTCCTTGAGCAGGATGGCGTTCTTTATCGCCGTGAAGCAGCACCGCTTCGAGCAGTAGGTGACCCTCTGGCCCCGGGAGCCGGCGCACTGGATCATCACCACTCGCTTGGGCCGGGGGCCGGCGCCCTCTTCCATCAGGAGCTCGAGCTCCATCTGGGTGACTATGTTCTTCAGCTCGCCGTAGCGGTAGAGGCCGTCGGGGCGAAGCTCGTCGGCGCCGGTGGCCACCACGATGCTCCCGACGCGGAACTTCTCGCCCGTGGAGAGCGTCACCTCGAAGTTGCCGATGTACCCCGCAAGGTCCGTCATGGTGGCGGGCATGTGGAGCTTGATGTCCGGGTGGGAGCGCACTGCTTTCACCACCGGCGCGATGACCTCCCGGGCGCTACGGTTGGTCGGCGAGAGCTTGTGCAACCGGGCCGTCATCCCGCCCAGGTCCTTGTCCCGCTCGACGAGGTGGACCGGGAAGCCCTGGTTGGCGATGGAGAGCGCGGCGCTCAGGCCAGAAACGCCGCCGCCCAGGACGAGCGCGCTGGGCTCGATGTCCAGGATGGGCTCCTCCTGCTTCTCGAGCAGGCGGGCACGGGCCACGCCCATCTTGACGAGGGCCTTGGCCTTCTCCGTGGCCCGGGCGGGCTCCTTCATGTGGACCCAGGAGCAGTGCTCGCGCAAATTGACGAACTCGAAGAGGTACTGGTTGAGCCCGGCGGCCTCGCACGTCCTGCGGAACAGCGGGGCGTGCGTCCGGGGCGTGCAGGAGGCGACCAGCACCCGGTTGAGGCCGTGCGTGGTTATCGCCGTCCTGATGGCCGTCAGCCCGTCGTCGGCGCAGGTGTAAAGGTTGCGCTCGACGTGGACCACGTCCTGGAGCTTCGAGGCGTACTCCACCACGGCCGGGACGTCGACGATGCCGCCGATGTTGCTGCCGCAGTGGCAGATGAACACGCCGATCCTGCAGGGTGCAAGGGTGGAGGGTTGCAAGGGTGGAAGGGATGAAGGCGCCGGGGCGGACTTGTCCCCGTCGTCCCTTGCACCCTTCCCCCCTTCCACCCTTCCTCCCTTTTCCTCAGGCATTGGCCGCACCTCCTTTCTTGCGCTTGAGAACCTCGTAAGCCCGCGCCGCCGCGCCCGATGCCTGGGCGACGCTCTCCGGGATGTCCTTGGGCGTCTCGCAGTAGCCGGCGATGAACACGCCCGGGCGCGTCGACACCACCGGCTCCATCAGCGGGTCCGTCACCTTGAAGAAGGCGTGCTCGTCGAGCTCGACGCCCAGCACCCGGGCGAGCTCCACAGTCCCGGCGCCGGGCACCAGCGCCGTCGCCAGCACGACTATGTCGGCGTCCATCGAGGCCACCCTTCCCGATGACGGGTCCTCGTACCAGACCGAAAGTTTCTTTGTGACGGGGTCCTCGGTCACCTGGCCCGGCCGGGCCCGGACGAAGCGAACGCCGTACTCGTTCCGGGCGCGCTCGACGAACTCCTCGAAGCCCTTGCCCAGGGCGCGCATGTCGACGTTGAAGATCGTGCACTCGGTGTCCGGGTAGTGCTCCTTGACCAGGACTGCCTCTTTCGTTGCGTACATGCAGCACACGCTGCAGCAGAAGGGGCTCCGGCGCAGGTCGCGGGCCCCGACGCACTGGATGAACACCATGCTCTTCGGATGCTCCTTGGACGGCTCGACCTCGAGGTGCCCGCCGGTCGGGCCCGAGGCGCATATCAAGCGCTCGTACTCCATGGCGGTGCGCACGTTGGCCAACCGGCCGTAGCCGTACTCGAACATCTCCGAGGGGTCGAAGAGGTCGAACCCGGTGGCGACTATCACGGCGCCGACGTCCAGCTTCAGCGTCTCGTCTTTTTGGTCGAAGTCGATGGCGCCCCGCTCGCAGGCCTCCTTGCAGAGCTGCTTGTCGCCGCACTTGCCAGCCTTCAGGAAAAGGCATTTTTTCGAATCGATGTTCATCACCCGCGGGACCGCCTGAAGGAAGGGCAGGTAGATGGCGCCGCGCTTGCGCAGCCCGAAGTCGAACTCGTTGGGTATGCGGCCCTTCATCCGGCAGGCCTCGGTGCACTTGCCGCACCCGGTGCACTTGGAGGCGTCGACGTGCCGCGCGTGCTTGAGCACCGTGGCCTGGAAGTTCCCGGATTCGCCCTCGAGGCCCGTCACCTCGGAGCAGGTGTGGAGCGTGATGTTGGGGTGGTCGCCGCAGTCTGCCATTTTCGGCGCCAGGATGCATATCGAGCAGTCCATGGTCGGGAACGTCTTGTCCAGCTGGGCCATCCTGCCCCCGATGGACGGCGTCCTCTCCACGAGATGCACCTTGACGCCTTTCTCGGCCAGGTCCAGCGCGGCCTGTATCCCGGCAACGCCTCCCCCTATCACCAAGACGTCCTTCATGGATTTCCGGCCTCCAGGGACCTCGCCAGGAGCGAGGCGAGGTCTATTATCTCAAGTTCAGGCATCTTCGCCCCGGGCACGGGCTTGTCCTTGAGGGCGCACTTGAAGTGTATCTGGCACTTGGGGCACTCCGTCACGAGGATGCCGGCGGTGGCGCCAGCCTCGATGAGCCGCTCCACCTGGATCCTCTTGGAATGCGCCCCGCATGTGAGGAAAGCACCCACGCCGCAGCACCCGGCGGCGGCCTTGTTGCGGGGCATCTCCACGAGCTCGGCTATCTTCCGTAGTACCTCGCGGGGCTGGTCGTACACGCCGGAGTGCCGGCCCAGCCGGCAGGCGTCGTGGAGCGTCACCTTCTTCCCTGAGGGCTTGACCCGGAGCTTGCCCTGGTCGAGGAGCTCGGCGGAGAGCTGCGAGATGTGCTTGACCTCGAAGTCGGCGCCCATCTCCTTGTAGTCCTGCGAGAGCGTCCGGTAGCACTCGGCGCACGATGTGACGACCGTCTTCACGCCCAGCCGCTTCATCTCCCGGATGTTCTGGCGGGCCAGCGCCCGGTAGGAGACTGCGTCCCCGCCCCAGAGCAGGTCGTGGCCGCAGCAGCGCTCGGCCGGCGAGACCACCGGCCTGATGCCGGCGGCGTTGAGGACCTTCACGGTGCTCTTTGCGATATCCAGCGTGTCCGGCTTGAGGTCCTCGAACACCGTGTCGAAGTAAGGCAGGCAGCCGGAAAAGTACATGACCTCGCCCTTCTCGGCGATATCGAGACCCTCGGTCCAGAAGTTCCGGTTCTGGGCCAGCCTGTCGGAGGCCATCAACCGGGCCATCGTGTTGAGCTGGCCGCCCTGGCTGCAGCTGCCGCTGAGGCCCTGGGAGTACGCCCGGGACCTCACGATCTTGATGAAGTCGATGTAGTCCACGCCCGAGGGGCACACGCCCGAGCAGAGCTTGCAGGTCAGGCAGTTCCATATCTGGCTGTCGTGCACGAACTCCAGCTCGGGGTCCTCCAGCGCCCGCTTGACCATCCGGCGGGGCGAGTACTCGAGGCCGCGCGAGACCGGGCATATCCCGGTGCATTTTCCGCACTCGACGCAGTAGTAGGCCCGGGTCGATTCCACCGCCTGGGTCTTTTCGGCGCTCATTTTCCCCCGTACCCGGCCGGGCCCAGCGCCCGGACATCCTTTGTGAACTCGTTCACGGTGTTGGCGAACTTCTGGCCCTCGGAGGCCGATATCCATTCCAGCCTGAGGCGCCGTTTGTCGACGCCCAGCACCTCCAGGAGCCGGGCCGTGCGCGCTATCTGCTTTTCCGCCTCCTTGTTCCCTGAGATGTAGTGGCAGTCGCCGATGTGACAGCCCGCGACGAGGACGCCGTCAGCGCCCAGCTCGAGCGCCCTGAACACGAAATTGGGCTCGATGCGGCCGGAGCACATCACCCTTATTATCCGTATGTTGGGCGAGTACTGCATCCTCGAAACGCCCGTGAGGTCTGCTCCGGCGTACGAGCACCAGTTGCAGCAGAACGCCACTATCCTAGGTTCGAAAGTCGCCGTTTGACCTGCCATCGCGGCATTGCCCTCGCTCTCATGCGCCATTCTGCTTCACCTCTCCCCCCGGTTCGGTGGTGTCGTCCCACCCTTCCAGCGCGGCCTCCACCATCTTCTCGATCTGCCGGCCGGTGAAATGCTTGACCGTTACCGCTCCCGAGCAGCATCGGGCCGAGCACTTTCCGCAGCCCTTGCACATGGCCGGGTTGATGCGGGCGTGGAGCCGGCCGTCCTCCCAGACCTTTATCTGGGGCGCCTTGAAGTCGCAGCCCTCCTCGCACCGGCCGCAGGCGCGGCAGCGGAGCTCGTCCACGACGGCCACCGCCGCTTCAGTCTCCAGCTCGTCTTGCGAAAGCAGGGTGCACGCGCGGGCGACGGCCCCCTGCGCCTGATAGATGCACTCCTCCAAGAATTTGGGCGCGTGCGCCAGCCCGCAGAAGAAGATGCCCTCCGTCGAAAAGTCAAGCGGCCTGAGCTTCGAGTGCGCCTCAAGGAAGAACCCGTTGCGGTTGAGAGGGACCTTCAGCGTTTGGGCCAGTTCCTGCGTTCCGGCGGCCGGGAGCGTCGCCACCGCCAGCGTGACCAGGTCGGGGTGGATGCGCACCTTCCGGTCCAGTACCGGGTCCCGCACGGTGAGCACTAGCTTTCCATCCTTTTCATCGAGCACCGGCGGTTCGTCGTCCTCGTGGCGGATGAAGTTGACGCCCTGATCGCGCGCCTCCCTGAACCAGTCCTCGCGGAAGCCGTAGGTCCGCATGTCGCGGTAGAGGATGAAGACCTGCGCCTCCGGGTGCTCGTTCTTGACCCGAAGGGCGTTCTTCACGGTCTCGGTGCAGCACACGCGGCTGCAGTAGGTCCTCTGCGGGTTCCGGCTCCCCACGCACTGGACCATGACGACCGTCTTGTATGGCTGAAGCGTTCCCGTGGCGTATTTTTCCTCGAACTGGAGCTGGGTCATGACCCGCGGGTCCTTCCCGTAGAGATAGCCGTCGGGGAGATACTCCCTCCCGCCGGTGGCCACGATGATGGCGCCGTGCTCGATGGTCACTTCGCGGCCGCCCTTGCCATCGCTTCCGGGTTTCGCCTCTATCACCGTCTTGAAGTTCCCGACGAACCCGTCGACGCTCTTTATGTCGGCCCCGGTCAGGACCGTTATGTGCTTGTCGGAGCAAAGGCGCTCCTCCAGCTGGCGGAGGTGCTCCTTGAGGTCCTCGCCCTCGAGCGTGTAATGGATCCTCCGACCCAGGCCGCCCAGATGGGCATCCCGTTCGACCAGCGTGACGGGAAAGCCCTGCGCGGCCATCTCCAGCGCGGCCGTCATTCCCGAAATTCCCCCGCCGATGACCAGTGCGGACTTCTTCACGCCGATGCGCTTGCTGTAGAGCGGCTCCAAAAGCCGCGCCTTGGCCACTGCCATCCGGACCAGCGTCTTTGCCTTCTGGGTGGCGCCCGGCTTGTCCCTCATGTGCACCCAGGAGCACTGCTCCCTCAGGTTGGCCATGTCGAAAAGGTAGGCGTTGAGGCCTGCCTCCCTTATCGTCTTCTGGAACAGCGGCGCATGCGTGCGCGGCGTGCAGGAGGCGACTATGACCCGGTTGAGCTTGTGCTCTTTGATCTTGTCTTGGATCTTTCGCAATGAATCCTGGGCGCAGGTGTAGACGTTTTCCTCGGCGTAGGCGACATCCGGCTCCTTGCGGATGGCGTCCACCACCGCGGTGACGTCCACCGTCCCGCCGATGTTTATGCCGCAGCGGCAGACGAACACGCCTATCCGCGGCGGCTCGCCCGCTATGTCCCGCTCGGCGGGCGGCGACGGCTTCACCGTCAGGGTGCCCCTCTCGCCCGATATGCCGGCCGTGGCGACGGCCGCTGCGGCGCTGGACTGCGCCACCGAATCGGGCACGTCCTGCGGGACCGCAAAGGCCCCGGCCACGAAGATGCCCTTGCGCGTCGTCTCCGTCGGCGTGAAGAGCCCGGTGCGGCAGAAGCCGTAGTTGTTGAGCTGGATGCCCATGACCGAGGCGAGCCTCTTGGCCTCGGCCGGCGGCCGTATGCCCGCGGCCAGTATGACCAGGTCGAACTCCTCCTTGGAGAGCTTCCCGTCCCTGGTCTCGTATACGACCTTGAGGTTCCCGGTGGCCGGGTTCTCCGCGATGTTGGATGGCCTCCACATGATGAAGCGGACGCCGTACTCGCTCTCGGCCCGCTTGTAGTACTCGTCGAAATCCTTTCCGAACGCCCGAAGGTCCATGAAGAATATCGTCGTCTTCAGCCCGGGCGTGTGCTCCTGCGAGATGAGCGCCTCCTTGACGCTGAGCATGCAGCAGACCGCCGAGCAGTACCGCTCCTTGGGCTTGCCGAAGCGGGAGCCGACGCACTGGATGAACGCCGCCTTCTTCGGGATGCGGCCGTCCGAGGGCCGCAGCACGTGGCCCTTGGTGGGCCCGGAGGCGTTGAGCATCCGCTCCAGCTCGATGCTCGTGATGACGTTGGGGTAGGTCCCGTAGCCGAACTCCTTGAGGCTCGTGGGGTCAAATTTCTCGAATCCAGGCGCAAGCACTATGGAGCCCGCATCGAGGATGCGTGTCGTCGTTTCCTCGGGCCCGAAAACGACCGCGCCGGCGGGGCAGGCCGTGGCGCACCGGCCGCAGCCGATGCACGCCTTCTTGTCGACCGTATAAGCGAGCGGTATGGCCTGCGGGAACGGAAGGTAGACCGCCTTCCGCTCGCACAGCCCCTCGTCGAACGCCGAGGGCGTCTCGACCGGGCAGACCTCGGAGCAGTGGCCGCAGGCCGTGCACTTTCTGGGCTCTATCGAGGCGACCCGTTTTCTGACCGTGACCCGGAAGTTCCCGGCCTCGCCCTCGACCCTGTCCACCTCGGCGCTGCCGATTATCTCTATGTCCGGGTGGCGCCCGGTTTCCACCAGCTTGGGCGCGAGAATGCACATGGCGCAGTCGTTGGTGGGGAACGTCTTGTCCAGCTGGGCCATGACCCCGCCGATGCTGGGGGTCTTCTCGACTATGTAGACCTTGAAGCCGCCGTCGGCGATGTCCAGCGCGGCCTGGATGCCCGCTACGCCGCCGCCGACGACCACCACCGCACCGACCTTACCGGGTGGTGGTCTAGGCGAGGAGGACTGAAGGTCCTCCGGGCCGACTACCACCACGGCGCCCACCTTTCCGCCCGGGGCAGGGCTGGCCGCGCCCTCCGCCGCTCCCGGCTTTCCGTTCCCGGTCACCGCACCGCCCGCGTCCTCGGTCATTGTCCGGCACCTCCTGCCGGGCAGACGGTCGGGACCCTGAACGGCCCCAGCCTCCTGACGTTGTCCACCATGTCCTGTATGACGCGGGCGAATTTGCCGCCCTCGGAGCCGGCTATCCACTCCAGCCGCAGGCGGTCGCGGTCGATGCCGACCTCGTCGAGGAAGCCCCTCAGGAAGTCCATGCGCGCCTTGGCCATCTCGTTGCCGCTGATGTAGTGGCAGTCGCCCGGGTGGCAGCCCGCGACGAGAACGCCGTCGACGCCCCGGCGGAAGGCCGCCAGGACCGCGGCCGGGTCGACGCGCCCGGAGCACATCACCTTCACTATGCGCACGTTCGGCGGATACTGGATGCGCGACGTCCCCGCCAGGTCCGCGCCGGCGTAAGCGCACCAATTACAGCAGTAGGCAAGGATCTTGGGCTCGAACTCTGTCACTTCTTCTCCTCCAGGGCATTTGCGACGAACACTGTGAAGTCCTGCATGGGGATATCGATCAAGGAGCGGTCCACGGGCACCTTGTCGTTCTGGGCGCAGTTCAGATGCAACTGGCATTTGTGGCAGCAGGAGAGCATGACCTCGGCCCCGGTCCGCTTGGCTTCCATGAGCTTGTCCATCTGGTAGAGCTTGGTATCGGCGTCGCAGGATATCCCGCCGGAGACGCCGCAGCACAGGCACTTGTCGCGGTTGTTCTCGAGCTCGACGAGCTCGACGCCCGGGATCGCCCGGAGCACCTCGCGGGGCGGGTCGTAGACGCCCATGTGCCGGCCCAGCCGGCAGGCGTCGTGGTAGGTCACCTTCTTCTTCGTTTCCTTGAAGCGGAGGCTCCCGTCCTTTATCCAGCCCGCGATCAGCTCCGACAGGTGGACGGCCTTGAACGGCAAATCGTCCTCGGCGACCAGCGGGTAGTCCTTCGAGAATGTCCGCAGCCCCTCGGGGCAGGTGAACACGACCGTCTTGGCGCCCGTGGCCCTGATGGCGGCAACGTTCTTGTCCACCAGCCGGGCGAAGTTGTCCTCGTCGCCGATCCAGTTGAGGTCGTGGCCGCAGCAGACCTCGTCCTGGCTCATCGCCGGCACGACGCCGGCAGCGTTCATGATCCGGACGGCGCTCCCGGCGATGGAGTCGATGTCCAGGCCCTTGCGGTCCCGGAAGATGGCGCCCATGTGCTTTGTGCAGCCGGTAAACAAGTAGATGTCGCCCCGGTCGGCGATCCTGAGCGGGGCCTTGGCCCAGGCGAGCCGGTCCTGCTTCAGCGGGGCATTGGCCATCACCCGCATCATGGATTGCATCAGCCCGCCCTGCACGCACTCGGGCGAGAAGTCCAGGAGGGCGCCCTCGGCCCTCAGGCCGCGGATGAACTCCGTGTAGTCGACCTTGTAGGGGCACACCGCCGAGCACTGCCCGCAGGTGGTGCACGCCCAGAGATCGCGCTCGTGCGCGAGCTTTTCGATCGAGGCCGAGTCCATCGCCTTGACCACGATGAGCCGCGGGGCGAAATCCTTCTTGTGCCGGGTCATCGGGCAGACGGAGGTGCATTTCCCGCACTCGACGCAGTCGAAGGCGTGCGTGTCCGCGATGAGCTGCTTGATCACGTTTTCGCTCATCGGGGTCCCTCCTTATCCGCGGCGGCGGCACCCATGGGGTTGGGGCCGAGGGCCTTGAGCCGCTCCGAGAACTCGCGCATGGCCCGGGCGAACTTCACCCTCTCGGAGGCGTTTATCCACTCCGTCCGGAGGCGGCCGGCGCCCAGCCCCATCATGTCCAGGAGGGGCCAGAGGATCTCCGCCCGCTCCTGGGCCCGCTTGTTGCCGACCGTGTAATGGCAGTTCTCCATCTGGCAGCCGACTATCACGATGCCGTCGGCGCCGTACTCCAATGCCCTCATTATGTACGACGGCTCTATCATCCCCGTGCACATCACGCGCACTATGTTGACGCCCGCCGGGTACTCGATGCGGTTGACGCCGGCCAGAATGGCCGACGGGTAGCCGCACCACTGGCAGGTGAAGGCGATGATCGACGGTTCGAAATCGGCCATTCAGGCCTCCCCCCCGTCCGCCCCTTGCACCGTGAGCCCTGCCCCTTGCCCCTTCTTCTTCAGAAGCCCCTTCATCAGCGCTTCCATCTGGGGCCGGGTGTTGTGCTTGATCATTATGGCCCGATTGCAGCACTGCGTGGCGCATATGCCGCATCCCTCGCAGCGCGCCTCATCGCGCACGGAGATGTTGCGTCCGTCCTTCTGGACGACCTTCGCCGCGCCGAACTCGCAGACCTCCTCGCACTTGCCGCACCCGCGGCAGCGCAACTCGTCCACGACCGCAATAGCCCTGGTCTTTCGAATCTTTCCGGCGGCCATCATGTCGGCGGCCGCGGCGGCGGCGGTCTTGGCGTCCTCTATCGAGTACCTTATCCCCTTGGGGCCCTCGGCGCATCCGGCCACGAAGACGCCACGGCGGTACTCCGAGGGAAAGTTGGGGTTCAGGTCCTTTATGAACCGGTCCTGGTCGAGCTGGAGGTGCAGGAGCTTCGCTATGCGGTCCGAGTCTTTGGCGGGCTCCTGGCCGACCGCCAGCACGACAAGGTCGGTGGGCATGTCCACCTGGCGGCCCAGGTCGGTGTCCTCGAACAGGATGTGCAGCCGTCCCTTCTTCTCGGACACCTGCGCGGCCCGGCCGCGGACGAATACCACGCCCTCGGTCTTGGCCTGCTCCAGAAGCTCCTCGAAACCCCGGTAGGGGCCCCGAAGGTCGATGTAGTGGACAAAGACCTCGGTGTCGGGGTGCATCTTCTTGATCTCGCGGGCCTGCCCGATGGCGTAGGTGCAGCACACGAGCGAACAGTGCAGGTTGCCCTTCACGCGGTCGCGCGAGCCCACGCACTGGATGAAATTGACCGTCCTGGGCACCGTCTTCCCGTCGGAGGGTTTCACGAACCGCCCGGCGCCCTCGCGCTCCTGCCCGAGCATCCTTTCGAGGTCCATCGTCGTGACGACGTCCTTGTGCAGGCCAAAACCGTACTCGGGTATCCGCGCAGCGTCGAAGACATCCGAGCCGCAGGCGACCACTATCGTTCCCACCCTGAGCTCCAGGGGGCCATCAGGCGTCTTCAGCACCACCCGGCGGTCCCCGAACCCGCCCTCGATGGTGTCTATCTCGGAGTTGAGGTGCACCTTTATCCCGGGGTTCTGCATGACGTCCTCCACCTTCGGCGTCAGCACGCACTCCTTGCAGTACTGCATGCAGCAGATGCCGCAGTTGTGCGTGGGAAAGGTCACGCTGAGCTTGTAGGCGCGTCCGCCCAGCGCCCCCGTGCGCTCGACCATGTGGGCCAGGAAGCCCCGCTGGGCTATCTCGAGCGCCGCCTGCATCCCCGCCACCCCGCCGCCAATGACCATAGCTTCGGGCACGACCTTGAGCTCTATGTCCTCGAGGCCCTCGAGCATGAGCGTGCGCGCCACCGCCGCCCGCATGAGCCGTATCGCCTTGTCGGTCGCGGCCTTTTTGTCGCCGTGGACCCAGGCGCAGAGCTCCCGGAGGTTCACCTGCTCGTAAAGGTACTTGTTGAGCCCGGCGCCCTCGAGCGCGGCGCGCATTATGAGTCCCTGGATGTTGGGCGTGCAGGCCCCGACAAGAACGCGGTCGGTCCCTTCCTCGCCTTGCACCTTCCTGAGGAGCTCCTGCCCGGCGGGGCAGCATAGATCGGCGCCGACCCGGACATAGGCCACGGCCGGGTCGGCGGCCAGCGCGGCTGCCAGGCGGTCCATGTCCAGGTAGCGTCCCAGCTCGCCATTGCAGGTGCAAAGGTGCACCCCGACGCGCTTTTTCCCCCCGGGCCCGTCCTTTTCCGCCACCGTTCCATCCCTCGGCCTTTACGCTCCGTTCCCCATCAGCACGAAAGCAGCGCCCCGCTCTTGTCCAGCTTCTCCCGGCGCAGCTCGTCGAAGTATTCCTCGATTATGCAGCGGTCGGTGATGAAACCATAGAACTCGCCCTTGTCCAGCACCGCCAGGGCCGCGATGCCGCACCGGTGCATCATCCTCGACGCCCAGCGCAGGTCCATGGTCAGGTCATTGACGATTATCAGGGGCTTGGCCATTATCTCCGATACCTTTACCAGGCGCGGGTCACGGCCCTCGGCCACCACCTTGCACAGGATGTCGTGCTTGGTCACGATGCCGTAGGCATCCGTCCGGTCCTTGCGGGGGACCAGAAGCGGGATGAAGTCGCTCTCGACCAGCTTGACGAGCGCCTCGGCCGCGGTGGCTTCCGGAGTTATGGTATTGAGCTTGAACTTCTTCACGGCGTTTTGAAGCGGTATCATTTCGAGCGCCCCCCGTGGTGGCCGAACTCCTCTTTCAACGGCGCGGCCATCGCCCTCAGAATGTCTGCGTCCGTGACGAAGCCCTTGAACTCCCCCCCGTCGAAAAGCGCCAGCGTGGAAACATTCTCCCGCGCCATGAACCGCGCCACCCAGATGACATCGACCTCGCTGTTGTTGAGCACCATGAGAGGCTTGGAGGCGAGCTCCGACACGGTGACCTTGGTCGGGTCGCGGCCCTCGCCTATCACCTTGGAAATGATGTCGCGCCGGGTCAGGACGCCGTAGGTGTCGCCCTCCTCCCCCTTCTCGACCAGTATCACCGGGATGTGGTACTCGGCCATCAGGGCGATGGCCTCGGCCGCGGTCGCGAGCGCCGGAATGCGCCGGTATTTCTGCGCCATCTCAAGATCCTTCACGAGCATGCTCTTTTCCCCCTGCAACCCTGCGCGTTCGTGGCCGCCATGCTCACGCCACCCCCTTCGCCTGGAGCTTCTTCAGGAATGGCCGGACGGCCACGAAATGCCACTCGAAGCCTAGCCGCTCCGCGTCGATGCCGAACGCCAGCGCCAGGAGCTGGGAGATGTGCAGGACGGGGATCGGGTGGACCTTGAGGTCCTTCTGGGCGTGGTCGAACTGGAAAAGACAGTAGGGGCACCCTGTAACGATCGCGTCGGCGCCCACGGCGTGGATGCTCTCGTACTTGTCCTTCGTGATGGCGTTGGCAAGCTTGGGCACCTGCAGGCGGATGCCCCCGCCGGCCCCGCAGCAGGCCTGCTTGTCGTTGTAGTCCACGCTCTTGGCGCCCGATGCCTCGACCAGCGTGTCCAGCATCACCGGGTTGACCGGGTCGTCCACGCTTGTCCGGGTGGTCGGCCGGAGCAGGTGGCAGCCGTAATGCACGGCGAGGCGCAGTCCCTCCAGCGGGTGCTGGACCTTCCCTGCGATGGTCTCCTTCCCGTAATCGGTGTAGAGCGCCTCTATGAGGTGCCTGACCTTCACGGGCTCGTAGAAGTTGCGGTGCCCCTCGACCCTGGCCAGCCGGCCGCGGTACTGCTTGCCGACGGCCGAGAGCGCCTCGTTGACGACGTTGCACTTGTTGACGTTTTCCAGCTCCTCAGTTGCCTTCAGAAGCGACGAGAAGCACCCGTTGCAGAGCGTGACCAGGTCGGCGTTCTTGTCCTGCACGAGCACCAAATTGCGCGCCGCGGTCACGAGCCAGGTGAGCCGGTCCGTCGAGTAGAATGTCGGCAGGGCCGGGCAGCAGGTGAACTCGTTGATGGGCACCAGTTCGGCGTCGAGGTGTTCCTTACCCAGGATAAGCCGGGTGGCGTTCTCCACCCCCGGGAACCGGTTGGGTATGGTGCAACCGACGAACAGAGCGTACCTCATTTCACCGCCCCCTTGGCCTCCTCGGCCGCCTTTCTCTTGCCGGCCTCCTCCTCTGTCTCCAGCCCGATGAGCTTGTCATAACGGGTTTTTTTGAAGAGCGTCTCCAGCTCGCCGAGCACCTTCTTGTAGCCCGGCAGCGTGTTGGGCAGCGGGTCCATGCCCTCCTTTTCCCGGTAGCGCTTGATGTCGTCGCTGGGGATGGCCCCGAAACCGTTTCGCAAAATGAGCGATACGTTCTCCTTTATGAACCGGGGCACGCCCGTCTCCCGGACCTCGATGTGGCGGATGGCCACGAACACCTCGGCCGGGTTGATGTCGGCCGGGCAATGCTCGTGGCAGCGGTGGCACCCGGCGCAGATCCAGGGTATGGAGAAGAATATGCGCTTGTAGCCGTACTGGCACAGCTTGATGAGGTTGCGCGTCTTGTAGGGCGTCTTCAGGCTGACCGGGCACACGCCGGTGCAGTTGCCGCACTGCAGGCAGGTCTGGACGTCCTTGCCGCCGTATCGGATTATCTGCTTGACGAAGTCCGGGTCGTGCTCCTCTCCGGTGAACACGCTGTCCTCGACGATGAGCGGCCCGGCCGGCGGTGTGTCCGCCTTCTTCGCGGCGGCGGCCGCCTCGTCCCCTTCCTTGTCGGCGGCAGGCTTCTTCGCCGGCAGTTCCGGAAGGCTCCCGTGGCTCATCGGCCATCAACCCCGGCCGTACCGTCGAACGCCTCGTCAGCCTCGGAGGCAAGCTGCTCGTCGCTGAACCCGCGGCAGGTGATGGCCACCCGGGGGCAGGCGGCGGCGCAGGTGCCGCAGCCGTGGCAGAGCGCCTCTTCTATGCGGGAGCGCTTGCCCTCCTTCGTGTCCACGATGCGGGGCGCCCCGTAGGGGCAGACGGTGACGCAGAGCCCGCAAGCCTCGCAGACCGCCTCGTCGACCACGGCCGTCAGCGGCTCCACCGTAACGGTGCCCCGGGCGAGCATCGCCGAGGCACTGGAGGCGGCCGCCTTCGCTTGTGAAACCGTGTCTGGTATGTCCTTGGGGCCCTGGGCGCAGCCGGCGATGAAGATGCCGTCGCGGGCCGTATCCACCGGTCGTAGCTTGGGGTGGACCTCCTGGAAGAAGCCGTCCGGGCTCCGCGAGATGCCCAGCACCCGCTGGAGCGCCTCGGTGCCCGCGGAAGGGACCATACCCACGGACAGCACCACCAGGTCGTACTCGCGCTCGGTGATCTTGTTGAGAAGGGTCTCCTCGGCGCGGATGGTAATGTCCTTGGTCTGGGGGTTCTCCGTGACCCGTGCGGGCCGGCCCCGGATGTACTCGACGCCGGCGATGGAGCGCACCTTGTGGTAGTATTCCTCGAAGCCCTTGCCGGCGGCCCGGATGTCGATGTAGTAGACGGAGGCGCTGATGTCGCTGTAGTGCTCCTTGAGGAGCTGGGCGAGCTTCATGGTGTACATGCAGCAGACCTTGGAGCAGTACTTGTTGGATGTGACCTTCCAGTTGCGCGAGCCGACGCACTGGACGAAAGCCACGCGGCGGGGCGTCGTCCCGTCCGACGGACGGACCACCTCGCCGCGGGTCGGCCCGGAGGCGTTGATGAGCCGCTCCAGCTCCAGCGAGGTGATGACGTTGGAGTACTCCTTGTAGCCGAGATAGCCCCGGATGTGGGGCACGTACGTGTCGAAGCCCGTGGCGACGATGACGGCGCCGACCTTGAGCTTCACTTCGGCCGGCTTCATCTCGAAGTCCACCGCCCCGACGGGGCAGACCTTCTGGCAAAGGCCGCATTTGCCGGTCTTGAAATGGATGCAGTTTTTGGAATCGAGGGTATATTTCAGCGGCGCCGCCTGCGGGAACGGCACGTAGATGGCCTTCCGGTTTCCCATGCCCTCGTCGAACTCGTTGGGCACCTTCACGGGGCATTTCTCGGAGCAGGCGCCGCACCCGACGCATTTCTCCTCGTCGACATAGCGGGCCTTGCGCTCCAGCTTCACGTCGAAGTTGCCGGCAAATCCCGAGACCTCCTTCACCTCAGTGTAGGTGAGAAGCCTTATGCCGGCGGTGTGCAGCACCTCCACCATCCTGGGCGCCAGCACGCAGATGGCGCAATCGCCCGTGGGGAAGGTCTTGTCGAGCTGGGCCATCCTTCCGCCGATCGAGGGCTGTCTGTCGACCAGTACGACGTCGATGCCCTGGGCCGCCAGGTCCAGCGAGGCCTGGATGCCGGCGATGCCGGCGCCTATCACCAGCACCCTCTTCTCGACGCCCATCTCGCGGGCGTTGAGAGGCTCGAGATGGCGCACCCGCGCCACGCCCATCCGCACCAGGTTCTTTGCCTTTTCCGTCGCACTGGCGTGGTCGCCCGAATGGACCCAGGAGCACTGCTCCCGGAGGTTGACCATGTGGACCAGGTAGGGGTTCACGCCGGCGTCCCGGGCCACCCTGCGGAAGGTGGGCTCGTGGAGCCTCGGGCTGCAGGAGGCCACCACGATGCGGTCCAGCCCGTGTTCCTTTATCTGTTTTGTTATCTCCTCCTGGCCGACCGTGGAGCAGGTGTACATGTTGGCCCTGGCGACCGCGACATCCTTGAGTCCGGAGGCGTACTGCGCCACGGCCGGGCAGTCCACCACGCCGCCTATGTTGGAGCCGCAGTGGCAGACGAAAACGCCGATTCGGGGAGAGGCGGTCATTTCCTGGCCCCCGTCTCGACCGGCCCGAAGAGCTCGATACCGTCGCTCTCGCCCTTCGATTCGACCCTTCGGGCTTTCATAAGCATCACAATGTGGCGGAAAACCATGGGGCCCGGCAAGCCGGTGGCCGCCGCCACTTCCGGGACGCCACGGGGCCGCTCCTCGAGCTCCATGAGCACGAGCTCGCGCTCAAGCTCGACATGCGAGACCTCTGTAAGCATGTGCTCGTAGCGGGCGTCGGTCATGGTCTTGCCGAAAACATTCCCCGAGACCACGAGCTCGCGCTTTTTGCCCAGGAGCCAGCGAATCCGGTCCCCGCGGAGCACACGCTCGGCAGCCTCGAGTCTCTTCTGGCCCGGCCCCCTGCCGGGTTCATTGTCCCCTCTCACTTCGGCTATGGTTCTACCCCCCGTTTGTGGAACCATTGCGACCCTTTACTAATTATCCCACATAACGTTAATATTTATATATATTCTTTGGATTTCGCCCAAGTCAAGAAGCTGAAACACCTAGAACCCCTTGCGGGACCTGCTCATCCATCCCTGCCAGGGCCGGTATGTCCCGGGCGTTTGACGGTGGATATCCCCGAACCCACCATTCTTCCGGTCGATTCTGTTTTTCTGAAGAGATGTTTTTCGCTCCATCGATCTGCCGACTTTCGTCGGCCAGTAACACCTCCGGGTTGAGCCGCAGCGACTTTCGTCGTATCATCCAAGATCAACCCCAAACCAGCACCCCGGCGCGCTCCAGCAGGGCCCGGGTATCCTGGTGCAACTCCTCGCCCAGGGCCCGAAGCTCCGCTTTCGAAAACCACCGCGCCGATCCCACGTCGTCCCCCGTTTCAACGACCGCCCGGCCGTCCCTTTCGGGCGCTCCTTCCTTCACCCGCGCCAGGAAGTCTATGTATATGACCTGCAGGTACTTTTTGCCCTTCCAGCGTACGACCCGGTCGGAGGGCGCAAGCGCCCGGACCAGCTCGATGTCCAGCCCGGTCTCCTCCTTCACCTCGCGACGGGCGCCGTCCTCCAGGCTCTCCCCGAAGTCCAGCATCCCGCCGGGGCAGATCCATTTCCCCTTCCAGAAGTACTTCCGGGGGCTGTCCGAGGGATGGTGCTTGACCGGCAGGACCCGGCCCTGCGAATCGAGTACGACAGCGCCTGCTCCGACCCGGATGCCTACTGGGACGAACGAAGGGTGGATGGGTGGATGGGTGAAGGGGTGGAAGGGACGGGACGAACGCATCGTCCATGCCCTTGCACCCCTCCACCCTATTACCCTTCCACCCTTTTCAGAAATCGAGGAGGCTTTTCTGGTTTTGGCCTTCCTCGTCCTCCCCGGAGCCGCCCTTGCCGCCCGCTTTCCCATCTCCCGCGTCCTCCGCGCCCTCGTCCCAGTCCCCGTCGCCGAGCTTGACCTCTTTTGCGGGCTTCTTCGCGGCCGGCCTTTTTGCGCCCCTGGCATCCTTCCCGGGCGGTTCGCCCTTGCCGGGAACGCCCGACCGCCCCTCGCCACTTCCGCCGCCCTCCTTGCCCTCAATGGGCCCACCCTTTTTAACCCCCCCCCCCACACCCCACCCGCCCCCCCCACCCACAGAAAATGGGCCCCCCCC
>Ga0315291_10004638_pt1 | contig 17433 bp, 13 predicted proteins | sample YL17G12_20_MG_FD_203070 | JGI IMG/M metagenome (GOLD analysis project Ga0315291, IMG submission 203070) | Sediment microbial communities from Yellowstone Lake, YNP, Wyoming, USA - YL17G12_20 | ecosystem: Environmental > Aquatic > Freshwater > Lake > Sediment | place: USA: Wyoming | collected...
GACCTGCCGCGGTCAGGTCCTGTGCGCGGTACTGAAACTTCTGCCGCCGCTCTGCGCCCCGGCAGCGCCCAATCACGCCTTGAACGCGCCGCTCGGAGCGACCGGCATTCCGGGGCCACTGGACCTCGGCGTGACCTTCAGTGCCCGAGCGCCGCGCGTGTGCACGTTACCCCCAGCGGTACGGGAAGGCAGTAGCCTAACGGCCACCGAAGCAGTGCAAGCCCCGGAACGACCCCGCCTGCGCTCGGAAGGGCGAGAGCAAACCAAGTACTACTTCACCTCTGGTTCAGGGGCGGGCCGGACCGGGTTCTTCGGAACGCGGTCACCAAACTCAGCCCTTCCCGACCTTCTCCACCACTCGTCAGCCGGTCCTTCGAAGCCGCTGAAGCCATCTTCCAGCCGGACGCCAGAGGCTTGAGCCAAAGCCACTAGTAGAGAATATGTAAGTCCCCGATCCTCCAATAGCCTGACGAGATAGGGCCTCGCGACGTCGCCCATGCGGGCCAAAGTGATCACCATGCGACCAAATGCTCCGTCCACTTCTTCCACTTCGCTCGCTATCCAAATGGACCAGGCGGCCGACTTCGACCCAGAACGGCCCAGAAAGAAGACGGCCTTGAGGCGCACGACCCAATCGGGATCGGTAACCTTCTCTTGGAGCCACAAGATGTCCTCTGGCCCGAGTTCAACCCCACTCGCCAGGATCTCCTCTTCTCGATCCCACGGACTTGTGCCATCCGAGACTGTCTTGCGCCAATCCAAGAGCATCCGATCGCGCGGCTGGTTGCATGACGCCGCAAGGCAAGCACAGAAGACAAGCACGCACAAGATTAGTGGCCTCATATCGGCCTCCTGATAAGATTCAACCAGGCAGGTTGATCTTGGGCCAGCCGTTTCCAGTCTGATCCGCATATTTATTCCAGGCCCCGATCGATTCCATCACGTCTGGCGGAACACTCTCGTGAAACGTAAGCGGCATTTGAGTGTACGTGGCCGTGGGTCGCTGCCCTGAGGCCGCCGGTGCCGTGGGCCTCGGTGTGTAGGCTACGCGATAAGGCCCCTCCGTGCAGAACTCCATCGCCCCCGGCGTTCGCCTGTGGCTCGAGGACGGGACAGTCGGGTTTCCGGTTGCGCCGCAGCCAGGAAATGCGAAACCCAGCGAAACCGCGTGCTATCTCACTTCCACTTCCGGCGCGGGCCGGACGGGGTGTTGGGGAACGCGGCTGCCCAATTCAGCCTTTCCAGGGCCTCTCCACCACTCGTCAGCCGGTCCCTCGAATCCGCTATAGTAGCTCTCTTCTACGGGCACACCAGAGGCCTGGGCCAGAGCCATCAACAGAGGAGGATCAAGGCCCCGATCCTCCAGCAACCTGATCAGATAGGGTCTTGCGACTGTGCCCATGCGGCCCAGCGTGACCACCATGCTGGCGTATGCCCCATCCAGCTCCTCCACTTCGCTCGCCATCCATATGGACCAAGCTGCGGCCCGGCATCCCGAACGGCCTAGGACCCAAACGGCCTTCATGCGCACCATCCAGTTGGCATCGGTGGCTTTCTCCTGAAGCCACAAGATGTCCTCTGGACCGAGTTCAATCCGCTTGGTGAGGATCTCGTACTCTCTGTCCGACGGCCTAGCGCCATCCAAGACCACCTTGCGCCAATCCAGGAGAGTGCGGTCGTGTGTTTGGCTACATGAAGCCATGAGGCAAGCAGTCAGGGCAAGGACGGGCAGAAGAAGCAGCCTCATGTCTGCGTCCCTTCTCCGGGGAATCAGCCAGCCAGGTTGATCTTGGGCCAGCCGTTCTGCGTTTTGTCCACATAGCTGTTCCACGCACCAATCGATTCCATCATGTCAGGCGGCATGCTCTCGGAGAATGTAAGCGGCAGCGGCTCGTATGTGGCCGTGGACCGTTGCCCCGCGACCTCAGGCCCCGCTGGCTTGGGAGTGTACACTACGCCATATCGGTAGCATGCCAAGACCTTCCCATTCCAGGCGCTCGCATTCGCGCCTCTACCCTTCTTGCAGATCGCGCACACCACCACCTCTATCTTACTCTTGGGGCCACCAGGGGTAATATCAGGAGGCGTATGGGGAACGTCTTCCCAGTAAAGCGAATCACCACCAAGACCGGGACGCCCAGTTACTCGACCACCCTCGTTCACAGTGCCCGCCATGAATGGCGTATTGACGGTGTGGGACCGCTCGATGTAGCGCCCGTCCTTCGTAGCCCAGTTCTGCGCCTGCCCCACGGTACCTGGAGTCTGGGTCTTCCCATCCGGCGGCGAGCTCCAGTCACCGCTGAACACGGGATTGCCCCCAAACATCATATGCATCTGCTGTATAATGTTAATATCGTCGCAGCACCTCTTGGTTTCTTCATTGGGCTGGAAGTCCATATAGATGCTCGCGGTCATCTGGCCAATGGGAGCGCGTCCTGCCACGGCCACGGCGCGGAAGTCGCCGAACTGCGTCGTCCGCGCGTCATTCTGGCGGGTGCAGCCTGGCTCCACGGGTCCCGTCAACGCCCTGAAGACGCCGGGCGACGCCTTCTCAAAGCCGGGCGGCAAGAGAGAGGCTGTACCCAGCGGATCGACCAAGATGGGCGACATGGACTTGGCGTATTCATACGGGTTCATGCCGTCAGAATAGGGGAGTGGGTCGCGCTCAATCCACCGCCCCAAGCTTGGATGATACCCCATGTTCTTCTCCTTCTCTCAGTTCCCTTGAATCGGCCGCGTCGGTCGGAACGGCGGCCGCTTTTTGTCAACCCGCATGAAGATGTCGTTGAGCACGTTCAGCGCCGGTTGCGGGCGGGCGATCTTGTTGAAGTCCTCCCACTCTCGATAGTTGTTCGGCAACCTGCCCTTCGCGTGGAGACGTATCTCCTCGTTGAGGGCCCCCATCAGGTTGGCGAAGTGGCCGGGGTTGGCCGGCCCTAAGCGATGTGCGTGGGCATAAGCCACGATGGCGTCCAGGAGGTGCCCTCGATCCTTCAGGCAATGGCCGCGCGTTTCCATGAAGAGGCCCACTTCCTCATCGGGGTCCAAGTTTCTCAGGTAGAAGCCAAGGCGAACCTCCCTCGGCGTGATCTTCTTGGGCCACTCCATGTAATGGTCGTCAGGGAAGGTGTTGAGGCCCAGGTTGGTGGCCTCGATGTTGAACCGCTCGCGGCCGTCTCTCGTGCCCCACCTGCAGAAGATGTGACCCTTGGCGAGGCAGAGGTAGATAGGGTAGCCGAGTTTCCGGCCCACCGTCGCATAAAGGACGGGCATGTTGGTGCATGTTCCGCCCTGGCCCTGAAGCAGGCCGTGGATGAAGCCTTCGCCGGAGTCCAGCAACAGGTCGCTCTTGATGCTGTCGGGGTCGTACCGAACGCCGCAATCCTGCTGGAGGACCGTGATCAGCATCAGCACGCGATAGTAGGCTTCTGAGTTCTCGTAATCACCGGGGTCGCGTTGGAACCGGTGCAGGTTGCGCTCGGTCTCGGCTTTGACATGTTGCGCCCACGCGTGCAATTCCTTGAGGCAAGCGCGGATGTCCAAGTCCATCGTGTCGGGAAGGCCCGTGGCACAAAGAAGATTCTTGAAACCGAGGTCAAGGCGGGCGAGGTCATTCAGGGGTAACAACAGAATCTCACCGAGTGAGGGAGGACGAACTCTGCCAGGTGAGGGCGCTGGACCCTTGGGGCGTACAGGGCTCGGTCCCTCGTTGGTCGCCCGCGTCTTCACTAGTGTTCCCCCGCGAGGCGCTTCCATGCGCTCAAGCGCCAATATATCGGCGGGTATTATCGGTCGGCGCCCATGAGATTGCCAACAAGAAACCTTGACCAGAAACCTTGGGGCTCGCCGCCAGGAGCCGTCCAGGTCAAGAACGATGTCATGTGGCAGGAGGGCAGGGGGCACATGCGGGAGCACGGCCTATGGTGGCGGGCGGTGTCCTGTGACAAGCTGTTAACCAGGATTTGCCGCCGGCTCTCGTGTCGAGCCGCCGCGCGTGGTGGTTCAGGGGTATCCGCATCAAACCTCGTCGGGAACCCTGTACTCCTTCCGGTACGCGGGCTTGAGGAACCTGTTGGCGGCGTCGTTGCCGACGAACGTCTCGGTCTTCGGGTCGAAGATGACCCGCTGGTTGCCCAGCCGGTAGGCGATGTTGCCCATGTGCACGAGGCACGCGCTCATGTGGGCCTGCTCGATGTCGCCGTTGGCCCGCTGGCGGCTCCGGATGCAGTCGACGAAATTCGGCTGGTGCCACTTGTCGGGGAAGTAGCCGGGGTCCTGGGCCGCAATCTTGCCGTCCTCGCCGATCGCCTGCCAACCGCCGCCGTGCCGCCCGAGGTACATCAGCCGCTTCGTGCCATAGATTTCCACCCGGGTTCCCGTCGTCGGCCAGTTGGGGAACTTGTCGCTGAAGCGGACCTCTGGCGGAATCTTCTTCAGGTACGGGGCAAATGTGCCGTTCTCGCACGTCATGGTGAACGTGCCGTAATCGTACGTGATGGCCTGCATGTCGGGCATTTCGTGCTTGTCTTCGAAGGCCAGGCGTCCGCCTGCGGTGTAGGTGACGCGGGGCGGCGGCGGGTCGCCGAGGACCATGCGCGTCAGGTCCAGTTGGTGGATGCCGTCGCCGGAGAGCGTCCCGCCGCAGTAGTCCCACCAGATGTACCAGTTCATACGCCCCGGGTTGAACGGACGCTCGGGCGCAGGGCCGAGCCAGAGGTCCCAGTTCAGGCCCGCAGGCGCGGCGCTGTCGGCCTGGGGGCTGACGAGCCCGCCGCCCACGCCCAGGAGGTTGTAGACCTTCACGTGCACGACCTTGCCGAGTTGCCCGCTCTTTATGAACTCGCGGGCCGAGGCGGCATACGGGGCGCTGCGGTTCTGCGTGCCCACCTGGACGATGCGCTTGTACTTGCGGGCCGCCTCGATCATCTTGCGGCCCTCCCAGATGGTCAGCGAGGGGGTCTTCTCGACGTACACGTCCTTGCCCGCCTGGCAGGCCCAGATGGTGGCCAGGGCGTGCCAGTGTTCCGGCGTGGCGATGACGACGCCGTGGACGTCCCTGTCGGCGAACACGTTGCGCATGTCCACGATGCGCTTCGGGCTGCGGCCCTGGACCTCCGCGAGGTCCTTGACAGTGCCGGCGCCGCGGGCCTCGTTGACTTCGCAGACATACTTGAACTCGACGTTCTCGACCTTGGCAAACTTGAGGGCCAGATCGTGGCCGCGGCCGCCGGCGCCGACCAGGGCCAGCACGACCTTCTCATTGGCCGATGCGGCACGGGCGGGACTTGGGGCTGTCAAGGCCGCGGTTCCGGCGGTCAGCGCGGCCGCTCCCCCCGCCGACAAACTGACGAATCTCCTGCGGGTCATCCTCGGCATGGCGATCTCCTTGTGCCAGAAGGGCCTTCCTGGGGAAAAGCATACCCCGGCACGTTTGCAGATTCGAGGGTTTTGTGGGGGTCTTGTGGCGGGCGAAGGTGGCCAGCGCGATCTGCCTGACGACTGCAACGCCACTTAAGGCTTTGCGCGGTGGGTCTCCTGACCCACCGCGCAAGAAACAGCGTCCACGGCGCAGACAACGCTGGCGCGCGGCGGGTCAGGAGACCCGCCGCGCAAAGTGGCGCTGGTAGTAGTGCCGCTGTGATTGACCCAATTGAACCCAATTGAACCTGGGGTTGCTAGCCCTGGGGTTGCTAGCCCCTTGGCAACGTCACGCCGGACGATGTATACTTCGGCCGACCGGACGGCATCTTGAACCGTCGAGCTGCACTGGAACAGAAGAGACTGGCGCGTCGCCGGCGTCAGAACGAGGGAGTGCTCGGACCGAAGGAGGGCGACCCGGCCGAGAAACACTCACTTACGCCGAGGGCTTAATTGTGCCACTTACGCTGAAGACGTACAATCGGATGATCGCGGTATTGCGCGTCCGGGGGTGCGGATCATTCATCGTCCGGACGAGTCTGTGCCTAACGTATTTGTGCATGGTGGCGGGCGCTGGCCGTTCAGCCGCTAGCACCCCATTTGGTGACGCGATTGCTGTTTGGCATATGGCCAACCTGAACGATGCGGCGGGAAAAGACAGCCAGTTATTGGCTAAGGGCAACGTAAAATGCGGGTTCCAGCTTGAAGGGGCCGAGAGAGAAGCCTCCCTACGGCGGGGAGGTGATGGTTACGTGGCCCAATTCGACGGCGGGTGGCTCGATGCCGGCCAGGGCGCCGATGGCGAGTTGAACCTGACCGGTCAAGCAATGACGATGGCACTACGTCTTCGGTCGCCTTCCGGCAAGTGGGGCGACCCGCTGATGGCCAAGCACGGCGGCCACACCAAGGAAGTTTACAACATCTTCTCCGCCAATCTGGGCGCCGGCCTGGTGTTCGGGGCCGAACTCGGCAGCGATGAGGTGGCCGGCATGCACCAGGTCAAGACCCCCATCGCGCCGCTCGGACCGACCGATTGGCACGACGTGATCGTCCGATGGGACGGCAAGACCTTGCAGTTGTTCGTGGACGGTGGTCTCCGCGACGAGGAGGTGGCCGTGGGCACCCTGCGGCAGGGGAACTCCGAGCCCTGCCTGATTGGCGCCGAATCGTACAACGGGCAGGTCAAATCCGGCTTTCGCGGCCTCATTGACCATGCGGCGCTGTGGAATCGCGCCCTGTCCGACGCCGAGATCGCCCGTCTCAGCGGCGTCGCCGCCCTGTCCGACAAGCGGCCCCCGTACTACGGCGAGAAATATCGCCCACAGTTTCACTTCACGGCTCAGAAGCACTGGATCAACGATCCCAACGGGCTGTTCTACTACCAGGGAACCTATCACCTGTGCTTTCAGCATCAGCCGCCGGGACGGACGGGGGCCTATAAAGATTGGGGCCATGCGGTGAGCACGGATCTCGTGCATTGGAAACAACTCACGAGTGCCGTCACTCCACACAAAGTCTGGGGGGGCTGCTGGTCGGGTTCGGCTGTTGTCGATTGGGATAACACGACCGGTTTTCAGACGGGCAAGGACAAGCCGATCGTCTTGATCATAACAAACGCCGGAGAGCCCAACACGCCCCCGCCCTCCGCTCCCAACACGCAGTGTATCGCCTACAGCGTCGACGGCGGCCAGACGTTCACCTACTACGACAAGAATCCGGTGCTCGGACACATCGTGGCCGAGAACCGCGATCCCAAGGTTGTGTGGCACGCTCTCACAAAGAAGTGGATCATGGCGCTGTATCTCACCGGCAACGACTATGGATTGTTTTCCTCGCCGGATCTGAAGAAGTGGGAGCGCCTGTGCGTGGTGAATCTTCCCGGCGTGGCGGAATGCCCAGACCTGTTCGAGATTCCCGTCGACGGCAATCCCGCCAACAAGAAATGGGTATTCTGGGGAGCCAACGGCAGGTTTTTGATTGGCTCGTTCGATGGTCGCTCTTTCAAGCTCGAGGGTGCTCTGCATCGGGCCGATTACGGCGCCAACTTCTACGCCGCGCAGACTTGGAGCGACATTCCACCAGCCGATGGCCGGCGGATCCAGATCGCCTGGATGGCGGGCGGCAAGTACCCGGGCATGCCGTTCACCCAGCAACTGAGCTTCCCCACCGAGGTCACCCTGCGGACCACGCCGGACGGGCTCCGCATGTATCGAGTGCCCGTGCGGGAAATCGCCAAGCTCCACCAGCGGGAGCACACGTGGGCAAACGTGGTTCTCAAGCCCGGCGACAACATGTTCTCCGGCCTCACGGGCGAGCTCTTCGACATCCGCGTCGAATTCGAGTTGGGCGACGCCAAGCTGTTTGGCGTCAAAGTTCGTGGAGAACCGGTGCACTACGACGTTGCCGCCAAGACGCTTTCCTGCCGGGGCAAGTCTGCGCCGCTCAGTCCGGAGAACGGCCGAATCAAACTGCAGATTCTCGTCGATCGAACGTCCTTGGAGGTCTTCGGCAACGACGGCCGCGTTGCCTTGACCTCTTGCTTCCTGCCATCCGACGATAACACGAGTCTGGAAATGTATGCCCAAGAAGGGAACGTCAAGGTGATCTCGGCAAAGGTCTATCCATTGAAGTCGATATGGAGCCAACCCGCATCCGAACCCAAGCCTGCTGGAAATGATCGATGAGGATTTGTTCCACGGGTTGAGACATGGCATACCTGATGTTAAAGGACTACAAGTAAGCCTGCCATTCCTCACACCGTTGGATCGGAGGGCATTGATGCCAGATGTACACTACATAAGCTACTGCATGCAACATCGCATCAACCTTATCGCCGCAGCCACCCTTTGGTCGCTCAGCCTTGCACCCGCGCAGGCACAAGCGGATGTTGCCCCCGCGGATCCGTCGCTACGCGACAAGACGCTCGTGACGTGGGTCGCCCCGGCCAATTTGGAGCAACGCGGCGGCAGCGCGCTCACGCTCGACGCCGGTCAGGGACGCTTCGACGGGGTTGTTTTCGGCGAGATGACGCCCAGAAAATGGATGCCGGGCAGTGAGGGTGCCCTCCGCACTCTGAGGGAGCAGGCAAATTGGCCGGACGAAACCGCTGATGGCAAGACCTTCGTCCAGATGGCCATCGCATATCAGGACCGCCAGGTCACGATTTATCGGAACGGGCGGCAGTACGCGCAGTATGTCATGAACAACCCGCCTTTGGAGCATGGTGCGCAAAGCGCGGTGCTCATGGGCATGCGCCATATCACCCAGGGAGACAACGTGCGTTTTGCCGGGGCCATCGACGACGCGCGGATCTATGACCGGGCGCTTTCCGCGGAGCAGATCGCGGCCTTGAAGCCCAACGTGGCCTCGGATATCAAGCCCTGGGCCTGGTGGACCTTTGACGACAAGGAGGCCAAAGATCGCACCGGCCGGTTCAAGGCGGTCAAGTTGGCCGGCGGCGCCAAAGTAGAAGACGGCAAGCTCGTGCTCGACGGCAAGAACGCCAGTCTGTTCGCGAAGGCAAGCATCGAGGACTCGATCCGTTTTCGTACCGCCGTTGGCAATTTGGGCGACACGATCCCCTTCTACAACGGCCAGTACCATGTTTTCTATCTGACAGGGGTCAAGACCTCCTGGGAACACATCGTTTCAACGGACCTCGTCCATTGGAAGGAACTGCCAACTGCACTCATTGGCGACGGCGCGGCCGACGGACCCGACGGCCAGAATATGTTCACCGGCTGTGTCGTCGAGAAGGATGGCGTCTTTCATCTCTACTATACCGGCTGGAACCCCCGCAATCCCCAAGGCCGCGAGTGGATTATGCACGCCACCAGCACCGACCTGGTAAAGTGGACGAAGCATCCCGAACACGGCTTCCGCGCCGATGGCGTCCAGTATTTCAACCGCGACTTCCGCGATCCCTATGTGTTTTGGAATGACCAGGACAAAACATGGTGGATGATACTCAATACGACCGATGCGAAGACCGACGTGGCCGGGGTGGGCCGGCTTCGCTCGGAGGACTTGATCCACTGGAAACAACTGCCGCCGCTGGTACTCGATCCGCCGCTTCCGGTGGGCGAGACCGGCACGCCGGAATGCCCCGACCTGTTCCGCAGCGGCGACTACTGGTACTTGTTGTACACGCGCGGGGTGCAGAACATCCGCCGGTCGAAGGACATCCTCGGGCCGTATCGGCCCTGTGAACCGTTCGCCTTGGACGGCCGGATCCTGTGCGGCAAGCGGATGTTCGACGGCAAGCGGCATCTTTACGTGGCCCCCCTCGGCGACGGCGTGATGTGCCAGCCGCGTGAGTTGTATGCCGGCCCCGAGGGGCAGCTCTTCCAGCGTCCCGTCGCCGAAGTGACCGCCTTCTTTACCAAGACCTTGCACCAGTTCGACAAAGCACGCGACGTGGCGGAAGGGTTTGTGTTGCCGACGCCCGGCAATTGCATGCTCGAGTGCAGCGTGCAAATGGACCCGCAGGCCGAGTTGACGATCACCCTGCGGCAGCAATCGGACGGTGGCGATTTCAGAACCTTTGTGCTGCGTCCCAAGAGCCAGGATGTGGAGTTCGGCGGACCGGGCGGGCGCGAAGGCCGGCGCTGCCCGCTCGACGCCAGCAAGCCCATCAAATTCCAAGCCTTCGTGCAAGACTCCACGATCGAATGTTTCGTCAACGACCAATACGGCTTCACCTTCGGCGCGCAAAACTATCCGAAGTGCGCGCTGGGCTTCAAGGTCGAAGGCGGCAAGGCCAAGGTGCTGGAACTGAAGGTGAAGACCCATTCTCCCCCGGCGAGCGACAAAGCGGAAGTCCCGGAACTGGAGGTGAAGGCCCAGCCTCGCTTGGCGCCCTATCGCCCCGCGAACGGGCAGGTCGGCGACACCTGGTATATGCAGCGCGAAGGACTGACGCACATGTTCCTGCTCAGCGGCGGCAATGTTGGACACGCCACCAGCAGCGATTTGATCCACTGGGACGAGCAGCCGACAGCGGTATCGAGGGGATTGGCCGGTTCTTATGATGAAGAGGAACTCTGGACCGGCTGTACCGTGGAACACGGCGGCGCGATCTACCTGTATTACTGCAACAACAAGATCCAGAATGGGCGAAAGAGACAGGGAATGTCGTTGGCCACCAGCAAGGATGGCGGGAAGACGTTTACGAAATACGCGGGAAACCCCGTGTTCGAGCCAGACCCGAAATGGTACTACACGATCAACGACCCGGTGCCGCCGTTTGGCTATCATGCACGCCCGATGACCGATTGTCGGGACTTGATCGCGGTCAAAGACCCGTCGGGCGGCTGGCTCGGATACGTGGTCATGCGACGAAAAGGCACCGATGCGTTCAATTCCGCGTGCATCGGTCTTTGGCACTCGAAAGACCTGGTTCACTGGGAGTCGAGGGGGCCGTGCTTCACTCCCAACCGGCACAATTGCGTCGAGGTTCCCGACGTGTTCAAGCTCGGCGAGCACTGGTACATGCTCCTGCTGTCCAGCAATGGTTACGGTCAGTCGAACCGCTGGACCGATCCTGGCATCGCCCAATGTACCATTGTCGCCATGGCCGACAAGCCGGAAGGGCCATTCGAGGAAGTCATGGATAACTTCATTGTTGTGGCGAACGACCACCACTGCGGTTCGGTGCGCACGGTCCAGCGCAACGGCGAGCGACTGGCCCTCTACACTCGCGTGGGAGGGAGCGGCAACCGCGTCAGTCTGCCTCTTAAGCTGGTCGAGCGCCCCGGCGCCGGACTGACGTCCGTTTACTGGCCGGGGATCGACAAAGCATTCGGACCCGCGATGAAGGCCGCGGACGTTGAACTGCAAGCCCCCGACGGCTGGAAGGCCCAATCGCTGGACGGCTTCCCCAAGGACGCTCGGGCGCGCATGGTCACGGCGTCCATCTCCTTCCGCGGCGCGGAAGCAGCCGGGGTGGCCTTTCGTCATGCCGGAGCCACCGCCTCGGACCCGGGTTATGCCGTAGTCCTCGACGCGCCGGCCGGCGAAGTGGCGCTCGTCAAGCTGCCCGAGTTCTCGCCCATCCAAAAGCGACGCTGGCCGGTCATGCAGGGCGGAGAGCAGAGCGTCCGCATTGTAGCCGTGAAAAACATGTTCGATGTTTATATCGACAACAAGCTTGTGCTGTGTGGGACCCACATGGAGATCCAGGCGGGCGGAGTATCGCTGCTCGCCCGGAAGGGGCTGCCGCGGTTTGGCGGGATCGAGTGTCGCGCGGAGGTTGAGTAATGCTATGTGGCGGTGGGTTTGTCATGAAACGAGTCTCCGCTGGTCTGGTCGCTCTCATGTTGGGAGCCATCTTGGCCCCGGCTGGAGTAACCTCTCAACGACCGGACATCATCATCGCCGATTTCGAAACGGACACCTATGGCGACTGGAAGGTCGAAGGAAGCGCCTTTGGCACCGGACCAGCGGCAGGAACTCTTCCGAACCAAGGCCGGGTCTACAATTATCAGGGAAACAAGTACCTCAGTTCCTATCACAATGCAGATGGGACGACCGGCACACTCACTTCGCCAACATTCACAATCCAGCGGAAGCATATCTCCTTCTTGATCGGTGGCGGGGGATATGCAAATGAAACGTGCATCAACCTGATCGTCGATGGCAAGGTTGTCCGAACAGCAACTGGCCAGAATACTGCATCCCACGGAACTGACGAAAGACTCAATCCATCCGGTTGGGATGTTTCCGAATTTGCAGGAAAAGAAGCGACTGTCCGGATTGTCGACAACCACAAAGGTGTCTGGGGACACATCTGCGTCGACCAGATCGTTCAAACGGACAAAGACCTCCCAAGAATGACGTCGCTGGCTTATGAGTGTCCATCCGTCAACAAACGATTCGTGCATCTTCCGCTCACGACCGGAGCACGGCCTGTTTGGATGACCGTCCACGTCGATGGTGTTTGGCAACATGAATTCTTGATCGGGCTGGCCTCGGGTAAACCTGATTGTTACGCCACACTTGAAGTCGGACAATGGAAGGGAAAACGACTGACACTGACCGCCGAGAAAGTCTATTCCGATTCGAAATGGAGTGCGCTGACCAAAATGTCGGACGAGATGTCGGACCAGGACACCGTCTATACGGAGAAGTATCGTCCTCAATTTCACTTCACGGCGCGCCGCGCTCGGATTGGCGATCCCAATGGACTCGTCTATTTTGCTGGCGAGTATCATCTTTTCTGCCAATACAGTCCTTATGAGGTCACGGGAGGCGATCAGGTGGTTTGGGCCCATGCCATCAGCACCGACCTCTTTCACTGGGTAGAATATCCTCCCGCAATTTGGTCTGATAAACTTGGCGTGCCTTTCTCTGGGTCTGGTGTTGTGGACTGGAAAAATACGTCGGGACTGGTCAAGAACCCCGTAAAGGATGAACATGGTTTGTTAAAGAATCCAGCCATCGTTCTGTTCTACACATCGGAACCGATGCGCATCCGTAGTGGTGGCAGGACATCGCAGTCCATGGCGTACTCGCTTGATTCCGGCCGAACATGGACGAAGTATCCCGGCAATCCGGTTGTTCCGCACATCGCGGGGCAGAACCGAGATCCGAGAGTGTTCTGGTATGCAGACAAGAAGAATCCGGGCAACCCATGCAGCGGGCGATGGATCATGGCCCTCTACCTGGAGGGCGAAGACTATGCTCTGCTTACGTCGAAAGACTTGATTCATTGGACCAAAGCGTGTGGCATCAGCAATCTCGGTTGCGTGGAGTGTCCCGACATGTTCGAACTGCCGGTGGATGGCAACAAGGAAAACACTCGCTGGGTCTTCTGGGGAGGAAATGGAAACTATGTGATCGGGGCTTTTGACGGTCAGACATTTACCAGGGAAAGCGGACCGTTTTCAACCTGTGGCGGCAACGAATATGCGGCGCAAACGTTCAGCAACATTCCCGATGAAGATGGAAGGCGCATACAAATCGCCTGGCTGCAGGGCGATGATTTTCCTGGAATGCCCTTTTCACAACAGCACACGATTCCACGCGTTCTCACGTTGCGAACAACGCCCGAGGGGATCAGGCTCTTTATCGAACCGGCGAAGGAGATCGAAAACCTCAGAACCGCCGAGTCTCTGCAAATCCAAGGGACGCTTGCCGGCGTTGACGCTCCTCTGAATGCCGAAAAGATTGTTGGAGAGCTTGTTGACGCAGAGGTTGTATTTCAGATCAAGAGTGACTCACTGTCGCGAGATGGAGCCAAAGTCCTTGGACTGAAAATCAATGGACAGACGGTAATCTGCGATCTGGACAAAAAGCAACTGAAGGTTCGGGACGTTGTTGCTCCACTTGGCGCAGTGGACAATAAGATCAGGTTGCGAGTGATTCTCGACCGGATGTCGATAGAAGTGTTCGCTAATGACGGGGCCTTTCGGATCGCGAAAGCATTTGTTCCTGAGGATGGAATGAAACCCAACATCCAAGTATTCGGAAAGAAGGGACTGGCTTACGTCAATCTGAGGGCCTATCAACTTCAATCCATCTGGAAGAAGAAATAGCCTGCAACCTGCGCTGCGAGCATGATAGACTGCTTGCACCGCGATATACTGCCCTCGGAAGGAAACGGCACATGTTCGTAGTGTCCGCTTTGGCGGCTTGCGGAGGGCGCCGCCCCACTCAACCCGCTCGACGGCCTCCGCAGTGAATACTATCCTGTCGCAGTCGGGAGCAGGTCTCCAGGTCGATCCGGCGGCCGCCGCTGGCGCAGTTGTCCATGAAGAGGCGGGGGTGGGTCTTCCGGAGGTCGTCCCACATGCGGTACAGCCCCTCGACGTAACGGATCTCGCCCATGCCGGCCCGGTCCGGTCCTTCTTGTCGAGGAACTCCCAGAAGGGCAGCGGGTCGATGTTGTAGTCGATCCGCAGACAGTCGATCCGCCACTCGCCGACGGCGGTGCTGGAGCGTGCAGAGGGTAGCATCCTGGCTCAGCGACAGACGGGGGAGGCTCTCGGAAGCCGAGGAACGTATTGCAGAAGCCCGGGGACGGGGTACAATCATCGAAAATGCTGGCGGCGGTCACCCGCGAGGGTTCATCTGGGAGATTCCGGCCCAGAGGTGCGGCCCTCTATGCATGAAGGGGAGAGATGAGATGATGAGAACTCCTGTCGTCGGAAGCCGGTTACTTCTCCTGCTTGCCATTGGGCTGCTCGTTCTTGAGATTGCTGCCGTGGGGCGGGGGGCGCCCGCGCCGGCGGAACAGCCCAAGACCGCCGGCCTCGACATGGACACGCACCTGGTAGGCTGGTGGAAGTTTGACGATGCATCCGGCACCACGGCGGCGGACTCGTCGAAGCAGGGCCGCAAGGGCACGCTCCAGGGCGGCCTCTCCTTTGATAAGGACTCCGCACCCGGCCGCACGGGCAAGGCCCTGAAGTTCGACGGCAAGGAGGGGTTTGTTCAGATCACCGGGTACAAGGGAGTGGCCGGCACGGCGCCTCGGACCGTGTGTGCCTGGATCAAGACGAAGGCCGCCGGCGGGGAGATCCTGTCGTGGGGCCTGCGCGACTTCGGCAAGATGTGGACCTTCTGCTTTATCCGCGGGCGTGTCGGCGTGACGCCCAAGGGCGGGTATCTGTACATGGGCGACGCCACCAACGACGACGCGTGGCATCACGTGGCCGCCGTGGTGGAAGAGGCCGCCCGGCCGAACCTGCACGACAACGTGAAACTCTACAAGGATGGCGAGCCGGCGAAGATCGACGACATCGGCTTGCTGGACCTCTGGCCGATCGAGACCGGCAGCGAGCAGGACGTCAGGATCGGATGGAGGTTCAGCGGTCTCCTGGACGACGTTCGCCTCTACGACCGCGCCCTCTCGGAGGATGAGATCAAGGCCCTGCGGCGCCAGGGCGAGGGCAAGTGAACGGTCACGGCGGGATTGTCCGCGACCGGTCTACGGGCGCATGGTTGAACGTGTGGAATGACAAAAGGGCGGGGAAACAGGAAGGTGAGGAAACCATGGATGCCAAGGGCGTGACGCGGCGTGAGTTTCTGGGCGAGACGGTCAAGGTGGCCGCGGGCGTGGCCGTCGGTCTTGGCGTCGCCGGGGCGCCTGGCGCCATGGCCGCGGCCGCTCCCGCGGTCGATACGTCCAAGATCCTCAACTACAACGGGAACATGGAGTACCGCCGGCTGGGCAAGACCAACCTCATGGTCTCGGCGGTCTGCCTTGGCGGGCACTCGCGCAGCGACGACAAGGAGCGGTACGAGGTCGTCAGCCGCTGCCTCGATGCCGGCATCAACCATATCGATGCGTGCACAGACGGGGAGGTGATGCGGGATTCCAAGGCGCTCAAGGGGCGCCGCGACAAGATGTACCTGGCGCTCTCCCATTGCGGCAACGAGGTCCGCAACGAGAACTTCCGCACCGCGAAGAAGTTGCTGGATGTGCTCGACGGGCTCCTGAAGGACTCGGGCCAGGAGTACACCGACCTGTGGCGGATCACCTGTTTCGAGCCCGGCGGCCGGCACACGTTCGACACGTCCTGCGAGATCGTCGATGCGCTGGAGAAGGCGAAGAAGGCGGGCAAGGCCCGCCACGTCGGGTTCTCCTCGCACGACCGGCGCTGGATCAAGTTCATGATCGAGTATTTTCCGCAAGTCGAGGTCGTGTGTTTTCCGTTCACGACGATGAGCAAGACGGCGCCGACCGACAGCCTTTTCGACGCCCTCAAGAAGTGCGACGTGGGCGCCTTTGGCATCAAGCCGTTCGGCGCGGGGTCGCTCTTCCAGGGCGCCGGCGAGGAAGACGACCGCCGCGCGCGCCTGGCCATCCGGTACATCCTGCTCACGAACACCGTCGTTCCCATCCCCGGCATGAACGAGCCCCGCCAGGTTGAGAACGTGGCCAAGGCCGTCAAGGAGCGCCGCGAACTCGACGCGAAAGAACAGGCCGAGTTGCAGGGCGTCAGCCGCCAGATGTGGGCGAACCTCCCGCCGAAGTACGAGTGGCTGAGAGACTGGGAGTACGTGTAGCGCTGCGTCCCCCGCGTATGATGTGGACAGAGGCCTGTGCACATGAGAAGTCCCGTCCTGTTGCTGGTCGCGGCACTGGCGGCCGTCGTGGCGGTCGCCTGTCAGCCGCAAGAGGCCAGGCAGAGCCCGGAGAAGCCTCATGCCGGCGGCGCGGGACGCAAAGCCCCGGAACCGCTACTGCTGCTCGACGGCGGCGAGAAAAGGCCAGCCGCGCCCGCCGGGTCCGTGGCCGACAACAGCCGCTGCTTTGTCTGCCACCTGAACTACGTGCAGGAGGACATTGCGGCCCGCCACGCGCGGGCGAGCATCGGTTGCGTGAACTGCCACGGAAACTGCGACGCCCACATCGCCGACGAATCCTGGGCCTCCGGCGGCAACGGCACGGCGCCCGGCGTTATGTACCCGCGAGAAAAGATCAACCCGTTCTGCATGGGCTGTCATCCGAAGGATAAGATGCCTGCCGCACGCCACGGCGCATTCCTCGCCGGCACCGCCAAGGAGAAGTACTGCACCGACTGCCACGGCAAGCACCGGTTGGCCCAGCGCAAGTGCAAGTGGAAGTAGGTGTGGCACGGCCTGCGGGGGGCCTCGGCTTCAACCGTACGGGTGGCACAAGGCGAGGGCGGGTCCAGAACCCGTGGGCCGGCCAGGACCGCATGGGGTCGATCATGGCGGCCGTGAAACTCTGTAGCGCCGCCGCCAAGGAACTGCTGCCGGACCTGCGGGAACCCGTGACAAACCGCAAGAACGAGAAGGATTTCCCGGAAGACTGCAAGAAGAAGACGGCCGCCGTGGAGGAGGCCATCCAGGGCATCGAGGCGGCCACGGACATGCTGGAGCTGTGCAGCATCGCGCCACGTCTGCCCAAGGCGAATCGGGGGGAGTGACAGGAGGTCTCATGAAGAAGCACGTGGCGGAGGCACTCGCCCTCGCGGCCGTAGCCCTGCTGGCCCTGGGCCAGGCGGCCCTTGCCCAGCAGGCAGACCCAAGCAAGACCCCGAAGCA
>Ga0315291_10004639_pt1 | contig 17432 bp, 38 predicted proteins | sample YL17G12_20_MG_FD_203070 | JGI IMG/M metagenome (GOLD analysis project Ga0315291, IMG submission 203070) | Sediment microbial communities from Yellowstone Lake, YNP, Wyoming, USA - YL17G12_20 | ecosystem: Environmental > Aquatic > Freshwater > Lake > Sediment | place: USA: Wyoming | collected...
ACCTGATCGAAGGACCGGATCGGCTTGGTCCTATACACGGCATCGAGCCACGTTTCACGACCGTGGTTGAACACGACAGGTAACCGGTGTAGTCTAGGGCATGCGAAAGCTTGCGAGTACCCAGAGGGTGCTGGCCTTGCACCCTATCCCGACTGCCGATGCGATCGAGCTTGCTCAGATCAACGGCTGGCAGTGCGTGGTCAAGAAGGGCGAGTTCCAGGTTGGGGATCTCGGGGTGTACTTCGAGATTGACGCGGTACCGCCGGATCGTCCGATGTTCGATTTCCTGTGGAAAGGGCAGCCGAAACGCCCAGGGTCCCTCCGCATCAGGACGATGCGTCTTCGCGGGGCGTTGAGCCAAGGTCTGCTCATGCCTACGGTCCTGTTCCCTGAGGCCGGGAGCACCGTAGAGGGTGCGGATCTCACGGAAGCCCTTGGGGTCTACAAGTACGAGCCCCCTGCCCCTGACGGCATGGGCGATTACCGGGGAGCCTTCCCAGCCTTGGTGGTCAAGACTGACGAGATGCGTATTCAGAGTTTTCCGCAGCTCATTGATGAGTTACGCGGCAAGCCCTATGCGATCACAGTGAAGTGCGACGGCACTTCGGCGACCTTCTGCATGTGGGAAGGCGAGTTCCATGCTTGCGGACGCAACCACTCGATTGCAGATGCCGACAACATTTTCTGGCGGGTCGCACGGCGGTACAATCTGCCCGAGATCATGGGGCAGTACCCGGATCTCGCGTTGCAAGGTGAAGTGGTGGGCCCTGGAATTCAGAAGAACCACATGGGGCTCAAGGCTGTGGATTTCCGAGCCTTCAATCTCTACGACATGCGTAAGGGCCGGTCGCTCGACCACGATGAGTGCTTCGCGTTCTACGAGAAGCATGGGATCCCCGCCGCCCCTGTGGTGGAGGAAGGCCAGGACTTCCAGCACACCGTAGAGAGCTTGCTCCAGCTTGCTGAAGGGCCCTACGAGGGCACCAAGAACGAGCGGGAAGGTATCGTTATCCGTCCTCTTGTGGGGCAGTTCAGCCAGACCTTGGCAGGACGACTGTCGTTCAAAGCCATTAGCAACCGTTTTCTGCTCAAGGGTGGGGATTGATTTAAGCGGTTGTGGTGTAGCTACGGGGCATGGGCTACCACCTTCGTCCGATTTCCAAAGGAGTTCTCGGTGAGGCATCCAAGATCCAGGAGGAACTGGACGAGTTGCTCGATGCCGAAGCTCAGCAGAACAAGATCTTGGCGATGGTTGAGTTGACGGGCTCCGCTAAAGGATCAAGCGAATCGAATTTCGGCAGCTCGGTGATCTAGAGTTTCCCGCCGCCCAAGTGTAGTACCGGCATGGGACGCTTCTTCATCCGTTGGACCCCGGCACCCGGCCAAGGTGGCTATGTCACCAAGGGCCAGCCTAACCGCAAGCCGTACGCTGAGGAAGAGGCCCCCAGTGGACGATGAGCACATCGTACCCACGGGCTTCTGCCACGTCTGTAACAAGCCCACCCGCAAAGGCCAATTCTTCATGTGCTGGCCGCACTGGGCCAGTATTCCCTGGGATCTCGGTCGCAGGCTCAACTCAGCTCGACAGAACCACAAAACTATGTGGGATCAGGACGGCGCGTACTACCGCCTCATGCAAGAAACCATCGAGGTACTCAAAGCCGGTGAACTTTAGACTAGAGTTTCCCTGGGCTCAAGTGTTGTAACCCCATGAGCACGATTCACCCGGTAACCCAGACCATCATCGACCAAATCGGCCACCAGGCCTTTCGGATGCTCGGTGCCCGGGACCTGATCGCCAGCCCCGACCACCTGTCATTCAAGGTCGGTCGCAACGCCAAGTCCGTAAATGGCCTCCGCGTCACCTTGATGCCGACCGACACCTACAAGGTCGAGGCTCTCCGGTTCCGCAATCATAACGTCAAGATTGTCGAGACCCACGAAAATATCTACGTGGACTCCCTGCACCAAGTCATCGAATCCCTCACCGGCATGTACACGAGGCTCTGATGTCTACACCCAGGTTCCAACACGACTGTACGAAGTGCCAATTCCTGGGCAACGGGATTTTCCAGAAGAAGCCGGTGGATTGGTACACCTGCGATTCTAGGGAAGGCCTCCGGACCGTAATCGCCCGCTACGGGAGCGAGGGTCCGCAGTACGCCTCCACGACCATTGGGGAAACGGTAACCCCGAGCCCCGTGGTGATGGCAGCCTTGGCTCAAGGCCTGGAGTTGACCCAGACCGAAAAGGACAAGCTCTTGAAGGCCCTGCTCTCGCAGCACCGGCAGGGTATGGGGATCGCGTTCTGGGCCGCCTGCATGGACCCAGACTCCGAAGATCACAACCAAATTGGCCCCGCTAACTGGCTGGACCTGAACCCCATCGCCTAACCCTCTTGCAGGCTTTGGGGCGTCGGTGTAATAGTCAACCTCACGAAAGAAATCTCTAGAGTTCCTCCAACCTCAGGTGTGGTACCAACATGGCAAAGACAAAAACTGTGGACGTGGCTGGTTTCTTGATTGCGAACGCGGGTGCTGCGAAGCCCAAGAAGGGCAAGGCGGGTATCCCGGAGCTGACGGATTGCGGGGACCTGGCGGACCGCACCCACGCAGCCTACATGGCCAACAAGGACGCGGAAGCGGCCTTCAAGGCTCTCGAAGGGCAGGTGCTGGATCTGACCAGCGCAGCCTACGAACAGCACGCGAAGACTGGGGACTTCACCAAGAGCTTCAACATCCCCGGCAGCAACACGCCCGGTGTCCAGGTCAGCTACAAGGACCAGTTCTCGGCACTGCCGATCGAACAGGAAGCGGGTCTCCGGGAGCAGCTCGGTGAGAAGTTCGACACCTACTTCGAGCAGAAGCGCGAGCTGAGCCTCGTGGACACGAGCGACGACACCATCAAGCTCCTGATCAAGAAGCTGGGTGAGGACGAGTTCCGCCGGATCTTCGCCATCAAGGTCACGCTCACCACCAAGCCCGACATGGACCGCAAGCAGTTCGACCTGCCCGAAGGTGTGGCGATGCTGAGCGGCCTCAAGCAATACAAGCCCGCCCTCAAGATCATCAAGGACTGAACATGAGCCAAGTTACCTTCAAGACCACGGTCAAGGGTAAGCGGGTCGAAGTAATGGCCGGGTGGGACCGCCCACTCCGCCACTACTTCCTCACCGTGTTTGATCTGGATGCCTCCGACGATGACCCAGAAACCGTCTGGAGCACCATCGACTTCCCCTCGCAGCGGGACAGTCTCTCGACAGACCGGATTGAGGCCAAGCTCCTTGAGCTGGGCATCCAGGCCCCTGAGGGCTTCTGGGAGCGTGCCCACCGGCAAGAGGGCAACATCTTGCACGCCTACAATGCGGGAGCTTGGACAACACCCTAGACGCCATGCACTTCTTCTTCCCAAACAAGCCGATCCGCGTCTACACACCCAAGGTCTTGATGGGGGTCTTGAACCCTCTCGATACCTGGGTTGTGCAGCCAAAGTGGGACGGTAAACGGGTAGAGATCGCGTGCAACGCCAAAGGTGTGATCACCCTGTACGGGCGGCAAGGCCAGAAATTCAAGGAATCGTGGCCCTGGCTCGGGGACCTGGATCTGCCCCGCCCTTGGTTCCTCGACGGGGAGCTTTTGCGGGATGGCCGAATCTTCGTCTGGGACATCGCGATGGTGGACGGGACACCTGTGTACCATGGGCACTACGGGCCCCGGTTGGCGTGCCTGCAAGCCGTTCTCCCGGCCCCCCGGACTCAGGGGACCCAGACCATCGCCTGCATCGAGACGCTCCCTGCAACCGCCTACGAACAGCTCCTGGCCCGGAAAGGAATGCCGGGGCTCGAAGGTATCGTCTGGAAGTCCCTGGCCGCCAAGAACCTCTGGGGTCCCCACACCACGTCGGAAGTGTCGAGCCAGTTCAAATTCCGGTTCTAGCAGTTAGAGTCCCCCGGACCTCAGGTGTTGTACCCCCATGGAAAACCAGCACACCGACCCGCATGCTCACGTGGACGCCCTGGTGGACCGGGCCTACAGCCTCCTGGGCTTCCTGACCCCCGAGGCGGCAGCAGAGGTGCTCATGTCGTCTGGCGTGGCGGCCGGTGAAGCGTTCCTTGCTGTGACGGCAGCCAAGCTCCTGGACGTTACCGTATGAACCCCGAGGCACTGTGAAAAAGCTGACGGTAATACAGTGCCCGTCCGTGAGCGACGGTTCCAACAAGTTCTCTCATGAGGCTTGCAACCGAGAAGCCTGCGTCCAGTGGGAAGGCTTCTGCACGGCTGCGACCGAAACCGAGCAGGCATACGCCAAGCTCTTGGATCAGTACCCAGATCCCGGAGAGTGTCCGATGGCCCCTAGGTGTCGCTGGCACCTGCAAGCGGTTGAGCATGGGCAAACGAAGTGCTTGGTTCGTAGACTCGGGGAGATCTGTGAACACCAGGGCGGGGATTGGGTCACCTTCGACATGGCCCCGCCCGAGGACTGGGTGACAGCATGAGCGCCGACAACTTCCTGGTCATCCGCGAACAACCGGACGGGGGGCCCAGGTGTGGTACCCAGACGAACCTATATACGATAGACGAGTCAGACGAGTCCTGGACGCTGGACCAGATCGTCCGAGCGAACGAGCCCGAGACGTTCTCGGCAGAAGACTTGGAACGCCTCAAGGCTTTGGAAGTCGGCGGCTCGATCCAATTTGGGGGCGGTGCCTGGGCTGAGTTTACCATCAAGAGGGTGTTGTGAAGCCCACCAGAGACCAGGCGTTCAAGAAGCTTCGAGGGTACGCCCGGGGACCTCGTGAAGGCCACACAGGCCGAGTTCGACAAGAGCCGTGACTGCAATTACGCAGCCAAGAAGATCCTAATCTCGGTGTAGTAGTAAGATTGCGTATGCAGAAGACCCCACAGGTCGTGATTGATCGGGCTCGCAAGGCTGAAAAGCTTCTGCAAGCCTTCGCGGTCAAGAGCACGACAGAACCCACCGAGGATTGGGTCAAGCTGGGTAGCTTACTTTGGGAGCACTCCTACGAAGGTGGTTTGTCCGATGGGGCGGCGTTCGATCGGATGGCCAAGTGGATTGATTACGAAGCCAAGGCCGCTGTAGATGCCAGAACTCAGACCATCCTGGACTACGAAGCGGTCACCCGCAAACTGCACCTGGCGTTGCCCAACGAGCAGTGCCGGTACACATGGTCGGCCCGCTGGGTAGATCAGGGGTGCCCCCGGGTCGTCATTGACCCCAAGTACGCAGCGCTGCTCATGGCTACCGATATGAGCAAGGCCGTACTGGAGCACGTGATTGTACCCTGGCACGCCTTCCTGATCGAGATCCCTTCTGACTTGCTCTCAACCGAGCTACCCGACGGGACGTTAGATCCGATCCACCGTATCATGTTCCAGTCTCTGGTGAACCTGGATGGAGAACGGGTCTGCAACATCATAGGAGTCGGGAACCAGTTGTCCCTGTGGCGGCATTCGGTGCCGCTGACAGAACTCGCGAGCGATACGACCCCTGAAGAAATGACTGACTGGGGGACCGGGATCGAAGTTACATCACGGGATGATCGCGTGGTCCGCATGATGGGGAGGCTCATCCTCTCGGCTTGTGCCGCCCTCACGGACAACAGCAATTTCCACCGGCAAAAGCCTGCCAAGGGTTCCGGATACAAGAACCGACGGGCCCAAGGACTCGTTGCGATCCAGACGTTCGTGCTCGGTAGGCCTATCGAGATCAACTGCCGCCAAGCCATCCAGGACTACATCAACACGGGGGCCAAGCGTAAAGGGCTCACCGTGCAGTTCATGGTGCGAGGCCATTGGAGGCATCAACCTTACGGTCCACAGCACTCGCTACGAAAGTTCATTCCGATCGAGCCCTATTGGAAAGGACCTGAGGATGCTAAGATCTTGACTCGCGTGGTCTCGTTGGATAAGACTGGGGAAGCAAATGAGCGCTAAAGACGAATTCCACCTGAAGGCCGTAACCCCTAGGGGTGCCGTCGGGATCCGCAGGCGAGGCAACGAAGAAACGCTCGGGATCCTTTGCCCCCTCATAGAAGGTCAACCGCTCATGCCAGGCGCTGAACTTGTGGCTAGCGTGAAGCGTGACAACGGAGAAGTGTTGGACCTCAAGACCATCTATTCAGTGCCCCAAAAGGGGCCTGCCAAAGTCTCGACCCCAAGCTACCGCAAGAATCACGATCGCATCTTCAAGAACACGGACAAGACCCTCAACTAACCTCGCCCCTTGGGCGTCTCTCGGAGTACCTGTGCCAAAACCGATCCGGTTGTCTACAAGCTTCACCGACGGTGAAGTCAACGTCCTGAACGCAATTCTCGAATCTGCCAAGACCGGGAAGTTCGAGAACCCCGAGGACACCCTCGTCTGGAACGCCACGGCCAGGAAAATCCTGAGCCTCAAAACCCGACTGAAGGCCGTCAAGGCAGGCACAGATGCCAAAACCTAAGAAGCCCCACAAACCAAAGGCGGAACCCGGCATGAAGATCACGCGCTTCGATGACTTCGAGGAACCGTGAAAAAGAGGACTCCCTTTCAAGAGCACCAGATGGCCATGGTGTCCGCGTACGCAACGGTGCAAAGGCATGGTGAGGCTACGGTGGCCGACGTTTGCCGGGAACAAGGGTTGGTCGAGATCCGAGCCAAGAAGGCTCTCGAAGACCTCGTGAAAGCCAAGAAACTTCGGCGGGTCGCCAACCTCTACAGCATTCCCGCTACGGAGGGGCCATGATCGAAACCGAAGTTAAGTTCCACGGTAAGAGCGTCAAAGCGCACGAGATCGGCCGATTCCTCGTTACCGTGTGCTGCGGTACCGGGGAAGATGTCAAAGTACGAGGTCCTACACAAACCGTCAATGTGCTCGATCTTGTGCGGGCTCACCCACGACGAAGCAGTGTCTATCGCCGACACCTTCTCGACCTATGCCAAGGAAGATCCCACCGCAACGAACCGTAAAGACGCCTTGGGACAGATCGGCAGCGCCGTATTGTGGTGGGCCCGTACCCACGGTTATGGACACCAAATCGGCTTCGCTGAATTTTGGACAACACGCTATGGTCGGAGACCTAAGCCCACGCCGTTCTCGGCCGCTGACATGGCCCGCAGGTAGTATTATGAAATTCTCCGAACTTGACACCAAGATGCGGATCCTTGGCCCGCTGATCAGGACTGCACGCACTGTCCCGGACAGGTTGGGGGCCATCACAAATTCGGCTGTGCAATCGGCAGAGCCCGGCAGGTCAAGCTCACGGCGGTGCTGCGACCCGGACGGTAGCGTCACGGTTTAGTCATCCATGAGCAGGTGATCCCATAACGTCAGCTTAGGTCTTTCGGGTTTAGCCAGCTTAGGGATCGTGTCCCTCTTGATGAAGGGCTGCTGGATGATGGTGTGCGGGTTGAGACCCGGCAACGGCGTGGTGTCGGCCATGGCAGCGATGGCAGCGATCGTGGTAACGAGGGCCCTGTACTCCATGGTCCCAAACGTGGGCTGTTCTAACCGCTCTAACCTCTGCCACAACACCTGCGATAAGCTCTCCGCTTCTTGTACCGCAACAGCGCCCCCAGCCAGAGCAGGTTCCCCTGTACTCCCGTAAACCCCATGCTGATGCCCGGCACAGATGCAGCACCACACACGGGTCGTTGCGCAAGGTATGCAACTGTGGGCCATATTGCCTAGAGTCTGTTGAGTACGTTGATCATAGTTCTAGCCACGTGGGATCGAAGCTCGTCCGATAGCTGAGTCTTGAACGGCGGCGGATCACAGGACTCCAAATCCGCACCTCGGTAAACGAACCGACTCCGATACTTCCCGTCTGGCCACTGCACAACTTCGTTCCACTGCTCGCACCGACGATGGTGCCGGGTCGCGTGAAACAACGAGAGGTACTCGACCTCCATGGCACCTGTTTCAGCGTGCCGACCAACCCCAAGAGAGCAGTAAAGCCCTCCCTTGAAGTGGTCCCAAATGCCGTGCCGCATCCCAGGTCCAGCCTCTGACACCCAACCATAGTGCAAGGCCTCCAGTAGGCCCTGGATCAGATCCGCCTGATCTACAGTGGCTGTGAAACCCTCGGGGGCCAACCGCTTGAGGAACATCCCGACGAAGGACCGCCCGCCTTCGGGCCAAACCCGGGTGATCTCCGAGACCACTGAAAGGTTGACCGGGGCTCCGATGATCTCCTGGAGCTTCGCGTACACGTCGGGGGTGCCTTCGGTTGCCATACGGCCACACTACACCAACCGTGTACCTTAGACAGCTTATGCTCCAGCTTAAGTGTGAAACTGGACGCAATTAGGCAACGTCTCGCCGTCCTGACGCTCAAGGCACTAGGCTGGGTTATAGACAAACTCGAAGAACAGGCCAACAAGTAGACTGAAAGGCTCAGTCCTTGTCGTCGTCCTTGTCGTCGTCCTTGTCCTTGGCTTCATCCTTCTTCTTCTTGATGTTCTCCAAGAACTGGGGAGGAACCTCGCCAGCCACACGGATGGTCAGGGTCGCGAGATCGCGAGCCAACACCTGGCGGCTGGGGTTCTGGGTACCGGCGTACGCAAGAAGCTTGCGGAGTTCGGCTTGGAGTTGGTCGGCAGAGGAGATCTTGTCCATACAAGGCAGAACCCAACAAAAGGTTCTTCACCCTCCAAAAAGTTACGCACCAAGCTGTACCCAGATGCGAACAGCGCCAGGACCAAAGCAGCGATCGTGATGGCCCTGACCCTGCGAGTCGTCCCGTTCCTGTACCGGCGGTACTCCCCTGGACTCATGAAACGACCCTGGATCACGAAGTACACGTAGTCCTGATCACGATCCCACTCGTGACCGCACGCCAGGCACCGGCCAACCAAACCCCGGGGTTGCACCGAAGACGAGAACTGACGGCCCTCGCACTCGGGACACAGAAATTCAAAGGACTGCCGCACCAGGATCCCTACACCGCTACTCCAGCTTGACGGGTACGCTCTTGCCGCGAGGTGCCAAAGGAGAACCGTCTAGCTATTCTGCACCCAGTGTCAGATCCTCGGACCCCAGGCGTCTTGAGTGCATGCCATCGAAAACACTCTGCCTACGCTGCGGCCTCCGGATGGCCGGTGAAGACTGGTTCGGCCCGCCCTGCGGGTGCGAGGAACCCAAGTGGATCGGCTTCCCCGGCCAGGCGGACTTCAAGAAGGAACAAGAGAAGTTCCGCTTGGGGCAAGGGGCCTACCAGTATCCGTGGGCCCAAGAACCCGTGGTGGGCGGACACCCACGCGACCTGATCCGCCTGGCCGAAGAACGGTACGGCTCAGCCTTCGTGATGCCTATTCGCCTCGCGATGGGGATCCTGCCCGAAAATTAGTGCTTTAGAGCTAGAGCGATGCGATCTTGTTATGGGGGCCCACGGGCTTCGGGAAGGATTCGAGCGCCTTCAGGATCTGCTGTTCCTCAGCCTCCGAGATCCACAAACGCTTGATAAAGTCTGGGCTCTGGCCCGGTCCCAGAAGTTGCACCAAGTCATCCACGTCCTTGGACGTGAACGTGATCTCCTTGGGCCAAGGTTTGGAAGGCCCCTTCACAAGCGTTCGTAGGGACGCAGCGGGCGTCACCTTCCGGCTCGCAACACCATTCTGCATTGGCCAGTTCGCGGAGTTCAAGGCGGCCAACTCTTCTTGATGTCGCTTGCCCGTGAGCCCTACCTGCAATTCAATCTGACGCAGACGAGCTTTACGGATCTCGCGACAGCATTTCTTGCAAGTGATCGGCCACGGTGTGGTCCTTGCCTTCTCGGGGACTGTGACCCCGCACCACGCAGTGCGATCCAACGTGACTCGAACCCAATGCTGAGGTCTTGTTTTAGGCATAGCTGTTTATACACTGCTTCTCAGCAAGCGTCAGCAGCAGCCAATTCAGCCAATTCATCTTCCATACTCACCCGGCATGACATGCACTCCAGGGAGTCGGGCTCCGCATACTGTCCGCTGTCTCCGTAACAAACGCGACACTGGTACTGCTCATCGGGGGCAAATTCAAACCGCGCAATAAACCGACCCTGCTCTGTGGAATTTGTTCTCACAGCTAACTTACCGTGCCCTTTGCTGTGCGGTGCCAAATAGCGATACACGACCCGGGGATGCGGGGTGCGTACTACACGGCACAGACGACCGTCTAATCTGCGACGCCACACAGAACCTTGCACCACGTCTCCCATACCCAGTAGCTACACCGAAATGCTTGGCGTGTCTACCTAAGCTGGACGGCGCTCAGACGGTGCTTTTTGGCAACCCGCTTCATCCTGCCCTTCCAGGCAGACAGCCAGTCGGACTCGTCCAGGACATCATCGTGAGCTTCTTGTAGATCCACCAGAAAGTTCACGCTGCATCCCAAACGCTTCACCAACTTCGACACAAAAGTGGAACCAAGCTCCTCGATCGTGGCTGAACTACGCTTGCCCCTTCGCAAATGATCTAGCTCTTGGGCCGTCATGAGGCACCCAACACTACAGTAATGGGTTTGGCCCCCATAAGAAGCCTCGTACGCAGCACGACCTACTCGATTCAGAGCAGGTCGTGCTTGCTGTCGCATGGCTACGCACACACAATCAAATGCGCTCTGCTGCGCAATCAGGAGAACATTCTTGGCTTTGGGCATGGGCCCTTATACACCGGAGGGCTGCCAAGTTGGTGAAGCTTCGACTGCCAGTGATTCGATTTATCGAAAGAGACAGGTATGGATCCCTTGGCACGTCGCATCGCAGCTCGCTTCACCCAGGCTGGGTACTCCGGTTGGGACCAGCCCGACGGATCCGAACCGCCCGACCCAGAACCCACCTGGGACCAATGGGTCGAGATGTTTCCTCGTGGGCTACAACGCCTACTCGCAAGACCCAAGCGAAACGAAACCAATCGCCGTAACGAGCAAGCGGTGTCCCTCACCGGAGAAGTAGACCTGAGTGCGGAATCTGGGTTCTCTCTCATGGTCGAAGTCACACAAGGTGACGACGCCGACGAAGACGGTAAGTACGGGTACTCAAACGAGAAAACCGAGTACAGCTTCTATCAAGGTAACCAGCACTGGGACGGCAAGGACGATCGGCGGTTCAAGCAGGACTTGCGCGAATTTATGAGCCAACTTGAGAACCACGATCCCGAGGGGTACGCGAAAGCGGGACTCTGAACCCGAGATGGCTGACCTACAGCGGATAGTTCAGCGCTTCCTAATCGCCGCCAAACCCAAACCCGTGCTGTATCTGGGCCTCATCCTGGACGAGGCAAGCTTGTCACGGTTATTGGCTTGGTGGAATACAACGGTCGGGGAAGAACTGCTGGGTAAATACACGGCCCACCACGTCACAATCCAGTTCAAGCCAACTGTCGATCAGGTGGCCCACGCGGATGTGGGATCCCGGCACTCAGTCCGAGTCGTAGGCTGGGCCTCTGACGAGAAAGCCCAGGCTGTCGTGGTCCAAGGGATCGAAGTGGCCCAAGGGCAAACGCCCCACGTCACACTCGCGGTAGCTCCCGGGGTTCCACCCGCCCACTCAAAAGAGCTGGTGCAGAAGCTGACCCGCACCCCTGGCCCGACCTTGACGGGTACGGTGGAAGCCGTGATGGGCAACTAAACCGCCAGCTTGAGCGAAGCCTTCATGGCCGCTTGGTCATACTCAGCTTGAGCCGTCTCGCCCACAAGCAGGACCACGAACGGCTTGCCCCCAGGGAACCGGACACACAAGCGAGTCATGTGGTTGTCCACCGCCACTAACTCACGAGCCACCCCACCCGTCTCGGGATCATCGTAGATCGGGAGGATGTCTCGCGACTCACTGGACGAGAGCACTTCAAGTTCCAACACAACACCACGTTTGAAATCTGGCATAGGGTCCTTTACACCAACTCAGGCACCCCGAGCTTACGAGCCGCCGCCCTCTTGCCAGCCAACGCTTTCGTGACCCCACGGTGACAAGGGATGCAAAGTGTCCGCAGGTTGTCCGGCCCGCTAGAGCCCCCACCCTCCACAACCGGCACGATGTGATCAATGTCCCAAAACCGCCTCGACCGACTCGCGGGGATCCCGTGCTGAACCTTGAACGCAACCCGCTCCTGCTTGGTCAACAGCCTCTTGTACCGGGTCTTGAGGGCCTGGCAGTCCAGCCCACAAAGGGCACAAATGCCCCGGTCCCGCTTCCGCATGAACCGCTCCATCCCCGAACCCGTCCGGACCACCCAGAGGTCCACACAGGCCTGGGAACAGAACGTCCTGCGGGGCGGCTTGACCTCTTGGGAACACTGGCGGCACTGAGCCAACCCGTTGGGCCCCCTGGGCAAGTCCTCCGGATTAACTCGACCCCCCTTGGTGTGACGCGGCGGCTTCATCCTTTAGCCGGTACACCAAAGCGAAATCCGAAACTCTCTTGCGCCGTAGGCGGATCGAACGCGACCCAATTTAGATCCCTAGTCAGGATTGATTATGGGCCAGCTTCCACCCGTACTCCTCGGCAAACATCCTCTTTAGACCGCTAAGTTCCTCGCGGTCCAAGTCGAACTTCACACGAGCGCGTTCAAGAAGATCAGCCGTGAACCGCGTGTCCCGGTACTTGCCGCCCTTGAGCTGGCCGTAGAGCCATGAGGTGGCCTCGTCTCGGTTGAACTCTCTGGCAACCCTTTGGGCTACAAGACCCCTAGAAACGGCAGCCGTCTTCTGCCGTCGCAATGCATCCTCAAAGGCTTTGACTACCTTGGTCATAACTTAGTCCCCTGCATAAGAACTACCTGACACCGGGGGCAAGGCCGGTACCCCACCAGCGGCTTCTCTGGAACCTGATCCACAAGCATCGGGGAATCATAAGCCCCACACCTCGCTTCCCACTCTTGATCAGGATCCGAGAGATGAAGCGTCCATTGGTACAAAACAGTGACAGTGGATTCTTTGAGCACGGGTGGCCTCCTGGATCCACCCTCGCCCAAGGCCTCCACGTGGTCAAAAAAATGGTGTAGGCCAGGGCATGGCCATCATCCGCATCCTGGGTCCAGCGGGCCTCACCGAAGACGAGTTCCCTCAGGCGGAACTCGCGCTACAGGAAGTCGGGGCCTTCAACAAGGCCACCGCCAAGGGCCTGCTGAAAGCTCTGCTGGATACCCGCATCATGAGCCTCGACATCTCCTCCGGGATCGGAGTCACCGAAGGCCGAGTCAAACTCAAAAAACTCCGCCAAGCCCACCTCTTGGCTCGCATCATGGACGCCCCGTTCTCGGACCCAGAACCGGAAGACACCCTTGAGCTGAACGACAAGGCTTGGGAATCGTGGCAGTAGCGCTCAGGAACTCTGGTGCAGACGCTGCATCTCTTGCTGCTTGTCCGATGAGGTGGCCCAGTTGGAGCTACCGATCCGAGGGCCGTGCTGCCACTTGGGATCGGTGGTCTTGACGAGCTTGCCCTCGTAGCGCTGTACCGCCGTGTCGATCACCCGCTTCATCTTGGGCGACAAGTTCACGCCGATCTGGTAACCGTACTTGCCGTTCGGGATCTTGGCGATCAAGAGATAGTAGGGCTTGGACTCAGCGTCTTCAACGTAAGTATCGTCAGCCGTCTGCGTGACGAACCCGCTACCCATGTGCTGGTTGATGATCTTGACGTAGTGCTGCCAAGGCTCACCGTGGCCGCTATCGGGCCCGGTGTCCTGCCGCAACTTGTCGATGTACTCCTTCACGTACGGCCCAGCGTTGGCTTTGCCGTGCTCTTGCAGGATCTCGTGCATCTCACGCAGGTTGTCCATGTTCACGGCGTGGTGCGCCATCTCATGAGCTATAATGCGTTCAAGCGTAGCGGGATCGCCCATCACATTTTTCTGAACGTAGATGGTGCTCGTGGCGTGTCCGGGAACCCACGCAGTGGTGCCCCGCATCCGTGCCCCAAGCGTGTTGCGCACCTTCACGGTGGGCGCAGCATCGATCTTGAGCATGCCCATGTACTTTCGCACCAGCCCAGAAAGATCGCCCAGGAGTGCTGTGTGCGGGCGACGATCGTAAGAGTAGGCCATCCAAGATAGAGGAACAGATAAAAGCATCCCTGTCAGTCCAGAACTGGCCCCAGCGTCTCTTGAGTATGAAATACCGAGAACCCTGGACTGACCCACGGTGCCCAAAAGTCCAACACCAGCAGACCCGTAACCCGGCGGGACGAGCCGAAACCTGGTGGGCACAGGTCCACCTGCGGGAATGCCAGGTCTGCCGAGACCTCAACCGCAAACTCACAAGCATCGCGAACCTCCAAGGAAACTGGGCCGCCTTCGACCTGTGGGCGGAACTTCAAGCCCCGGAAAGTTCAGACAACCTGCCCGCTTCCTCAAGCGTCAGGACCCAGTAGATGGGAACCAAACTCGGGATCGCCATTAGGGTGTGGTTCAGATTCCGGATCGATTCCAGACGAGCTACCAAAGCGCCCCAATGGGCCTCCCTGATCCACCGGACACGATAAACAGGCGTGTGTCGGACCCTACGCGAAACCACCGTAGTGACCAACGTTCCCGGAATCATGGGTCTACCCTCGAATCTTGGTCAAGGCTTCCGGCGTGAGCTTCCACTTACCACGCTCGTTGAAGCCACCCAGGCACAAACCGTCGCGGAGGCCCCACATCGAGTAGCAGCACTCGTACAGGGTCAAGGCCATCGACCCGTCCTGGTAGATCAAAGCGTGCGTCTCGTTGGAGTAACTGCCGTCCTTTGGGGGCGGACCCACGTATTCAACCTCAACCGGGAACCGGTAGTCCGGGTGATCCCCGTGCTCGTGCTCTAGCATCGTGCCGTCGGACTGGATGCACCGAATCGGAAGCCCATTGGGTGTAACGACTTGGCCACCCCGTAGCTTGGCCGCCTCTACCACACAAGCCCAGCATCTGAACCACAAGTCTTTTGTGCCCCCGCACATACAGCGATCTAGACCCATGGTTTACACTTACACCAAAGGGGCCAAAAAGAAACCCATCTTTTTGTTGCTCAGCCCTTGCATTCAAAACCGACGTGCTTAGACTCTCTTTGTGAACTCGCATTGACCGTTGCGCCGCGAAGGCGCTCCCCTCCAGGGGACCGACACTAGACCACGCGCCGCAAGGCCCTGCGTGGTCGAATTCCAGTTTGTGGTCGAAGTGTTACGGCAGCACGGCTGGAGTAATGATCCAGCAAGAGGCGGTTCAACCCCGTCCGACCGCACCCGTTTCTTGCGCAGGTAGCTCAACAGCAGAGCGCCCACGGCCCGTAAGGGCTTTGGGAGGTAGCTTGGGCAGCACAAGCCCTGCGCGCCAATCTAGGGGCTGTAGCTCAACGATAGAGCGCCGGGTCGAAAGCCCGGAGACTCTTGGTTTAACTCCAAGCAGCCTCGCCATCCGGCGGTCGTCCAAAAAGGCAGGACAGGCCCGTGCCGCAAGGCAACGGCAAGACGGACGTTCGACTCGTCCCCGCTGGGCTAAGGAAAATATGAAAATGGAAAACACAGAAGAAGTAAGCCAACTCAAAGAAGAGATCACTCGCCTCACCAGGCTTGTGTTTCAATCAGTGCCCATAAAGAGCTACTCCCTGCGTAAACTCGGGTGGGGTAGGAACGAACCAAAAGGGTTCGGTGGTGCAGGGGATTACGAGGTCTGGCTGCGAACACTTGATCATATGCAGCTAGGCTACCTGATCAAATTGCACACCGGGGCTATCGACTCTCTACGGTACCGCCGTCGCTTCATTCAGCACGAGTTAGAACGACGACACTTGCACTCTTCCTACGGGGCCACACCCGCAGAAGCATTGTTTAACTCAGCAGGGGATTTGCCATGAAGCTCTACATTATTGTCCGAGATGATCTGCCAGTGGGCCTGCAAGCCGCACAAGCGTGCCACGCGATGCGCGAATACCAAGATCAGCACCCCCAGGCCGAACGGATTTGGTACGACACCTCCAAGACGTTGGTGATACTCAAATGCACGGACATCTGGAGTTTAGCCCGCGAGGCTAATATGGCTAAAGTCCCTATAGCTCTGAACTTCGAGCCTGACCTACAAGGAGCACTCACCGCTGTCGCCCTCGGGCCAGGACGCGCCACCCGCAAGCTCGTCCAGACGCTTCCCCTGATGGGCTAGCTACACCTAGTCAGGCAAGTCTCTCATCGCGTGTGGGTCATGGTTTTTTCAAAAGCTCCGAAAGTGTCTGTAGGCAACGACGGATGTTTGGGAGTTGAACAGCCAGTTCGGGGGAGACAGGCATTAGTCTGACCAAGTCTCGGATCATAGCCGTGCGAACTGCCTTTTCTGCCTGAGCTACGTCTTCAGCAGAAGGAGGTTGACCTGTCTTGTCTACGAAATCTGGCATAGGCCGCCGTGCTCCATCATGTCCCCGCGTCAGTCGCACGCCCGTGCGTCATTTGACCTCCGTGGGCGGCGTTGCTGTCTTTCTCGGCAGTCACGGTCTTGCCTGGTCTAACTTGTTCTGGCGGTCTATCTCGTCGGTCGCATCTTTGTTCACCGCTTCCCAAAAGTGGCGAGCACAGAGATTCCCACGACGACGCGGGGCGATCGTAACGATGAACGATGACTTCCAGCAGCCAGGACGTATACACCACCACGCTAGGCGGCTGCGAAATCTGAGCCACTTCGGGAGCAAGCTGAACCCAAATAAGCGTCGTTTTCCCACCCGTTCAGCTCATCTTGGAGCGATCTTTGCTCTCATCATCGGCGCTTCCGAAGCCCGCAGGCAGCGAGACCCGAAGCCACTTAGCTGAAGACGTGGTCTTCCCGCAGAACCCGCACGTCGAGTCCCCATTGAGCCGACGTTCCATCGTCGTACCTATAGGGCTGTCTTTGCCACACGAAGGGCAGAAGCCATAGCCGGTTTCACGTGCTTTCATCGACCTCTGACCCTTGCCGTTTCCGGGCTATGCGACGTAAAGACACCCTCTTGTGTCATGGTTGCACCGTGAGCACTACGTCAACCTGACGATGCCCGCGAACCCTAAACCGCACATCCATGCAGCACTCACCCACGTCCCAGACCAAAACCTGGTTACCCTTGTGAGCCGAGAATGGTGTCGTACTTTTGCAGCGGTGTCCACAGACATCGCAGATCTCGATATGGATAATCATCAAACACCTAGATTCAAAAAGCACACCCCGTCGCTACAGGATCAGGGCAGCGAAACCTTCGCGGCCCATTGTAACTGTCCATGACCACCATCAGAGTCTTGCCACACGTACAGACTCCAGAAACAGGCTCGCCTCCAATCCAGATTTGGCTGGGAACGTAGACAGTCGGAAGCAGCTGGAACGTGGCATGCGAAACGAAAGATACGCCTCCGAGAAGCACCCCTTTCATATGGTCGCCTGTATTAGCGCTTTGGCTCATTTGGATCCTCCACAGGTAATCCAGCGGCAGCTTGCTGAAGCCGCGCCGCGTCTTGCAGAAGAATCTTCGTT
>Ga0315291_10004644_pt1 | contig 17420 bp, 11 predicted proteins | sample YL17G12_20_MG_FD_203070 | JGI IMG/M metagenome (GOLD analysis project Ga0315291, IMG submission 203070) | Sediment microbial communities from Yellowstone Lake, YNP, Wyoming, USA - YL17G12_20 | ecosystem: Environmental > Aquatic > Freshwater > Lake > Sediment | place: USA: Wyoming | collected...
TCCATTTGGCATAATGCATGACTCCGGTTTTCCCGTTTTCTTCAAGCAACGTATGCATATAAGCCGCCGTAAGTTCGATCTGGCGTGTTACCAATGGATCAATTGAGGGATGTCGCGGATCAAACAATGGGGAAAGAACGAGCCTGGCATCCGAATTTCCCATATGGTGCATATCCATAAATAATTGAGGAAACCACTCATGATAAAGGATATCATTAACGTACCTGACTTCAATCTGAGTATGCATAAAGCCATCCCTGTTGATATCATGTCCCGTATAATGGTGGTATAGCCATGGCATGGGAGATGATTCAAAGGGTGTCCCTAGGTTCTGGTTGTACCAGTCAGTCACCATGATATTCCCATCAGGATTCCAGCTGGGAATAAGCAACAGGATCACATTCTCAAGCACCTTTTTTATCTCTGGCGAATGACTTGTCGCCAAAGAGAATGCAAGCTCAGGAGACATATTTGTGGGTCCGCACTCATCTGCATGCATGCTGCAGGTGATCAAAGCAATTGTCTTTCCTTCTTTTGCCAGATCAGCTGCCACCTCTTTAGAGATTTTTCCCTGGGCCAGTTTTTTGGAAATTTCCTTATACTTCTCGAGACGAGATAAATTTTCCGGAGATGAAATAATGGCCAGTAAAAATGGATTCCCAAGGGTCGTTTTTCCAAGATCCTTTACAACGATCCGGGGACTCTTTTCACCAAGAATATCGAAGTAACTGACAATCTTATCCCATCTGATCAGCTTGTAATCAGCTCCGGGTTTAAAACCAAAATAGGACTCCGGATCGGGAATATCCTGAGCAAAAGCACTTAAGCTCATGCCTAAGATGAAAATCAGGCGCAGCACTTTTACATAGAAATTTTGAGTTTTCATAATGACCTCTTTGTTGGCATCGGATAACCATTAGCTATTGCTCTTTGAAATCCGCGATATTTTATCGATTGCCAGCCAGCCCTAGGTCTTGAGAATCCCTGCTTGATCACGCCGGAAATCTACTCCCGGTCCGTCAACCATGTCAATTCCCGCGCTAGTCGCGGACAAGATCCTCAAGACGCTTAACTCGGCGGATGCCGTCGCTGTTTCAATCTCAATGCGCCGGATGCCGTCATGATACAAGCGGACCTGTCGTCGCCGGTCCACGGCCGCGAGGCCCTCTTAGAGTATTATAAAGCGATGTTTAAGGCCATGCCGGATTGGAAGGTCGACATGTCTGTGGTCGCATTCTCCAGCGACACGATCGTCTTCGAAGGCGCCGGCGGCGGGACATTCACCGGTCCTCTGGCCACTCCGGAAGGTGAAGTGGCGCCCACAGGCACGAAAGTCATTCTCATGCTTGTGTTCCTTGCCAAGATCTCGCCCGATGGACTAATTGCCGAAGACAGATCCTACTTCGACAATTTTGCTTTTATGAAGCAGTTGGGGTTGATAAAATAAGGGGCTCGAAGGGGCTTATCCTCCTTTTTTAGAGGGGGATCGGGTGGAGCCAGCGAGAGGGATCGAACCTCCGACCTGGTGATTACGAACCAACTGCGCTAGTGTTTCAACTTTTTGATAATAAAGGTAATTAGCCGGATCGCAAAATCGATTGTGCTCAGGTCGTGCTCACCTGCGGCGCTGCCCTGAATTGGCAATCAGCTGCCCATCAGCCCGGCCCATCGCACCCCGGAATCCTCGACCTCGGACATGCGGGACGCTACATAATCCTCGTATCCGCCCCTCCTCTATTCGAGGACCAGGACGCGGATCCTGGACCCTGCCGGGCCGCCGCGATACACCCGTTCGACGGCTTTCCTGAAGTCCGACACTTTCGCCTTGGGGATGTCCACGAACTTCTGGGGGTTCCGGTCGGTCAACGGAAACCAGGAGCTCTGGATCTGGACCATGATCCGGTGGCCTTTGAGGAACGTGTGGCAGACGTCGGGCATGCTGAAGTCGATCGTCGCAACCTTGCCGGGCTTGAACGGCTCCGGCTTCGTCAGGCTCTTGCGGAACTTGCCCCGGAAGGGCTCGCCGCGGACAAGCTGCTGGTAGCCGCCCATGCGGACCCGGGCCGGGTTCGGCGCCGGGTCCGGTTGATCGTTCGGATAGACGTCGATGAGCTTGACGACGAAGTCCGAGTCCGTCCCCGACGTGGAGACCCGGAGCGACGGCGAGACGGGGCCCGCGATCGTCACGTCGCTCTCAAGCGGCTCCGTTTCATAGACCAGCACGTCCGGCCGGCGCGCGGCGAAACGCTGATCCTCGCTCATGTAGTCGCCAGGCATGCCTTCGCCCGTGTGGCCGATGACGGGCACGGGCCTGTTCGGGTCGCTGACGTACTCGTCGTAAGCCACCGCCTTGACCGCGGCCGGCTCAAAGGAAAGCGTGCCGCCGGGGCCGAGATAGAGGATCTTCTCGCGGGCTTCCCGGGGAGGCCAGACCTCGAACCGCCGCCATTCATTCGCGCCCGTCCCGAAGACCCAGGCTTTCGGTACGGCTCCCCCCTCCGGCCCCCGAAGGCCCTCCCCCTTGCCCTTCAGGTGATAGAGGAAGAAGGGGAATTCGATGTTCGAACGGTAGAACTCCCCCGTTTTCACCTTGAAGCTCAGGTTGCCGAGCCGGTCGCCGTCCCCGCGGGACCACCCGCCGTGGGACCAGGGACCCATGATGAGGGTGTTCGGCCCCTGCGGACCGTTCTTTTCCAGCGCATAGAACAGCTTCAGCGGACCGGCGAGGTCCTCGGCGTCGAACCAGCCGCCGACGAACAGGACGGCAGGCTTGATGGCTGTCATGTGCGGCACGAGCGAGCGGACTTGCCAGTATTCGTCGTAGTTCGGATGGCTCAGATTGGCTGTCCAATAGGGATTCTTTCCCCTGAAATACAGCTCCTCGCTCCGCGCGAGAGGACCCATCCGGAGGAAGAAATCGTAGGCGTCGGGCGTGCGCGCGAGCCGCGCCAAGGACCTGCCCGGTAGCGCCGGGCCGCCCGGCCGCGGCTCGAAGAACTGGTAAAAGCCGAAGTTCGCGGCCAGAAAGAAGGCCCCGTTATGGAAGGCGTCGTCTCCGTCGGCGGCGTCCCCGACGGGCGCCTGCGGAGAGGCCGCCACGAGCGCCGGGTGCGCGTCGATCATCCCGAACGCTGCATAGAAGCCTCCGTACGAGACGCCCCAGATGCCCGCCTTGCCATTGTTGTTCGGCACGTTCTTGACGAGCCAGTCGACGGTATCGTAGGTGTCCGTGCTCTCGTCCGTGTCCGTGGGCCCGGATAGGCGGGTCTTGTGGAATGGCATGTCGACAAACTCGCCCTCGGACATGTAGCGCCCGCGGACATCCTGGTAGACGAATATGAATCCTTCTTTCTCAAACAGCTCCGAAGGACCGAGGATCGGCCTGTAATTGTCGAGGCCGTAGGGGGCGACGGAATAGGGGGTCCGCTGCATCATGATCGGATAGGCCTGTCTATCGTCCTTCGGGACGTAGACCACGGTGAAGAGCTTGATCCCGTCCCGCATCGGTATGTGATACTCATGCTTGACGTAGTGCTCCCGGGTATACTCGATCTGCTTACGGACGCTATCGCTGTCACCGCGCTCCTGGGCGAAAACGGCGCCGCCGAAGAGCAACCCCAGGACGAGAACGCCGATTAGGCCGAACGAGAGGCGCACGTCCAGGCTTCTTCCCCGACGAGAACAAGGGTTCGATGGAAGCGTCATGGATACCTCCCGGCTCGGTTTCCGACTGCCAAGGGCAGAGAATATCCCCGACCCGGGCCGCCGTCAAGGACTCGTTGGGCGATCGGGCCTGCTCAGCAGATGCCAAAAACCTGGCTGAGATGCAATAAATCTAGACAAGCATAGAGCGCTGGGGATGATGACCGAATGGATGAATTCTCGGGGAATATGGGTGGAGCCAGCGAGAGGGATCGAACCTCCGACCTGCTGATTACGAACCAACTGGCCTAGCGTTTCAAGTTACTGATAAAAAGGTAATTAGGCGGGGCCTGCAATCGATTGTGCTCAGATTGTGCTCACCTGCGGCGTCCCAATCGGCGATCAACTGCTTACCGGGGGGGAGGTCAGGGTCCCTCAATTCGCAGGATTCATGAAATCTACCCTTCCTCATCCGCCCCCCTGCCGGACTTGGATGACCAGCATGACAATCTGAACGGAATCGTAAAGGGCGTGACCAATGATCATGGGTCCGATCCGGCCGCGGCCGAGATAGTAAAGCCCCATCACGACGGCAAAGAGGAAGGTTCCCGCGATCCCAGCGGGCCCCTGGTAGAGATGGGCCAAACCAAACAGGCCTGCTGAAAAGAAGAGGACGAGAGCCTTGTGCCATGTCTTAGGGGCGATGTCCGTCAGCAGGTCTAGCATGAACGCCCGCTGGAATTCTTCAAATACGGAGACGCCGATCCAAACGACAGGTCCAAGCCATATGGCCAAAAGAAGAGGATCCCGGACCAGGCCCTGGATCAGCGTCAGAATCGTCGGGTTAGAGGGTGGGCCAGGCAGCCAGCGATAGATCGTACCCCGTTGGATCAATAACAGCAGGAGGAGCCCTACGCCCAGGCCTACCCCGGAGATCGCATCCCTTGCCCAGGTCCCCGGCTCCCGATTGATCCGGCGCCAATCCTTGCCGGCAAGGGTTTTGTAGAGAAAGGCGATCCAAAAGATCATCGCCGATCCTATGATGAGCGGATAGAGCAACATCTCCTTAAGGGTGTAGGCGCCTCCCGTCAAAATATGGGAGCCGATGACGAAGATGTACATCGGACCGAGGCCGAGGAGCACGGCCGTAACGTTGCGCCAGGCGGATTTTGATGTTGTCATGAATGCCTCCATTTGCCGGTATTGTCCCGCCGGCCCCGGCACCTGTCCATCCGAAGAAAGTCGGATTTTTCCATATCCTACCTAAGTCTGGTCCGGCCGTGATAATATCCCCGTATGGGTCTCTTCACGCCGATGGTCCTTCTTGCGACCCTCGCGTCGGGTTTTGTGACGATCACTCTTCTGGCCGTTGGCCGACAGGCGCGAACGTTCAAACACATCAAGGCCGTAATCTCCGCCATATTCCTTTACAACATCCTTGTCATCCTTGGGCTGATCTGGGAATTCGTCAGGATGGACCTTCTGAGGAACATCCCCGACCGATACGGGTTTTCTCTACTCATTGCGACTCTTCTGGCCCTCGGCTATCTGAAGATCATGTGGGTCTATTCTCTGATCGTTATCTCCTGTAAGATCCTCGATCGTCCGGTTCCGCCGCGAATCAGACCGATATTCCTCATTCTGGGAGGGCTCCTGACGCTCCTGGGATGCGCCGCGTGGGCGCCTTTCGTCGGAAGCCGCCTGGCGGGCCACTTCATGAACGTTTTTTCGTGGCTGGAATACCTGTTCATCGCCGCGGTCATAGAGATTGGGGTCTTTTTGATCGTCGGAGCGAGGCGGCTAGCGCGCGGACGTGTCCGGGACGCTGCTGTCTCCCTGGGTTTGATCTTTTTCCTTCTGTTCTTCCTGGTCCTGGCCGGTCTGATCCTCGGCTTGGATAGGACGCCGGGGAACATCGGGGTTGCCAGGTTGGCAAACGCGTTGGGACTCCTCATGTTCAACCTGGCGCTTTTCCTCTGGGTTCGGGCCTATGCCGAAGCCTTCCCGGCAGAAATCGGAGCGGTATTTCACGCGCCTGCCGATCTCCTGGTCAGGTATGGCATTACAGGGCGGGAAATCGAGATCATTACCCTCGTCTGCCGGGGAAAGACGAACAGGGAGATCGCCGACGAGCTCTGCATCTCTCCCCAGACCGTGAAGGATCACAATTACAATATTTTCCGGAAGACGGGGGTCAAGAACCGAACCCAGCTGGCGCGCCTGTTCATGCGATGACAGCGGGCCTGAGAAGATTCGAACCTCCGAGCTTTGGATCCGGAGTTCAGAGAATTAGATGGAGCGCAAAATCAATTGTGCTCAGATTGTGCTCAACTGAGGCGCCGTTCGATCATTTCGCCAAGCGTACGACCTCAGCCACGACGGAAACGAGAAGGTCAGGCTCACTGAACGGGATCATATGGCCGCTCTTCTCGGCGACGACAAGCACGGCGCCTTTGATCGATGCCGTCAATCGCTCATGGGACTGCCGCCAGGCCTTCTGTTCTTCCGGCTTGGGGAGGAAAGCCGTTCCCGAGGTGATCACCCTCACGGGGATGCCCTCCGGAAAGACGGCCTGGCGCATAACGGCGATCTTTTTGGCCAGGTTACTCTCCGGCGCACCGACCATGCGTACCAAGGCACGCTGCGGCTTGCTGAGGGTCTCCGGCCGGGAGGTGTCGAACGGAAGCTTCCCCATCATGGGATGGTTGTTACAGTAATCGACCCCGAACGTATCGACGAATTCGACCGAGAAGGGGTCGACAAAGACGATACCCCGGACCGCATCAGGGTGCTCGGCGGCTTCGAAGCGGATCAGGAATCCCCCGTAGGAATGCCCGACGAGGATGAGGTTCCGATCGAGGCCGAGGGTCCTGAGCCCGCGCCACAAGGCGGCCGTATCCTTGCGAAGGTCGTATTTCGTCTCCGGCAGGTCGCTCTTTCCGAATCCGGCACGGTCATAGGCGATGACGGTTGCCCCGGTTTCCTGCGCCAGCCGCGGGGCCAACGCGTTCCACTCGGTCGAATCCATCCCGCCGCCGGACTCGAGGAGGATCGCGGAGCCCCGGCCCGGGATGATCCGGAAGTTAAGATTGTAACCCCCGATGTCGACCAACTTTTCAACGGCCTGAGCGGATTGAGCCGGAGTCGTTGCCGGCGCCATGATGGCGAGAGTTAGCAAGGCGCATTTCACGGCGGGGAAAAGGCTCATGGGGCGAATCGTAGTCTGATAGGACATGTTATTAACCTCTTCTGACCTGCTTATTCATGACAGCCGGCCCGCCTCGTTCAATCCCAGTCCGGACGCGTCCATCCAATAGACGCCGAAGGTGCCCCGGTCGAACTTCAGGAAAAAGAAGAATTTCCCGTCCGGGGAGACGTACGGGCAAACCGCGCCAGCCGGAGTTTCCAAGCGCCTGGCGGACTTCCAGCGGCCGTCTTCCCCCCGGAAGCTAACCCACATGTCGGAATCGCGCAGGAAGATCAGGTATCGGCCGTCTGGAGCGACAAAGGGGCTGCCCTCATGGGCCTCGGAGTTGACCGCCGCGTCGAGGCTGACTGGATTCGCGAACCCTCCATCCCGCGGTTCGGCCGCGAACACGTCGTCCAGTCCCTTTGAGCCACGCCGCTCGGAGCCGAAATACAAGATTCCCGCGGCGTCGACGGACACCTGCCAGTGGAGGGGCTCGTCATTGACCTCGGGGCCGAGCGGGAACGGTTCTCCCCACCCGCTGGCCGTCCGTTCGACGCACCAGACTCGTTCTCGTCTCGGGTCACCCGGCCGGCGCGGACGATCAGAGTTGAAGTACAGCTTCCGGTCATCGGGAGACAACTTCGGACCATCCCCGCCCTCGTCCCGGGTGAAAGGCGCCGCTTCGGGCTTCGTCCAGCGGCCGTTCTTATAGGTCGTCACGTAGATGCGATCGTTGGACCAATAGATCTCCTTGGCGTCCCGAGAGATCGCCACTGACGCGTGTTTGGATACGACGATCCCTGGCGCGAAAAGCTCCGGGGTCGTTCCCGGAAGCTTCTGACCAAGATAAGGACCCGTGAGCTTGTCCGGCGACTGGGCAGAAGCCGAGATAACGAGGAATGATAAGAGAACCAGAATGCATTTCTTCATAGGGTTGCCTCCAGATCAACAAGATATATGCCTTCCCATCGTTGCTTCTTACTTTGCAGCAACTTTCAGGCCAAGTTCACCCCTGATAGGGCAGGTGATCCCGTAAAACGGCTTTACATATCGTGTTAAAAACGATTTTGCAGCGGATTATCTTCTCGGGGCACCAGGATCGGTCCGGCGACTTTTTACACGCCAATCGAACATTCTTAGCGGACTTCTCCGTGTGATAAATTGTGCTAAATACGACTGACAGACGTCGGAGAGCGTGTCCGAGAGGATTCGAACCTCCGACCTTTGGATCCGGAGTCCAACACTTTCGCTATATGGGGGGGGAGAATCGGTGGAGCCAGCGAGAGGGATCGAACCTCCGACCTGCTGATTACGAACCAACTGGCCTAGCGTTTCATCTTGCTGATAATAAATATGTTAGATGGACTGCAAAACTGAGTGTGCTCAGATTGTGCTCACCTGCGCGATGAGCCAGGGCGCACGACGGCGACAATTCCGGCCAGCTCCGAGCTTCTATTAAACCATCTATCGAGCCGAAACGTATTAGCCCATACAAAGTAAGGGGATCAAACCAGAGGGCAGGTTCATATGGTCAGAAAACTCACATTATCGGTGGACCTTTTTTAAGGGATGAGGTCCACTTGGCTTGACATCCATTTTCAAGTGAAGCATAGATATGTCGTTAAAAACAAGGGGCGTAAATGAGAAACACCATCATGGTCGCTTCTTTGGTCTCGCTTCTTTGTTTTACTCTTAGCTGCCGGAGTAAAACAGAAAGAGCAGAGCTTGAGGAGCAGAATGTCGAGAAGCTGGCCCATGGACATGAAGCGGACCTCCTGAAGGCCCCGGCCATCCGGCAGGATGAAATGACTCATCCCGAGGAGGAGAATGAGAACCTTCTCCAGCCGCCGGAGAAGATCATGGACGCCATCGGCCTCAAGCCGGGCATGGTCATCGGCGAAGTCGGTGCCGGCTTTGGACGATTCACCGTTTGGCTCGCCCGCAGGGTCGGCAATAATGGCGTGGTTTATGCGAACGATATAGATAAGAGTGCCCTGGAGTTTCTCGAACGAAGAAGCAAACAAGGCGGGCTGGACAACATCAAGATTATTCTCGGCCAGACTCATGATCCCTGCTTCCCCCCCCGGTCCCTTGACATTGTTTTCATGATCAACGTCTACAACGCCTTCGAGGACCCCGCTCGCTTTTTACGGAACATCGCTCCCGCCCTCAAGTCGGGAGGGACACTGGCCATCGTCCTGGATGACCCGGCCAAATCGGGTGGCGAATCCGCGCGATCGGCAACACGGGAGGAGTTCCTAGCCAGCGTCGATAAAGCCGGTTACAAAGTTGAGAAGGAAGAGACATTCCTTCAACGCGATGGCCTTTTCGTCCTCCGCTTGAAATAGAGGAAATTGAATAGCGGGCCTGAGAGGAATCGAACCTCCGACCTTTGGATCCGGAATCAGGAAGGCCTTATATGCCTTGAACTGATGGAGCCAGCGAGAGGGATCGAACCTCCGACCTGCTGATTACGAATCAGCTGCTCTACCGACTGAGCTACGCTGGCGAGTTGAGGCTCGATTAAATTAAACGAAACGGCCTCCCCTGTCAAATAGAGCTGCGGGGGTCCGGGGGAGATTGGGGACACGCCCCGCTTCGAGAGAAGCTGGGCATGTCCCCAGGCTTCATTTCAATACGAAGCGGACGGTGACGGTGAAGGCCACGGGGCGAGGCCGGCCGTTGATGACCATCGGCTCGTAGACCCATTGGCGGACGGCGTCGACGGCGGCCGCGTCGAGGAGCGGGAGCGACCGCAGCACCCGGACACCGGTGACGCGGCCGAAAACATCGGTCGTCGCCTCGAGGATGACGACGCCCTCGACCCTCGCCTGCCGGGCGATCTCCGGGTAGTCGGGCTCGATCCTCCGGACGAGCTTGGGAGGCTTGATGTCGCCCGCGGCGCGCACGACGGGCTCGACCGGTTCGCCTACGATCGCAAAGAGTGCCTTGCCGATAGGGTTCCCGGCGAAGCCGCCGGCGTCCCCATAATCGACGCCGCCCTCGATCCCGTCCTCGGCCCCGTCGGCTCCCAGGCCTTCCTCGACGATGCCGTCAGGGATGGCGACGGGAGCGACCCTCCATCTGCCGACAGCGGCGGCTGCGGGCTTCTTCCCGATGCGCGAGCCGGGGTTCCCGGTTCGGGCTTTCGGCGGCGGAAGCGGGGTCATGGGCGGCGCAGGGATGAGGATGACGTTAGTAAAATCGACCTCCGGCAGGTCGCCCACCCGAAGCAGCGGGACCGTCACCAACAGCGTCAACACAACCGCGTGAACGAAGGCCGCGACCGGCAAGGCCGCGGCTTTCGTCCGGAAATTCCTGTCCGGGAGAAACAATGCATCTTGGAACATCGTCGCCTCCTTTCGGCGGATTCCCGGAAGCTTTCGCTTCCAACCTTAATACATTCGAGTGGCAGGGATATTCCCCATTCCGAATGCCAGAAAGAGGGACAGTCCCCCATTGGGGACAAACCCCAATGAGGACGGTCCCTTGACCGGAAAAGAAACGGGACACGTACCGGAGGTACATGTCCCGATCTTTCACGTACCGGAGGTACATGTCCCCCTTTAAAAATGCGGGCGAATCGCATACAATACCCCTCTCGTTCGACCCCGAGGTTGGACCCAGTCGACTGAAAGCGCCGCGAAAACCATGAACATGATCATCAAGAAGCTCGAATTGCAGGGATTCAAGTCCTTCGCCAACAGGACGAAGATCGTCTTCCACCCCGGCATCACCGCCATCGTCGGCCCCAACGGCACGGGCAAGAGCAACCTCGTCGACGCCATGCTCTGGGTCCTCGGCGGGCACCGCCAGAAAATCGTACGCGGCGACCGGACCGAGGACGTCATCTTCAACGGCAACGCCGAGAAGCCCGCGCTGAGCATGGTCGACGCGGTCCTGACCCTGGCCAGCGACGAGGAAGAGCTCGTCGTCTCGCACCGGGCCTTCCGCTCCGGGGAGAGCGAATACAGGATGAACGGCAAGTCCGTCCGCCTCAAGGACATCCAGGACGAGCTCTGGAGACACGCCATCGGCGAGAAGGAATATTTCGTCATCGAGCAGGGCTCGATCGGCAACTTCGTCACCGCCAAGCCGACCGAGAAGAGAGTGTTCATCGAGGAGGCCGCCGGCACGGCCTACTACAAGGACAAGAGGCGCCAAGCCCAGTCGAAGCTCGACAGCACCGGGCAGAACCTCATCCGCCTCGAGGACATCATCATCGAAGTCGAGAAGGCGAAAAACTCCCTCCAGCGCCAGGCCCAGGCTGCCAACCGCTACCGGCGCCTGCGCGAGCGCATCCGGGAGCTGACCTCCCACCATTACCAGAGAAAACTCGTCCTGCTCGAGAATTCCCAGAGCGAGGCCACCGCCCTCTACGAGGACGGTCTCCTCCGCGAGCGGGACGTCACGGCCCGCCTGCGGAGCGAGGAAAAGGACTCGACGGCGCGGCGGAAGGAGCTCTGGGACCTGGAGAAGGGCCTCAAGGAGAGCCAGGAAAAGCTCTTCGGCCTGAAGTCCCACGTCGCCCGGGTCGAGAGCGACATCGAGCGCGAATCGAAAAGGGTCGAGTTTTTCGAGGAGAAGAAAAAGCGCGCCGAAAGCGACCGCGACGAGCTCCTCGAAGACGTCCTTACGCTGACCCGGGAGTTCGAAGACCTCAAGGCGAGGCTCGGCGGTTTCGAGGAAACGCTCGGGACGAACCGGTCCGATGTCGTCCGCGCCCAGGCGAACCTCGAGGTTGCGCGCGAAGCCCGGCTCGTCGAGGAGAAGGCCATCGAGCGCCTGCGCGGCAAATACCTTGAGGCGCTGCAGGGGCTGACGGAGGCCAAGAACGAAAGCGTCAGGACCGACAAGGAGATCGAGCTCCTCAGCCGCCAGGAAGAGAAGCTCGCCGCCCAGCTCGGCGAGCAGGCCGGACTCCTCGTCGAGACCACGGACCGGACGGGCATCCTCGAAAGGGACATCGCCGAACACCGCGGCCTCCGGCAAGTCCTGGTCGGCCAGGCGGAGGACGTCAAGATCGCGCTCGGCTCCCTGCATTCTTCCCTGGAAGAGACCCGGCGCCGGCTCGAGGCGATCAAAACGCGGCGGGACGGATCCGCCTACCATCTCCAGGTCCTCCGCAAGATCGACGAAAAAGAGCGCGGCGAGTCCCCGGCCGACGAGGTCCCCGGCGGGCTGGGCATCCTGGCCGACCTCATCCGAACGAACCCGGAGAATGCTCTCCTCTTCGACACGTTCTGGCGGGACGGGGCCAGGTCCCGCGTCGTCCCGGTCGAGGAATTCCTGCGGGGCCTTCCCGAAGGCCTTCGCGGAAACTACCTGCTCATCCCGGCCGCGGCCCGGCCGGCCATCCCCGAGGAGGTCCTGGGCCGCCCCGGGGTCATCGGGCTGCTCAAGAGCCTCATCGAACCCGACGACCGCCTCAGGGACCGGCTGCCCGGCCTAGAGGACGCCGTCATCGTCAGGGACGCCGGCGAAGCGGTCAGGGCCTGGGTCGAGCATCCCGGGCTGAATTTCCTGACGCCCTCGGGCGACCTGCTCTTGTCCTCCGGGCTCCTCCGGCTCGGCGAGAAGGCCGAAGGCGCGATCGCCCTGACCTCGGAAATGCGCCGGCTCGACGCGGAGATCGCCCGTCTCGATTCGGAATCCGCCCCCGTCGCCGCCGAGCTCGAAGAAAAGCAGGTCGGCATCGGGGCCCTCGAGGTCGAGCTCGCGGCCGTCCGCGATAGCCTCGAGCAGGCGGAGCGCATCGTCCAGGACAGGGAACACGAACATCGCTACGGGCTCAACGAGATCGAAAGGATCCGGACGACGCAGACGATCCTCGGCCGCGAGCTCGGCCTCTTGCGCGACGAGAAAGGGCGGCTCGGCGAGATCCTCTGCAGCGCGGGTGAAGGCCTGACGCTCCGCGAGTCCGAAACCCGTGAGCTCAGAGAATGGATCGAAGCGAAGGAGACGGCCCTGGCCGCCCTCACGGCCGAAGCCGCCGGCTTCGAGCGCCGCTTCTTCGAAACAAAGGCCGGCCTCGACCTCGTCCAGGAAAAGATGAACGGCCTCGGCGACCAGATGCGGGCGATCGCGAAACGGAAGGAAGCCGCGACGGCCAAGATCCAGCAGCTCGAGACCGACGCCCGGGGCAGCGAGGAAGACAAGGCCCGTCTCCGGGACGAGATCCTGGCCCTCCGCGAAAGCGCCAAGACCCGCGGCGAAGAGCGCCTCCGGGCCGAGTCCGGGCTGGAGGCGACGGAAGAAGAACTCGAGGAGGTCCGCAAGGCCATCGAAGGGTCCGAGACCATCGTCCAGAAAAGCCGGGAAGAGGAAGAGGCGGCCAAGAACGAGCGGGTCAGGCACGAGATCCGCAAGGCCGAGATCGAGCGCGACCTGATCAACCTCGACGAAATGTGCTGGCAGGAGCTCAAGAAGACCCTGGCCGAGCTCCGGGCAGAGGCCAAGTCCGCCCGCGAGGCCGCTCCCGCGGCCGTCCCCGACGACGACCAGGAGACCGAAGAGCTGACCGAAGAAGAAGCCGAGGACGCCGACACCGAGGCGGCCGAGCCGGCGGACAAGGCCGTCCTCCCGGGCGAGGTCGTCAAGCCCAGGCGGACCGGGAAGAAATGGCGGCCCATCGCCGAGATGACCGACGACGAGGTCGAAAGAGAGCTCGAGGAGGCCCGCGAAACGCTCTCCCGCTTCAAGGCGGTCAACCTCATGGCCGAGGAGGAATACCTCGAAAAGAAGAAACGCTTCGACTTCCTCTTCGAGCAGCGCGGCGACCTCAGGGATTCCATCGCCTCCACGGAGGAGGCCATCCGCAAGATCGATGAAGAGAGCAAGACCCAGTTCCTCAAGGCCTTGGAGGAGGTCAACAAGAACTTCCAGGAGATCTTCCAGGTGCTGTTCAAGGGCGGCAACGCCGAGGTCAAGCTCCTCGAGCCGGACAACCCCTTGGAGAGCGGCGTCGAGATCGTCGCCCAGCCGCCGGGCAAGCGCGTCCAGAACCTCAACCTGCTCTCCGGCGGAGAGAAATCCCTGACCAGCCTGTCGTTCCTGTTCGCCCTCTTCCGCTACCGGCCTTCGCCCTTCTGTTTCCTGGACGAAGTGGACGCCGCCCTCGACGACGTCAACCTGGCCCGCTTCCTCGAACTCCTGAAGACGATCAAGCACCAAACGCAGTTCATCCTCATCACCCACAACTACAAGACGATGGAAGTGGCCGACTACATCTACGGCACGACCATGTCCGAACCCAACATAACCAAGCTCCTGTCGGTGAAGCTCGAGAAAAAAAGCGACGAAGAACCGAACAATTTGTTATGATAGCGCCGGTCGAACCGGACGTATAGGAGGGCGGCATGTCGAGTTATCTCATCATTATCCTCGCTTATCTTCTCGCTTTGACGGTCCTGAACTTCGTCCGCTCCAGGAAAATAAAGAGCCAGGAGCAGTTCATGGTCGCCGGCCGGAGCCTGAAGTGGCAGGTCATGGTCTTCACCCTGATCTGCACCTGGATCGGTTCCGGGACGTTCATCAGCGGCGCCGAGTTCGCCTCCAAGTCCGGCTTCTCGGCCCTCTGGCTGTCCGCCGGCGCTTGGGTGGGGATCATCCTCATCTACTTCCTCGCCGCCAAGATCCACACGTTCGGCCAGTACACGGTCGGCGACGTCCTCGAGGTCCGCTATGGGCCGGCGGCTCGTCTCTTTGGCGCCATCGCCCTGATCATTTCCTTCATCTCCATCGTCTCCTACCAGTTCGTCGCCGGCGGCTTCATCCTCAACGTCATCACAGACGGGAAGATCTCCGAGGCGACGGGCACTCTCATCGCCGCCGCCTTCGTCATCCTCTTCACGGCCCTGGGCGGCATGGTCGCCATCGCTTACACGGACCTCCCGAACGGCATCATCATCGTCCTGGCCTGCCTCCTGGCCGTGCCCTTCGTCGTCGCCGGCGCGGGCGGCCTGCCGGCGGCCAAGGCGGCCCTGGAGCCGGGCTATTTCGCCGTCGTCAACACCCATTTCGGCGTCCATCCCTGGCTCAAGGCCATCGGCTACTCCCTGTCGACGATGTTCCTCCTCCTGGGCGTGCAGAGCATGTACCAGAAGTTCTATAGCGCCAAATCGGGCAAGGACGCCAAGAAGGCCGTCGCCTGGTGGACGGTCGGGACGATCTTCGTCGAGACGATCGTCGTCGTCATCGCCGTCTTCGCCTTCAGCAAGCTCAAGGGCCAGATCGACCTGAGCATCCCTAAGGCGGGCGGCAAGGTCGTCCTGATGGCGGCCAAACAGCTCGTGCCCTTCCCGGTCGGCGTTCTGCTCCTCGCCGCGGCTTGCGCCGTGGTCATCTCGACGGGCATGAACTACCTCCTCTCCCCTTCGACCACGGTCATGCGCGACATCTACCAGCGCTTCCTGAAGAAGAATGCGGACCCGAAGAAGATGGTCGCCCTGCAGAAGGTGCTCATCGTCGCCATCGGCGTGCTGGCTTTCCTGCTGGCCACGCAGCTCAAGTCCGTCCTGGAGATGAGCTTCTTTGCCTACACGATCTACGGCGTGGCCATCACCCCGGCCCTCATCGCCGCGCTGGCCTGGAAGCGGGTGACCAAGGCGGGCGGCCTGGCTTCGATCATCTCGGGCACGGTCGTCTGCATCGCCTTCTTCGCCCTGTCCAAGATCCCGGGAATTCCAGCCCCCGACGGTGACCCCTGGGGCATCCCGATCATCTACCCGGCTCTCATCGCTTCCCTCGGCGCGCTCTTCATCGTCAGCCTGCTCACCCCGAAACCCAAGCCGGAGGAATTGGAGAGATTTTTCCCCAAGCCCAAATAGACGCGCTCCTCTCATTCCCGCCGGATTAGAGGCCGTAGCGCAGGGCGATGCCAGGTGGCGTCCCGGGGAGGACAGAGACGATGCCCGAAGACCCTCAACGGCCGACAGAGGTAAAATGAAGACGGGCGTGCTGACGGACAAACGCTTCATGGACCATGACATGGGCGCATACCATGTCGAGTCGCCGCGCCGGGTCGAGGTCCTCAACCGGATGCTCGAGGAGGACCCGCCCGTCCCCTATTTCGCCATCGAGCCCCGGGCCGCGACAGACGAAGAAGTGGGCTGGGTTCACGAAAAGGGCTATATCGACCTTGTCCGGTCCACGGCGGGCAAGACCGTTCCCCTGGATATGGATACGATCGCAGGCCCGAAAACCTTCGCAACCGCCCTCCTCGCAGCCGGGGGCTTCCTGCGGTCGCTCGACAGGATCATGGACGGCACGGTCCGCAACGCCTTCGCCCTCGTCCGGCCGCCCGGCCACCACGCCGAAGCGTCCCAGGCCCTCGGCTTCTGCTTCTTCGACAACGTCGCCATCGGCGCCGAGCACCTCATCCGCGAGCACGGCTTGCAGCGGGTCCTCGTCGTCGACTGGGACCTTCATCACGGCAACGGGACCGAGCACGCGTTCTACGCTCGCCGCAACGTGATATACTTTTCGACCCACCAGGTCCCCCTCTACCCGGGAACGGGCGCTGCTCGTGATTTCGGCGCGGGCGACGGGCTCGGCTTCAACCTCAACGTTCCCCTCCTCGCCGGCAAGGGCGACGCCGATTACCTCCACATCTTCGAGAGGATCCTGGCTCCGGTCGCCGCCCAGTTCAAGCCCGAGTTCATCCTCGTGAGCGCCGGCTTCGACATCGCCGCCGGAGACCCTCTCGGAGGGATGGCGGTGACGCCGGCCGGGTTCGGGCTCCTGACGGCGTCCCTCATGGCCATGGCCGAGAGGACCGCGGCGGGCCGGCTAGCCCTGGTCCTCGAGGGCGGCTACGACCTCCGGGCCCTCAGGGACGGCGTCCGGGAGGTCCTGAAAACGCTCGCCAAGAGGGAAAGTCCCGCTCCTTTACTTTGTTCAGGAGGGGACAGTCCCCCTGCGGAGGACAGTCCCCTTCCCCGCCCTGGCTCCGGTCGCTCAGAGGGACAGCCCCCCTGCGGGGGACAGTCCCCTTCGCTCCGGGTCGAACTCGAGGATCCCCTGCGCACCTTCCGTAGGAAGTGGGACATCCCGGCTGCCTGATTGTCCTCCCCCTGGAAATACGTCACCTATACAGGACAAACCGGGCCAGTTTCCTGCCCTTTTTCAGGGGGGACCCTTGGCATAGTTCTTGCATAAAGAAGATGTCGGATAGGAGAATGACCATGAAAAGGACTACGGTTGTCATAATCGCGCTTTTCTTGATCGCGGCCGGAGCTTGGGCCCAGGATCCCAAGGCCGCCCCTCCCCAGGATACGAAAGATGCGAAGTACACGAACGAATCCGTTGCCCGATTGAGTTTCGTCGAAGGGAAGGTATTCGTCCAGAGGGCGTCCGACCTCGGCAACGAGGAAGGGGCCCTCAATATGCCCGTCAGCGAGGGCGACCGCATCGGCACGGCGGACGGCCGGGCCGAGATCCACTTCGGCAAGGGCAACTACATCCGGCTCGATAACGACACCAAGCTCGACGTCTTGAACCTGCCCAAGAAGGAAGACGATGTTACGCGGCTCCGGGTCTGGTCGGGGAACATCTACCTCGTCGTGGGCACGCTGAAGAAGGAAAAGGG
>Ga0315291_10004646_pt1 | contig 17417 bp, 13 predicted proteins | sample YL17G12_20_MG_FD_203070 | JGI IMG/M metagenome (GOLD analysis project Ga0315291, IMG submission 203070) | Sediment microbial communities from Yellowstone Lake, YNP, Wyoming, USA - YL17G12_20 | ecosystem: Environmental > Aquatic > Freshwater > Lake > Sediment | place: USA: Wyoming | collected...
GATCGTCTTTGAACAAAATCTATGCAAAGCTACTTAGTAGTCCCTGTTGGTTTGGTCTCTTGTTTTTTGGGATAAGAGTGATCAATTGCCTTAACCGCCTCCTCAAATTTGAACTCCTTGTAAGTGGGGCTTTGTTTATTGTGGCAGGTGATGCACAATTCCTTGGTCGGCTCAATCAGACCATTTTTCATCGCCAGCGCTTTGTCCTTCATAATGTTCATCGTCTTATATTTCTCACCGGGACCGTGGCAGGCTTCGCAGGTCACTCCCTCATCGATCAAATATTTCGCTCCCTTCAAACTATCCGCCACTCCATAGCCAGTAATATGGCAGGGAAGACACTTATCCGATTTCTGAGAGTCGGCGATATTCATCTTCTTCGCCAGAGCCTTAGATGAATCGGAAGCTAAAGTTTTATAAGCGATAGCGTGTTTCGACCCTGCCCATTTATCAAATTGCTTTCCTTTGGTAGGAAGATTATGGCAACCTTTACAAGCCATAGCACCCACATATTTGTAGACCTGTGGCTTGGCCAAGGCTTTTGTAGTATCTGGCTTAGAGGGTGGTTTGGCTAAGGCTTTTGTAGTGTCGGGCTTAGACGGAGCTTTGGTGGTCTCAGCCGGGGGGGATACCTTTTTTGTGGTATCCACCTTAGCCGGATCTTGAGCTAATATCGTTCCCACACCGACAAAAAGGAAAAATGTCAAAAGCAACCCCATCAGGATAAATCTTTTCATTCTTTTTTCACCTCCTCCTAAAAAGATTTCGTTTTTTTTCCATTTTTATTTGCCCAAATTTAAAAAATTATAATCGTTCTGTCAAGGATTTTATCCTTTAAAAAAGTAGGGGCGTATTGCAATACGCCCTTATTTAACTTTTCGTGCTTGCCAAGTCACCTGACCTAACATGAGTAGATGAAAAAGTTGTAGGGGTCGCATTTATGCGACCCCGCCAAAGGCGGGGCTTGATAAATCAAGCCCCTTCCACAGTATTTTTTGCAAACCTTCGTTTGCCCAAAATTTTGAATATTCTGGAGTTTTTAGAAATCCCTAAGCTCTTCTCTCCATTATTTTTTGAATTGAGGAGTTGAAGCTTTCAGCCATCTTGTATACTTTCAAATCAATCCAATCGTTAATCTTTAATCTTTCTCCACCAACTTTGCCGATAATTTGATATCTAACCGAATGTGCCTTGCAGATATTTTCTAATTTAGATAAATTTTCTTCAGATAAAGAAACAACGATCCGCGACTGGGATTCACCAAACAATAAAGAGTCAACTCTTATTTTGTCTCTTAAATCGATGGTAGCTCCAATAGATTTGGGTGAAGAGATGCAACACTCTCCCAAAGCTACAGCAAGACCCCCTTCAGAACAATCGTGGGCAGATTTGATTATACCTGATTGAATAGCTTCCAAACAGGCATTTTGCAATCTTTTCTCTTCTTCCAAATCTATAGTGGGGCTTCCCTTGACCAAATTATGAATGACTTTAAGATATTCGGAACCATCCAAACTATCTTTATTCTCACCTAAAAGGACAATTAAATCCCCTTCATCCTTGAACCATTGGGTGGTGGTATATTTTATGTCCTCTAAAATCCCTAACATCCCTATCACCGGAGTGGGATAGATAGCGCCTTTGGGGTCCTCATTGTAAAAGCTCATATTTCCACCAGTAACCGGCGTCCTTAATACCCGGCAAGCTTCCCCCATTCCAGCCACACATTCCACAAAAGTCCAGTACATCTCCGGTTTATAGGGATTTCCGAAATTTAAGCAATTAGTAATTGCCATCGGCTTTGCTCCGGAGCAGACCACATTCCGGGCGGCTTCAGCCACAGCAATTTTTCCACCCTCTTTAGGATTTAAATAACAATATCTACCGTTGCCATCCGTTGTTAAGGCTAAGCCTTTTTTAGACTTTCTCAATCTGAAGACCGCGGCATCAGAACCTGGACCAACTACTGTTCCAGTTCTGACCATAGTATCATACTGTTCAAATACCCATCTTTTGCTGGCGATATTGGGTGAAGTTAAAAGTTTCAATAAAACCTCATTTAAATCCGCAGGGATTTTTATCTTAGAATGATCTAATTTAGAGGTTTTTCTCAAATATTTTGGTTTTCTTCTCTCTCTGGTATATACCGGCGCACCACCCCCTAAAACCAGAGAGGCCGCTGGTATCTCCGCCACCACCTTCCCTTTATTTTTAACCCTCAACATCTTATCATCAGTCACTTTTCCAATGATGGCAGAATTTAACCCCCATTTTTTAAATATCTTTTGAACCCTTTTTTCCTTTCCTTTCTTGGCAATGACCAACATCCTTTCCTGCGATTCGGAGATCATTATCTCATAGGGAGTCATATCCTTCTCCCTTTGAGGGACTAAAGAGATATCTATCTCCATCCCGCTTTTTCCTCGAGCCGAAGTCTCCGAAGTTGAGCAGGCAATCCCTGCTCCTCCCATATCCTGAATCCCTACAATCAGATCTTCTCTTATTATCTCTAAGGTGGCTTCTAAAAGAAGCTTCTCCATAAATGGGTCCCCGATCTGAACTGAGGGCCTTTTCTCCTCAGATTTTTTGCTTATCTCCTCAGAGGCAAATGTCACTCCGTGAATCCCATCCCTCCCAGTGGAGGCACCGACAATCAAGACCGGATTTCCTTTTCCTTCTGCTTTTGCCCGAGCCATCTGATCCACTTTTACTATCCCTACTGCCATAGCATTCACTAAAGGATTTCCAGTGTAAGAATTTTCAAAATAGACCTCACCAGCTATGGTGGGGACCCCAAAGCAATTCCCATAGTCTCCGATCCCCCGAACCACACCATCAAAAAGATATTTTACCCTCGGGTTAGAAAGCTCGCCGAACCTCAAGGAATCTAAAGAGGCAATGGGTCTGGCTCCCATGGTGAAAATATCTCTTAATATTCCACCTACGCCGGTAGCCGCACCTTGATAGGGCTCAACTGCTGAAGGATGATTATGGCTTTCGATCTTAAAGACCACCGCCATCCCATCACCAATATCGACCGCTCCAGCATTCTCCTCCCCAGCCTTGGCTAATAGATTTTCTCCCTCCCGGGGTAAGGTTTTTATGACCGCAATAGAATTTTTATAAGAGCAATGCTCAGACCACATCACCGAATAAATACCCAATTCCGTATAGGTCATATTCCTGCCCAAAATCTTTTTAATCATTTCATATTCTTCCTGGGTAAGTCCGTGCGCTTTAACCAGCTTCCAGTCAACCTTTGGCTCTTTCATAAAACCTTCCATTTTTGAAAACTGTTGATAGCAAAATATAGATTTCTTTTAACTCTAAGTCAACAAAAAATCTAAAGAAATTTGCGTCCACTGATGCTGTCTCAAAAGTGTCATTGCGAGGAGTCCCGCCAAAGGCGGGACGACGAAGCAATCTCATTAACTCCAACAATTTAGAGATTGCTTCGCTATCGCTCGCAATGACAGATGGCTTACCCGCCAAAGGCGGGGGACTCGCAATGACAATCAAAAGGAAGGTTTTGAGACGGCCTTTTTAAGGAGAGGGTTAGGGTGAGGTTCCAACACGGGATTTTTGGGGATTTTATTTTCTAACCTATTTTTAGAATCTCCTCGATCTTTTGGTCAATATCTTTTTTGCTAAAAGGTTTTTTCAAAAAGGCTAAAGCTCCGGCATTCAGTATCTCTTCAACTTCCTTTGTTCCGATATGGCCGGTAATTCCCACAACCCTTGCATTTTTATCCAGCTCAAATAATTTCTGGGTGAAATCTATTCCATTCATTCCAGGCATGGAGATATCGACAAATACCAAGTCAAATTTTTTATCCTGATAGGACTTTAAGGCTTTTTTCCCATCATAAGTAACGGTAACTTTATGCCCATCTGTTTCGATCAACTTTCCCAAGATGTCAGCCACTTCCGGATTATCATCCACAATCATTATATCTAATTTCTTTTCCATAGCCCCCCGTTTCGGGTTCGATAAATCGAACCCCTACATTTTCATTTTGTAGGGGCGTGATTTATCACGCCCGCCTTTTCCTTACTGTGTCATTCTGTGGGAGTCCCGTCTTCGGCGGGGGACTCAGTAGGGACAGACCTTGAGGTCTGTCCAGGACAGGTTTAAAAACCTGTCCCTACAACTTCCATTCGGGTTCGATAAATCGAACCCCTACATTTTCATTTTGTAGGGGCGTGATTTATCACGCCCGCCGCTGGCGGGATCGCATAAATGCGACCCCCACAATTCAAATCCCCTCTCCTTTTCAAGGAGAGGGTTAGGGTGAGGTTCCTGTAGGGGCTTGATTCATCAAGCCCGCCAAACCCTATCCCGGCAATACTTTCGATATTGCCGCGCACAAGACTTCGTTTTTAAAGGGCTTGATCAAAACCTCATCCGCCCCAGCCTCTTTGGCTTTCTCCCCTTTTTCTTTTAAGATATGCCCGGTAATCACTATGATTTTAGAATTGTTGTCCCTTTCTTTCATCTTTTTAATCAGCTCAATTCCGTCCATATCCGGCATGGTTATATCAGATAAAACTAAATCGAATTTATCCTTTTTGAAAAGCTCTAACCCTTCTTTGGCTTTTAACGAAATCGTGACCTTATGCCCTCTGGATTCCAAGAACTTCTGTAAGCTTAAAGATATCGCTTTCTCATCATCCACTAAAAGGATTTTTAATCTTTTCGTTATCTCCTTAGGACCTTCTACTATCGTCTCCCTCAGTATCTGGCGAGGGAGATTTCTGGAAACAGGAATTAAGATGGTGAATTGAGTCCCCTTACCCACTTCCGATTCCACCTCTATCTTGCCCTGATAACCATCTATTATCCCATAGGTTAGAAAAAGCCCTAGTCCGGTGCCCGGAAGCTCACTTCCCCCCAAGGCTCCTTTGGTAGTGACAAAGGGCTCAAAAATCCTTCCCTTTATTTCATCTGGAATACCGCATCCGCTATCTTTGAAAATAATCCGGATATTGTCCTCATAAGGCTCCACTTGAATGGTTAAAGTCCCTCCATTGGGAGTCATCGCATCTCTGGCATTGGTGAGCATATTCAAAAAAACCTCAGAGAACTGACCAGCATCACAGAATATCTTAGGAATGGATTTGAAATTTTCTATTATTTTAATATTGTTCTTCTCTAATTCCCTATGAATAATAGACAAGACACTTTTTAAGGGTTCGGTTATATCGACCAATTCCTTTTTCGCTTCCTTTTGGCGAGCAAAAACCAAAAGGTTGTTAGTGATGCTTGATGCTCTTTGAGTGTTCTCCACAATGGTCTCGAAGCATTCCTTGACCTGTTGGGAATCACCAGTAATCAACCCTAACTCCGCATTAGCCATCATCCCGGCTAAGATATTATTGAACTCATGAGCGATCCCATAAGCTAAAGTCCCCACTGCAACCAACTTTTCGGTCTGGATCAACTGATGCTGAAGCTTTTTCTTTTCAGTGATGTCCCAAAAAATGCCTAATATTCCAATGACATTACCTTGGTTATCTTTGACAGGCGTTTTGACGGTATGTACAAATATCTTCTGTCCATCCTGAATATAGTCCTCTTCTAAATCCTCCGTCTCCCCGGTTTGCATAACCCTTTTGTCGTCTGCTCTGTATTTCTCAGCCAATTCCTTGGGATAAAAATCATAATCTGTCTTACCTATAATCATATGAGGCTTTATTTTTAAATCCCTGGCGTAATTCTCATTGCAGGATAAGTAAACTGAGTTTTTGTCTTTAAGAAATATCTTTTGGGGAAGATTTTCAAGAAGTGTTCTGTACTTGTTCTCACTTGCCTGCAAAGCCACCTCCGCCTGCTTGCGCTCGGTGATGTTATCAAAGATAGCCACAAAATAGTCTTTATGCGGGCTGTATACAGAGATAGTCAACCATATATCCATGGATTTTATAAAAACCTCAAATGTAGCTGGTTTACCAGTGGAAGCGACTTCCCCATAGATAGGTATTATTTCAGGGTTTAAATCCTTAATGCTCGGTATAGCTTCGGTGACTCTTTTGCCGATAACATCTTCTTTTCTCAATCCAGTTAGTTTTTCAAAAGCATCGTTGACGTCAATATAGATGAAATCTACCGGCTTATTCTCTTCGTCAACCAGTATCTTACAGAAGGCATAACCGTTGAGCATATTCTTAAACAGAGAGCGGTATCTTTCTTCTGATTCCCTCAGCCTGTTTTTTAACTGGCTTTTTTCAATTGCTTTTTTTGTTGCAGAAGGCAAAGCCCCAAATCCATCCTCTGATTTCACAATATAGTCAATGGCGCCCGCCCTCATTGCCTCCACGGCTATCTTCTCGTTTCCATGACCGGTTACCATTATGACCGGCAGATCACATTGTTTTTCAGTTATGGTCTTTAAGATGTCCAGCCCGCTGATCTTAGGAAATAGGTAATCCAAAAGCAAAAGATCATAGCTGTTTTTGTCCACCTTTTTGAGACATTCCTCACCGGTGGTAGCACTATCTATCTCTGCCCCAAGCTCCTGTTTGATAATCTCGCCCATAAGTTGGACATGGTCGCGATTATCATCTGCTATCAATATTTTCAGATTTGAAGTCATATTTTCACCTCCTGGTTTTGACTAAGTTCATTTCAAACCTTTCGCGGAAGTGAGTTGGTTATCATCCAGTAGACCTTTAAATTTTTGATCTTATCAAAAAACTCTTGAGGGTCTATTGGCTTGGTAACATAACTATTAGCACCGTTTTTGAAGCTTTTAATAATCTCTTCCTCCTGAGTGGTCGTGGTCAATACGATTATAGGAATGTCTTTAAGCCCGGGATCTGACTTGATAGTTTTCAATACCTCCTGTCCGTCCATCTTGGGAAGCTTGATGTCTAAAATGATTAATGTAGGGCGTGGACTCATCTGGGGATCTGCATATTGACCCCTTCTGAAAAGATAATCTAAAGCTTCTTCCCCATCCTCTACCACTCGGATCTCGTTGATTATGTTGTTTACGGCCAGAGCCTCCTTTATCAAGAGAACGTGATCCGGATTGTCCTCGATCAATAAAATAACTGTATTGTTTCCTGCCATTCTTCCTCCTTTTTTTTAGAACTACACCTTTTTAGGAATGGTAAAATAGAATGTGCTCCCTGCTCCTTTCTGGCTTTCTACCCATACTTTGCCCAGGTTTGCCTCCACGATTTTCTTAACGATAGCCAAGCCCATGCCGGTCCCTTCAGACTCAGTCTCCCTGAGCTGAGAGAAAACATCAAAGATTTTATTATGATATTTCTGCTCTATGCCAATGCCGTTGTCCCGAACAAAAAATGTATAATTACCTTTATTCTCCTGGTATCCGATCTCTACTTGTGGGATTTTATTTTCACTTTTGAATTTCACAGCATTAGACAAAAGATTAGAAAATATCTGATAAAGTCTTTTCTCAGGATAGACTACCTGGGGCAAGTTTTCGGGGCAGACGAATTCCACATCCTGAGTGGCTAAAGACATGCTCACCCCAGCCCAGACAGATTTTATCACCTCCTGAACTGAAATCTCGGTTTTCTTATCCTCTATCCTGCCGATTCGGGAGAGTTCAACCAGGTCCTCCAGCAAGCTGGCCATCAAGCTGGCGTTGGCTTGCACCCGCTGGAGATAGAAGAGGGTTTTTTCGTTCAACTCGTCTCTTTGATTTTTCAAAATCGAAGAACAGAAGCCCTGAATAGAGACCACTGGATTTTTCAAATCATGGGACACCATATAGACAAACGCTTCCAGCTCCTCATTTTTCTTTCTTATCTCCTCCTCCGCTCGCTTGCGCTCGGTGATGTCGCGTCCATAAAGGTTGACATAACCTGCATCCGTGATTGGCGCAATGAGAAATGAATAGACTTTCTCACCGCACTTAACATCAACCGTTTTCTTGGAATTGCTCTTGAATGCATCTGTTACCAAATCGCACCAGAACGATGGAGCACATCCTCTTACATCGCATTCCCACTCTTCTAACAACTGCTGACTTGCAGGGTTCGCATATAAAATGACGCCATTTTGATTCAAACGTAAGATCGGATTTGGATTTTCGGAGGGGAATTTTGCCAAACTCGTAATTTCCTCCTCCGCCTTCTTGCGCTCGGTGATGGGCACCACCACTTCTAAGGCCGCAGTGATATTTCCCTCTTTGTCTCTGATTGGAGTGGCGATAATCTGCGACCAGATAGTTTCACCATTTTTGTCCTTCCCCACCTGTTCGTGCACGCATATATCTTTCCCCTTTTCGAAAACCTCTCGAACACCACATCCTGGACAAATCTCAGAACGCAGATTGTAGGTCTGATAGCAAATTTTACCCTCATCGTCTCCGAATATTTTCTTTAGGACTTCATTCGACCAGAGAGTTCGATATTCTTTCGAAACTATTGCCAGCCCAACCCCAATGTTTTTTGTAACGGTTTCGAGCTTGTCTCTTTCCGTCCGCAACAATTCCTCCGCCTTCTTGCGTTCGGTGATGTCCCTTAAGAAACAATGGGAAGCTATCTTTCCTTGATATTCCACTAAACTCACACTCAACTCCACATATTTTCTTTCCCCATTTTTGGTCAAAAAGATAAACTCATATCTTTCAGGAATTTTTTCCCCTTTCTGTCTTCGGTAATATCTATCAGCCACCATCTCCCTTTGTTCCGGTGCGATTGCTTCTTTAAAATCGAGCTTTTTTAATTCCTCCCAGGTATAGCCGGATAAATCTAAAAACCTCCGATTAGCGAATTTGAAATGATTGTCCTGGATGATGCAAATGGCATCATGGGCATATTCAACTAAATTCCGATACTTCTGCTCCTCTTTTATTCTTTCTTCTGCTCTAACCTTTTTCTTGTTGGTTGAATAAAGATAGATAAAGCCTAACAAAAACCAGGAGGATAGGATTGATACTAAGATTAAAGTATCTCTCAGGCTACGTTTAGCTCTCCCTAAGACCACAAAAGAAGGTGTGGTCAAAGCTAAAGACCAGCGCCGGTCTTCTAACTTAATAGGGGCAAAGGATATCAGGTTTTTCTGGTTTCCTTTAACCAAAGATTCGCCGGTCCCGCTTTCCCCTTTAACCATTTTTTTCTCAATTTCAAAAGAGGTATGACATTTCTGGCATCCACCCTTGTTGGTAAAAATATTTCTAAACTCCATCTTTGGATGTTGAGGTTGGACTAACAAGTTACCCTCCTCATCCATAATCCAGAAATTTCTGACTTCACCCAAGCCGGGCGCAAGAAGAGAAGTAGTAAAATCCAAATCTACGGAAAAAGCCAAGATTCCAGCAAACTCTTCTGCCCGGGGAGTCCGGGACGAACCGGTCTTTTGATAGACCGGAACCGATACAAATATTCTTCTTTTCCCATCCTCCAGTATCACATTTGAGATGAAAGGCTTGCCGGTTCTTTTAGGTTGTTCAAAATAACTTTCTCTGCTGTAATCTCTTCCGGCAAACTTTTTCTGTTTCTCATCTGAAATTATGCAAGTTAAAATCCCCTGTTTATCCAGCCCCCTTAAGGAAGTTACGTTTTTCTCCATCTCTTGGTAAACTGCTTCCATATAAGACACAGATTCTCCTTGGTTACCTCTTGTAACCGAGGGGCATTCTGATAGACCGACTAAATCGCGGATAGCTTCATCGAAAAGCTCCTGTATTTGTGAAGCCATCATCTTGGCTAAGTGCAGTTGCTGTTGATTATACAGTTGGGTTAATTGAGCCTTATTCTCTTTATACATATAATGGACCCACCACAGGACAAAAATCAGGATGCCACACATTGTAGCCCAGAAAAGATGATTTGATTTTAACCTGATTTTCATTAATACCTCACTCTCTTAATAATAACTTATTTTGCTGACCCCAAACTTTTCTTTAGAATAGCTTTTTTTCTTACTCCGTCAAGTAAAATCTCTTTTAGATGCAAGGCTCGATTTGTAGGGGCGTGATTTATCACGCCCGCTTCTTTTTCGGGTCGGATAAATCCAACCCCTACAATTTTCTCCTTCGGGTTCGATGAATCCAACCCCCTACCCAAGAAATAATTTTTTTGATATATCTGTCTCAGATTGAAAAAATCAGATCTAAACAACCCCCCTTTTGGATGATCAAATCAGTATATTCATTTATATCTATCGGAATTAAAGAATAAAGAATTAGCGAACTAAATTTCTCTTCAGTAATGATTCTTTATCTAAAAATCGTAATTTGACCGACGGAAAGTTTCTCACTTCCAGTCTTGTAGGTCAAAACCTCTGTGGTTTTGACACCTCACTTTAATTAGATTCAGTTTTTTTATATTATGTAACTATTTTTTTGAAAAGAAAAAATTCCCCAAAACTTCATATCCTTTTGCGTATAATAACTTAGTAAGCTGGATTAAGTTTATTATTTTAGCTGATAACTTTAAGTATAAGTAAAATAAATAGTTAGACGAGGCAAATCAGATTAATGAATGACGAAAGTTTATCCATCAAGTTTTCAAAAAAGCTCAAGTTCACCAAAAAGAGGCAAAAAATAAACAGTTTGCTTAAGAGGGCGATTAAAGGGAACCTTAAGGCAAAGGAAAAACTTTCCAAAGAGTATGGAATTAAGCTCTTTTCCTCCAAAGAGATAGAGCAATACCAGAAGAATAATCAGAACCTCAATAATTAAGAATTCTAATCTTAAGAAGCTGATAGATCTGCATACCATTGCCGTGACAGTCATCCGCCTTAGGCGGATTGGCTGACACTCTTACCCCACCTTGGAGGCAAGGTGAATTTACAATTTGTTGATGGACGTTATGGTAGGACAGACTTTCAGTCTGTCCCGGGCAGGTCTTTAAGACCTGCCCCTACGAAACTCAAAAAATGCTCATTAAAACTCTGCGCCCAAAGAGAAATAATATATGGGTCGAGGACCCACTGTATTAAAATCGGTCTTCCAAGCAGTATCGAATCTTAAAATGAAAATCCCTAAATTTGCTCTGGCGCCGAATCCAAACCCCGCCTTCAAATCTTTTGACTTTTGACCGGTCCCACCTTTGAAATCTTTAGTCCTTTTGGTCCATCTCTCGTTTTCCGCGTCCCAAACCTTCCAGGCTGTTCCCAAATCAAAAAATATGGCACCATTTACCTGGCTTAAGGACATCGGCAGAGGAAATCTCATATCCAAACGCTCTATGAAGGGGTATCTCAATTCGAGATTGGTTAAGGCAAAACGAGTTCCGGTCACATCATAAAATTTATATCCTCTCAAAGGGGTGATGATGCTGGAGAAATAAAGCTCTCTGATCCCATAAATATTAGAGCTTCCTAATTTAGGCCACATCCAGTTGCTGGTTCCACCCAGATAAAATTGCTGAGGGTCTTTCCCATCGCTTCTTCCGGCAGTGAACCGGAAAACTAAATCGTAGTGCTTTTCAAAATGCCAGTATCTTCGATAATCGAACAATAAGGAGGAATAAGAGATACTTTTTCTGGAGATATCCGGGGAGTATTCGAAAGTCAAAATGCTTCTGGTCCCATTTACCGGACCGGTGAGCCCCCATAAAACTGTATCGTGAACCCGGGAGAGATAGAAGTTTGAGACCTTGACCGATCTATCCTCGAAAACTTCCTCACCGTTTATAATGATGGGATCATAATATTTTCTATCTATGGAGATGTGGGTAAGACCAAATTCAAATCGAGTGAACTTACTTAAAGGCAAGGAAAAACTTCCCAAAACCCCATAAATCCTGTCGGAAAATAGTCGATCAATGGAATCGATGTAATAATATTTGGTGTGAAATATTCCGGTTATAAAATCTATTCTTTTAGTGGCATACTGATAAAAAAGCTGAAAATTGGACTGATCGATGGTATTGATCAGATCGGTAGCCAAAAGGAAAGTGTGATTTCCGAAAATATCTGAGATCATCACAAAGGATTGCCCTCTGAATCCAAAGTAGGTATCATAGCTTAAAGCGCCGGAGACTAAGTCGGGGGTGAATTTTAACCTATACTTTGACTTTTTATATTCACCGGAAGGAAGTTTAAAGGCTAAAGTGTCCCCCTTTTTTTCAACTTTTTCCTGTTGGGTCTTCTTGAAAAGGGTATCCAATTCAGTTTCTCCAGCTTTGAAAATATAGGAGGTGAAATCAAGTTTTTTCTCCGGGGGAGTTTCTGGTCGTGGAAGAAGTTTTGTGGTATCCTGCTTTAAAGCCGAAAGAAACGGGGTAACAGAAAGAGGCTGACTGTTTTCAGTTGCTGGCTTTATCTCCTTTAAAACAAAGATATCATATCCACCCTGATTAAAGGAGGAAAATGCGATCTTATCCCCATCTTCAGACCAGGAGGGAGAAAAACATCCGGACAAGATATCGGTTATGGGAAAAGCAAAAAGACTATCCAAATCTTTCACATAGAGATTGTTGATTCCATTCCTGTTAGAGACGAAGCAGATTTTCTTCCCATCCGGAGACCAAGTAGGGGAAATATTGTTACCTTCGCCATGGGTTAAAGGGGTTATCTTATTGGTCTGTAAATCGAACAAAAAGAGGTTGTATTTACCATAAAAAAATCCTGAAGAATCAAAGAAGGTCGAATCTGCATTTTTATTATTCAAAAAGGGTCGATCCGATGAGAAGGCAATGAATCTACCATCCGGCGACCAGGCTGGGTCCTTATCCTCGTATGAGTCTTCGGTTAATCGAACCAAATTTTTGACACTTAAGTCATAGGAATAAAGATCGGAGGAACCATCTTTCATCCCCACCAAGGCTATCTTCTCCCCATCCGGAGACCAAGAAGGAGATGCCATAGATTGGAAATCAAATTTCAGTTTTTTATAAATCTTTTTATCTTTGACTCGGATTAAACACAAAACATCTTTCCCTTGTGATTTGGTTACAAAAGCTAAATTTTTGCCATCGGGTGACCAGGAAAGACCGCTCACATAGGAATGCAGAGATTCTAAATCTCCAGACCTTTCCCCTTTGACCAATCGCCGGATAACTTTCCCATCAATGGCTGAGATTATATAGATCTCGGTATAATCGGATTTGTCGGAGAAGATGGCTAACCTATCCCCTTGTGGAGAATAGGCTGGCTTTTCATTTAAAAAAGAGCCATCCTTTTTGTGAAAGGTGAGCTGTTTGGAGAAATCAGAAGGCTCTTTTCTTTTGGCGATCTCGGGCCAATACCCCTTCCTCAACTCCTTCATCCACTCCTCTGAAAGGGTCTGGGTGTTCATCCCGATGGTCGCCTCCAAGGTCCGATCCATAGTGATGTAACCTTTCCCCTTAGATAAGATCTCAGGGATCTTCTCCTCTCCATATTTTTTGGCGATATATAAAAGGACCGATTGCCCCTCTTTATAGGCTAAATATCCGCCCACATAATCTAAGGGGATCAAATACCCATCGATGGTGGCATCCCTTAAGACCATATCCGCTTCTAAATCCCAACCTCCCCGGGAGGAATATTCGGCCAAGCCTTCGGCGAACCATAAGGGAACTGTAAAAAGATACTGTCGGGACAAAATTGAGCTGATCAGATTGCCGTAAAGCATATCGAACATAAAGGCATGCACCAGCTCATGATGGAGCACATGCCGGAAGTCCTCATAGGAACCATTAAAAGGAACCACTACCCTGGTCTTAAAGACCTCAGTAAAGCCACCCACATTCTCCTCGATGATCTCCGGAACTACATTGGTCTGCTGAAACTCATTGGGGCAATTGTATAATATAACCGGAACTCTCTTCCTTAAATCGTAATTCAAAGTTTTGCCGATCTTTTTATATGCATCCTCTAATACCCCAGCGGCAAACTTAGCCTCCGCGTAACCCTGGTCATAATAATAAATATCGAAATGCTCGGTCTGGATAAAATACCAGTTGAAGGATTGGTACTGGACTTTGTTTTTGCCAAAATAAAGGTCCTGGGAATTACCAAAAGCTGGGATGAAAACTAAAAGTGAACTAAAAATTAAGAAAAATAAGATTATTTTTTTGCTCATCTTTTTCTCCTTTAAAATTTTTATGCTTTCTCTCTTTTGATTTCGGCACCGATCTTTTTTAATTTATCCTCAAACCTTTCATATCCCCGGTCAATATGATAGATCCTTAAGATCTCTGAGGTTCCTTCAGCTACAAGACAGGCTAAAACCAAACCCGCTCCAGCTCGGATATCCGAAGCCATCACCGATGCTCCATAAAGCTTTTTTACTCCGGTTATCGTCGCTCTATCTCCGGATATCTTAATATCTGCTCCCAACCGATTAAGCTCCATCACATGGGTAAATCTATCCTCAAATACCGTTTCCCTTATCTGGCTGGTCCCATCGGCAATTGAAGCTAAGGACATTATGGAGGCTTGCATATCAGTAGGAAAACCAGGATGGGGATAGGTGGTCACAAAGACTGGATTCAATTTTTTGGAACCTTTTACCTTTATCTTTTTCTTATCCTCTTCTAATTCAACTCCCATCTCTTTTAATTTCAAAGTGACGATATTCAAATGCTCCGGATTTACATTCTTTATCTCGACATATCCACCGGATATGGAAGCGGCCATCATAAAAGTAGCTGCTTCCAATCTATCAGGAATAGGGGTATATTCTATAGCTTTTAATCTCTTCACTCCGGTGATATGGATAGTGGAATTCCCGACCCCTTCTATCTTTGCTCCCATCAGATTTAAAAAGTTGGCTAAATCTACCACCTCTGGATCGCAGGCTGTATTAACCAGAGTAGTTTTACCCTCTCCCAGACTGGCTCCCATTATGAGGTTTTCCGTTCCGGTATGGGTGGGGCGGTCAAAACAGATTATGTTTCCATTCAATTTATTGCAGGTGGCTATCACATATCCATGCTCCTCTTCGATTTTAGCTCCCAACTTGGAAAAACCGGATAAATGAAGGTTCACCGGCCTGGGACCTAAAACGCACCCACCGGGCAAAGAGACCTTTGCCTTACCCAATCGAGCCAAAAGAGGTCCTAAAACCAAAAAGGACGCTCTCATCTTTCTTACCAGATCATAAGGCGCCTCAAAATTGTTTAAATTCTCTGCATCGATTAGTACTTTTTTATCCTTAGGATACCTCTTGACCTTTGCTCCCAGATGTTCTAACACCTTGAGCATCGTATTGATATCTGCTAAATTGGGAACCTCATTTATCTGGGTCTGTCCTTTTTCCACCAGAAGGGAAGCAGCCAGAATCGGGAGAACCGCATTTTTGGACGATTCTATCTGGACCGTCCCGGACAACCTTTTACCACCTTCGATTACAAATTTATCCATATTTCACCTACCCTAAATACGATTATTTTTCTCTAATATGAAATTTCGTTACCATTTTTTAAATTATACTATTCCCTTTCAAAGTCAAGGAACTTTTGTTTGAATTCCGAAAAAGTAATACGGACTAGCAGAGCTTGTCGAAACAACGTGGAGATCCCCCGCCTTGGCGGGGCGTTTGTTTTGTTGGTGAAAGAATTATGTTTTTGGAGTGTCCCGCCAAAGGCGGGACACTCCAGAGATAACAAAAACGTCCGGGATAAACCCAGACGCTACAAATTTTTTGGAAATAGATAGCCCTGGGTTTAAGGACCCAGGGCTACCCCACTACCTGCAACTTGTGACTTGCAACTTGTCCCGCCTTTTGGCGGGATCCGCCTTCGGCGGAAAACTTGCGACTTGCATCTTGAGACTTGAAACTTTTCATTTGCCTCTTCTTTCTTTTTATATTACTTTTCTTTCGATGCATTCGCAAAAACAAATGCCTAAAGCCATCTATTTTATCTCCGACGCCCATTTAGATTCGGAAACAGAAGAGAAGGAAAAAATTAAAGAGAAAAGGCTTATCGATTTTCTGGAAAGGATAATCCCGGATGCAGAAGCCTTATATATCTTAGGGGATTTGTTTGAGTTCTGGTTCGAGTATAAAAATGCTATGCCAAAAGAGCACTTCAGTGTGTTAATCCAGTTGAAAAGGCTTGTCGATTCGGGTATTAAGATCTATTACATCGCTGGAAATCATGACTTCTGGTTAGGTGATTTTTTGCCCCAAAAAATCGGGATAAAGATTTGCAAAGAGCCCATTTGGGTATCCCATCAGGGGAAAAAGATATATTTAACTCACGGGGATGGATTGGCTAAAAAAGACAGAGGATACAGGCTCTTGAAAAGAATTTTGAGGAACAAAATAAATATCTGGCTATATTGCCAGATCCCTTCTGATATTGGCATTCCATTGGCTAAAAAAATTGCTCGACTTTCCCGTTCTCATACCAGCCAAAAAGTGAAAAACTGGGAAGATTATATAAATTTCGCCAGAAATAAAATCTCTGAAGGTTTCGATGCAGTAGTAATGGGGCATATTCACCAGCCGATATTACAAGATTTTAAAAGTGGAATCTACTTGAATACCGGCGATTGGTTTGAGCATTTCAGTTATGGGAAGTTAGTCGAAGGAAAATTCTTATTAGAGGAATACAAATGTAGGGACAGGTTTTCAAACCTGTCCGGACAGATGGAGCGAAAGGCTTAAGCCTTCCATAAATAAGGATGAGACTCTAAAGATCTCAGGTACAAAAGTCGTAGCGCCCGACCTTTGTGTCGGGCGTTCGTTTGACGTCCGATCTCAAGATGCATTCGCACAGAACCGTCGGACGCTACGAATTGATAGGTCACAAGTCTTGCTCGTGACCGAAAAATAGCCCTGGGTTCGGGGACCCAGGGCTACCCTCGAATAAAAGATAAAAAGGTCTTGCAAATTCTTTACAATTTCATAAATTTCGATTGACTTAAATGCACCAAAGTGTTTAAAAAAACTTATTCGGAGGTAAAAGAATGACCACGAAAACTTTTACGGCGATTCTTCACAAAGAAGAAGAAATGTATATAGCAGAGTGTGCTGAAGTTGGAACCGTAAGTCAAGGTTATACAATCGAGGAAGCAATTGCCAATTTAAAAGAGGCAACCGAACTCTACTTAGAAGAATTTCCCTCACCCAAATTAGAGAGACCGATTCTCACTACCTTCGAGGTTGTATTCAATGCCTGAACTAAGAAAGGTATCAGGGAAAGAAGCGATTAAAGCACTTGAAAGACTCGGTTTCAAAACAGTAAGACAGCGCGGTAGCCATGTAGTTCTAAAAAGGGAAACAGAGAAAGGTGAAACTGGGTGTGTAGTTCCTCTTCACCGTGAGCTCAAAATTGGAACTTTGAGAGGTATTTTGAAGTTGGCAGAAGTTACGCCTGAGGAATTTTTAGCCAATCTGTGAGGATGGTGTCAATCGTGGCGTCAGTCCGCCTCCGGCGGACTGACGCCTAAAGCTCTGTCGGGAGGTAATTCCCGACAGCACTAAATACCGGAATAAGAGAAGACTGCAGCGCCCCGCTTTTAGCTGGATGTTTGTTTTCTACTAGTAGGGACAGAACAG
>Ga0315291_10004648_pt1 | contig 17416 bp, 17 predicted proteins | sample YL17G12_20_MG_FD_203070 | JGI IMG/M metagenome (GOLD analysis project Ga0315291, IMG submission 203070) | Sediment microbial communities from Yellowstone Lake, YNP, Wyoming, USA - YL17G12_20 | ecosystem: Environmental > Aquatic > Freshwater > Lake > Sediment | place: USA: Wyoming | collected...
AGGGTCAAGGTGGACATGTAAGGAGGTGGTCTATTTGAGCGCTAAACCGGCCATCACCAAGAGCCCTGCCGAGCATGCAGTAGGCGAAACTCACTGTGATCCCTCCTCTATATGTCTCCGCCCGGCCCTCTCGTCCGCGCCACTCTCACTGCTCTGGCAGATCGCGCCGATTCCCTTCCTCCGGAAGGCCACCTGCTCCTAGCCATTGCTGTAGCTCTTCACTCTCCCGCTTCTCCTCAAAGCGTCTCCATCCTTCCCGTTCAATTCCCAACTCTCTCCTGCGTTTCTCCTCCAGAGCCTTGAACTCCTCTGTGGTGGTTAGCTCGCCCTCCTGCAATTCGCGTTTTATGGCCTCCGCTTCCAATGGATAGTCCTTATTCATTTTGAAATAGGCCATGCCTTCGGCCCACTGAGTCGGCCCGCCACGGAATATGATGCGCTCCAACCACATGAGCTGATAAATGTACTGGCGTTCGTCGAAGGCTGTCTCCTTGAGTCGGTCACGAATGAACTGGGTCTTGGCTTCATTGAGGTTCGACATTGTCATCCTCCTCTACTATCGATTAACCTGCTCTTCTGAGTTGACTCTGGCATGGAGCCCGTATCCTATGGCCGGCCGTCAGTGGGTGACAGTTCACTGCAGCAGCCGGGTCAGCCTGTCGGCATCAACGGCGTCCCACAGGGCATCGGCCAGCCTCTCAGCCTCCGAGGGGGTCCTGGCCGTGCCCGCCAGGTGGACATGCACCGCGGCCACGCTCGGCAGGCGGTTGGGTGAGTAGTGCTGATGAAACCACGGCCCCCGCACACCCACTGGTATCATTGGCCCCAGGGCCATGGTCAGGATCACCTTGTTCTTAATCATCATGTCTCGCGCCCCCGCCGTTCCCTTCAAGGGGTCAACGGCGAAGGGTATCTCGATGTCCGTTTCCACTTCAAAGCCGCCCCTTCGCGGCTTGATGAGGATGGTGTCGTGTATGTCATAGCCCTTGTACCTCCTCTGCTGACGGGCCGACCACACGGTGCATTGGGAATCACAACACGGCTTGTCCAGCTCTCTCTCAACACTATTCGACATATTGAACCTCCGCCTTTTCATAAGCCCTCTTCAGGTAGTCTTCCCTGCCCACTGCCCGCAGCGTTCCTTCGACCCTCTTCCCCTGACTGATAATTGCCTGCAGCACCTGCGGATCACCTGGGGCAATGATGGTCATGTCCCCGTCCACTTTCCTCTGGGCTAGCAGGCCATCGATGACCGCCCTGGTGGCAAGGCTGTCAGCCCATGACAAGGGGTGCCTCCTTCTCATCTGCAGGGCTGTCATCATCAACCGGGCCGAATGACTCTAGCACCCCACAAGGACCAACTGAATACCAGATTTCCCTGCCCGCGATGCTCTCCTGGCTGACCGTATGCCCCGGAGATATGACATTGCCAAAGCAGGCATCCAGTGCCCTTACCATGCCCGCATTGTCGCAGGGCACAGGTTGACCATCGATGATTAGGTAGCCAAGCCCTGAACCCCAGCTTCCCATGAAGCCATCTATGACCCCGTGGCTTTGGCTGTTCTTGTCCGCTGATGTGCTGGGTGAACCTCTCCTAGCCATTCCCTTTCCCTCCCTTCGCTGCTGCCATCAACTCGGTCAGCAGGTCATCGCCTTTGCTGGCCACCAGATCGGCCAGATCGCTGTCTGTGGTTACCTTATACTTGTCCCCTATTAGGGGCCTGAACTGCTGCAGGCTCTCCCGCGGAATGAGGATGCCGGTCTTGTAGAGGTCGTTGTCGAAATCAACCTCATCCTTGATCTGAGACAGGATGATCTGGGCCTTGAGCACCTTCACCAGGTCCTTCTCGATCCATATCTCCAGGCAGGTCATGAAGACGTTGGAGCTTCTGGCGAAGGCCCTGGCAAAGCCGATGCCCTCGGCCTCCAGACGCGCCAGAAGGCGGTCATAGAGCTTCTTTAGCATCTCCTCTGATTCATGGCCTGACAGGATGGCATCGGTGAAGAGTTCGGTGTAGTTGTCCGAGAGAAGCTCGTAATAGCCTCTCCAGGGGTCTATGCGGTGCCAGCGGACGCTGAAGTCGCCGTCAGTCTCATTGCGGCAGGAACCGATCAGCTTCGGCTCTTCATCATCTCTGCCCAGGTAGACGGTGGCACAGGGTTCGTCCAGGTCGGTGTCAAAGCATCCCTGACAGATGGGTTGGCCTTCGTAGTGTGTCCCGGCTTCACCAAGATAGACCTCATCCAAAATCACCTCCCGGCATATGGCACAGATGCGGTCTGCCCTGAAGTCCTCTCTTATGTTGCCGGTGTCCCCTGAAGCCACCGTGTCTTCCAGGCGTTGCCGGGCCAGCTTCGAGGGCTGTGCCTGGCAATTGGCATCCTGGGCTTTTTTACAGTGGAAGTAGCCGTCACACTGTCCGCCCAGGAACCGGGCCGGGAGCCAACACTGGGAAGCCGCCAGTTCTACTGCGGTGACTGTGGCCGTGGTAACGTGAACCTGGGCCTCTTCATCGAAGTGATGAAAGATCAGTTTGGGCATCTTGTCCTCCTTCCTCGGCTGCTGTGGGTAACGCCGGGCCTCTTCTGGCTGCAGACAAACAAATGGCCGCCTCCTTTCCAGCTTTTGGCTATCAAGGCTGCGGCCTGAGGACAAATACCCTAGAAACGAAAAGACCTCTTGGCAGAGGTTCTCTGCCTTCCATTCCACAGCCCCTCATGTGGCGCTGCTACTTATCGTTCCCTTGCGGGCTGGCTTTGGCACCTTGAGAAAGGCTCCAGGTTGCCGTTGCGGGTTATCGGGCCAGGTCCCTAGCCGCAAACTCTTGATAGTGATGGCTATTCGGTTGTCAAACTACACCTAAATTATACCATGGCAGTCAATGGAACCGGCAGTGATTGACCCCGTGTTCCCCTTCATCACTTTGTATCGTCCAGGGTTGAACAACGGAATCCCCGGTCCTGTGCATTGGCGACAGCGACCTAGCGTCGCCCGTGCATCCCATCCATCTCATCTCTCTTCGTCTGCCAGAACACCCTATTTCTCTGTTCAAGATCCAAATCCTGTCCCTTCTTGCGTTTTGCCTCCCTGTTGTGGCGCTCCAATAGACTGTGACAATTTGCACAGAGCAGTAGCTTACCCAGACCCTTCGGCACAAAATGGTGTCGGTTCATCTTGCTAGGATCATGGGTATGCTCGCACATCATGCACTTCTGCCGCACTGTCTTGCCAGCATTTGCTGGAGGCCAGTCCAGCCTGTCTTGTATGCGCTCCATCAATACCTCTTTTGTTCCTGTAGTCGGCAGCTCACATTTGCGGCAGATGCCCGAGAGAGTGGTCTTGTCCAGTCCGTCTAGAATGTCACCAGCGGAAGCTCCTTTTGACAGCATATGAACGAACTCATCCTTCTTGAATCCTGTGTACGGCATCTCGCAACTGTAGGCACACGCCTTGAGCGCATCGAGAGTGCAGATGTCAAGTATCTTGGTCATTCGTGGCATGGATGCTCCCTCCCTGTGGCTGATCATGCCAGTCTTCGCCGGTCATGAGCTATCCTGATTGGCAAATCCTGGGTGTATCGCTGTTCAATCAGCCCAGATCATACCTTAGTAGGGCAAAGAGCATCAACCCCGGCTTGGATACAAGGGGATCGTAGGCGCATTGAGGGGTGTGTCAAAAGGAAGTCCTTCTGCCGGATAGACTATCCTACGGTTCGGCAACAATGGATCGCCAGACTCCACGCTCAGTGGTTCTGCATGATAGCAATCGCCAATAATGGACCATTTGTTGTGCAGATGGCATGATGAAAGGCATCGGGTCCTGCGATACGATGACAACAAATCTAGTTGCAGGAGGTAGAAGAAATGCCATTTGCCGGTGTGGACGCTCACAAGCGCTACTCAAGGGTAGTAGTCAAGGATGAGACTGGCAGCCTACTCTGTCGAGCATCCCTTCAAAACGATGTAGCCTCTTTCCGGGAATTCTTCAATGCCATCGATGGTCCCACCAAGGCGGTGCTGGAGGCCGGCCGGGACTGGGGAGTCATCTACGATCTCCTGGAAGGTATAGGGGTAGAGCCCGTCCTGGCCAATCCCGTCAAGACCAGAGCCATCGCTGAAGCCAGGATCAAAACTGATACGGTTGATGCCACGATACTGGCTGATCTCCTGAGGGCTGACCTCATACCGGTAGTGCACGTGCCATCCAGAGAGGTAAGGACCCAGAAGAATCTACTGCGGCAGAGGCTGTGGCTGGTGGAGTTGCAGACCAGGATCAAGAATCGCATCCACAACATCATTGATCGGAACCATGTGAAGCCGCCTCCTGTTGCCGATCTCTTTGGCCGGGCTGGGCGACGTTTTCTGGATCAACTCCGCTTGCCTGTACCTGATGATAGACTGCTGAAGGCGCACTTGGAGCTGCTGGATCTCGTCCAGAGCCAGATCAGCAGATCTGAGGAGTGGATTGACGAAGCCCTGAGCCAACGCCCGGAAGTGGCTATCATGCGTACTCTGCCCGGCGTTGGCAAGATACTGTCCGCAGTGCTGGCCCTGGAGATAGATAATGTCCACCGCTTCTCTCATGCCGGTAAGCTATGCGCCTATGCTGGGCTGGTACCCACTACCTATGCCTCTGGTGGCAAGGTCCGTCACGGCAGGCTGCTGCCCAACTGCAACCGGTGGCTGCGCTGGGCCTTCGTCGAAGCGGCCTGGGCAGCCCAGCGCCGTTCCGCCTATTGCCATGCATACTTCGAGAGGATCAAGAGACGAAAAGGACCCCATTGTGCCATCAGTGCTCTGGCCAGGCGGCTCTGTGAGATCACATGGCATTGCCTGACCGACAGCCGTGCGTACGAAGAGCGAGCGATGATGCCAATTAAGGAAAGAACTGGCCCGGCCGCCTTCTAGAGTTCTTGGTCGCTTAGGGACCTCTTGTGCAGATTAAGGGGCCGTGGTCCAATAGCCACAATGTGTCCTTCAGGGGACGAAGAAAAGATTGACGACTTCCGGGCAGGAAGCGGGGGCTTGACGCCTTTCAGAAAAGAACCCTGCGGACGCCCCTGTGACCATCCGGGGCTGAAGGGGGATGTGCTTGGTCGGTGCCTAAGTTATCGAGGATTGACAGCTCCTCCATCAGGGACTAGACTCTAACCGCCAAGGGTGGGTTGCTGTGTCATTGTCAGGGAATGTTGCAGATAGTGAGGAGGTGTGACAATGCTATTCATGTATGTTCATACGCACCCCGTGGAGAAATGTACAGCAACCAAAATGGATGAGAACGCAAAGACGTTCTCGAAGCTACAAGATGAGGCTAAGAAAGCAGGAATAAAGATAGTCGGTAGTTACGTTGCGATGCACGAGCATACTATGTACCTCATCTTCGAGGCAAGCGACCTAGCGCCGCTAGAGAAATGCTTGATTCCCCTAACTACATGGGGAAATGCACGACTGATCCCTGTCGTGAGCATGGAACAAACGCTTGCCGCTGTGCGATAGCACTTAGACTCGGCCAACTCGAGGGTATCGCAATTCACCCTAGGCATCATGACATATGCTCCACTTGGAGTGGTCGCATTCCGCTGCGGTTATGGCAGCCGTAGGGGTAGGGGACTCCTTCTGCCCCGTTTTGATTGCAGTCGGGTTCTAGGTGTACCACTGTCCCAAGGCTGGTGCAGTCACATCTGCAGCCTGGATGCCACATATCCAGTGCCTACCCCCAGTAGGCCTATAGTGCACTGAGCATGTGCCCAGCCAATGCGGATGGGCTAACGGACCCTGGTATCCACCAGCCCCCTGTGACCATCTGGGGCTGAAGGGGTAGGCAGACTGAAGCTCTACACAGTGATGTTGAGTCGAGCCACTCTCTAGGTCTTGCCTCCTAGCTTTCTGGCTGCTTCTACTTCAGCAAGGCCTAGAGTAGAAAAGTAGTCGGTAATTCTGATCACCTTGCCCTTTCTGACATGATAGACTTCGACAGTATCATACTTAAACTCCTTGCCTGTCTTGTGGGTCTGGGTGACACTCATTTCAGCCATGATGACGCTTGTTCCAGTGACTGCTGCGAGCAACGGGAATACCTCTCGGATGCAGATATTCTTCAAAGTGAGCTTCAACTTCGGCCACTCCTCAAACCACTTGCGGATCAACTCCTCTGCGGCTTTCTTGCCTTCAACACCGACTGCCGCCCCCTGTGCCGAAAGTGACTCAAACACGATATCATCAGCCCAGCTGGCCATCATGCCAGCCACATCACCACGTTCAAACATTTTGAATCCAGAGCGTACCTTTCGTTTAAACATTAGAGATGCAATCATTTCACCATCCCCCTTCATTCTATTAGTCTAATGGTCACCTAGAGCCATTCCTTAGCCACATTGTACCAGCCCAACCTCAGCCTGGACACAGAGGGGTACACATTTGAAGCCCTCGGGGGGTGCAGCTGTAACAGCTCCTTGAATTCCCGCTATGCCGCTATGCTTTTCCCCAGCGGCCGGGGCAGCCGGCAAGAATCGTTCCTTTTCAGTGCAGAACTGGACAGAGAGATAGGAAAACCGAAGAGCTGGATCTCAGACAACAAGAATACCTGGCCCCCTGGGACCATCTGGGGCTGAAGGGGAGAAAACGAGAGGGTGCAGTCCCTTGGCTGCGTCGAGCGCCGCAGCCCATCTGGTTATGCTCTAGGTCGCTGCTTCCTCCCACCATGGGGGGGCGCCGCGAATGAACGCACGGCGTGTGCGAGTCTCCACTGCTATTCCTCTTGAAGTAGCGTAGACGCGCCGAATCGGGTCCGTGGCAACAATGCTACCCAAGTAGGCTCCATCCTCCCGGAACCAGCGGAAGCGTTTCTTCTCGAGCAGGCCAAACCCGGTCTGTGCGACAAACAAATCACCCCCATCGAATGTATCGATAATCGTGTGGAGCGCCTCGTCCCGCAGTATGTAGAGGCGGGTGTACGTGAGGATATACAGGTAGTCGCCGGTATCGACAATCCGACGGGGGACCGCCCCGATGTCGTAGACTCGGATAGGCTCACCGGACTCGGTCACTACAACAATCCGCCCCGAGTAGCCAGCGAGGAATATGGCATCTGAGCAGCCAGCGAAGCTAGCCGCGTAAATCCAATCGGCGGCGTGGATTTCCCCCACCACATAAGATGCAGTCGCGGTGAACTTCATGCCAGCGGCATCGAACGCGCTCCGGCTAATCTCCTGCTCGTAATGCACCTTAGTGTATGCCGTCAGAGCGTTCTCGCTGATGCCCGTGAGAAGCTGCATCGTCCGGTTAAGTGCCTTCATCCGTTCCGTCGCAGCGGGGTCACCCGGATTGAGATCGGGATGCCACTGTTTGGCCAGTACGCGATAGCGCTTCTTCATGTCTTCCGGCGTGAAGGGGTAGGACATTCCCATGAAGGAGAGCGCCTGGTTGATCGCTTCGCTCGTCCCGAAAGACTTGCTGGGCTCCGCCATCCGCGTCCACCCATCCTTGATGGGCAGCTTGACACCCCAGAGCCCGCGTCCATCCCTCCCGACGCACCACGCTTCATCCACGACTGTGAAGAGGTAACAGTTGCCATTGCGGGAGAGCGCAACGCACCGGATATGATTCTTCAGTTCGTCATCATGGATGTCAAAGCGCTTCCGGATCGCTCGAATCTCCGGAGCGTCCGCCAGCGTTGTCTCGAGGATAGCTTCAAGGGCATCATCGTAGGCGTGGACCACGCAATTTCTCGACATGGCGATTAGCCCTCGCCCCAAGGGATTCACGTTGATCCGATAGATGTCGTGCAGGAGAGGCCTCTTCGCAAGTAGCTCACCCGTGCGACCATAGCGAAGTGCGGCTGATGGGATCTGCCCTAGGCCTTCCGCCTTTCCAATATCATCGACCATCAAGAGGCCAGAGTTCAGGGGATGAAGTTGCCTGAATGCAGTGTCAGGCTTCTCCTCCAGCGGGATCTTTTCGATCGTCTCAATCTCCCATCTATCGGCATCGCGGACTTCGAAATAGTGCGTTGGCTCCGAGACATCCGCGGCTGCACCTCGTACCTGGGCCTCTTCCCACCGGGATGGTGATCTCGGAAGTGGCACGTATGGGATGCGTGTAACGTCGATTTCACGCATCCGTGGTGGACTTTGATCCGTCCGGTGAGAGCGCACATTTCGCTGGGGTGGCGGTTCAGGGGCCTGCACCGCCCCTGCAAGCCAGATTGTATAAGTACTGCCTTGCTTTTCGCGCGTGATCTTGCCCGCCTTGTCAAGCCAGCCGATCAGGGTCGAGACTCGACGCCCATCCTCTATCCCCAAGAGTGACTTCATGTTAGTTTGACGACAGCCGGGATTCTGTTGCGTTGCCTCCAAGATGGCCGTGAAGAGCCTGCGGTTCTCCTCATGCTGCTCAACCGTGTCAACCCAGGCATCAAGATCACGGTTGGAGGTGACGATTCCGCGCATCTCAGCTAGACCTTCGTCATCTCCCACCAACGCAAGCAGTGTCCCGCCGACTTCAAAGGCGGGGATGGACTGAATGGTGAAGGAACCGTACGACAGCTTCTCAGCCCGCACGAGGCCCGGCACTTGCCGCATGTTCTCTCGTGCCAGCCGGGCCGCACGTTCAAAGTCGTGCTTCGAGATGGCCTCCTGCATAGTCCGCATCGTGACGAAGTAATCGTTCGCGGTTGTTTGATCTTGCATCATCACATGGCGCCCAACGTTCCCTTCTGGTGGGCGGTCACCCTTTCCAATCTCATCCAGCGGGCGTTTCATGTCCGACTCACGATGTTCGCAGTCAGAAATGCGGCCATCAGCTACGTCCTTCCATTCCTCCTCAGTCAGACTCTGGTTCCCATAGTTCGTCCATGCTTGGGCAGACTGGTCTCGAACCTTGGTGAGTCTCCATCTGTCCCCATTCCGCTCTAGAGTGGCTCCACATGTGCACTCAAAGTACTCGGTCTTCAATATCCCTAGCATGGCTCTCTTCCAATTCTGTGCTAGTTTGCCAGACTTGCATACCGGACAGCGAGCATACCAAGGGTCGCCACTGTGCTTCTTGGGCTGACTGAATTCTGTGTCACTGACAGACTGTGCTTCTGGGATCGTAGCACCGCAGCGAGAACAGAAGGCCGCTTTCTCTCTGGCTTCCTTGCCGCACTTGGTACAGAACACTACTGACTCCCAGCTATATGTGGATTTCGCCTCGGACAATACCATCACTGATTGGAAAGAGTCAACTTCAGCCCGGATACGGAGGGGTGTGTCCTGTGCCGATCTGCGGCTGAAGTGGTAGGGGGGACACTGACCCACCAAACCTCAGCTTGGATGCAAAGGTTCCATTATTGGGATTAGCAGCCACGTTGAATCGCTGAGCGTGGGGTTTGGCGATCCATTTTCCTGGTGCCAGAAGGAAGTCCTTCTGGAGCTCTCGGATTCGAGAATTTGTTGTTGTCCAGGGAATCTGCCGTAGCTCGGTTCAGGTATCCCCTTTCTGGAACAGCGGTCAAAGACTGGTATTATGTCTACTCAAAACACAGAGGGATCGGCCACATGACTACCGCTCATGACGTCGGAAAATCGGATCCGCGGGCTCTTACCCGCTGGCGTTACACCCTGCCTGGCCATGCGGCGCGCGCATTCAGGACTGTCAAAGTGTAGCCACGTTTACACCCCCGGGTTCCCTCCGCTTGATAACACCTCATGAGTCACCTCCACTACCATTGGAGCCAGAAACCAAGGGGAGGTGCGAAATGGAAAGAGACGGAAGAGAGATAGATGCCCTGACAGTCTTCTTGATAGGCCTGGGAGTTCTGCTACTGGTGCTCGGTCCCTGCACCGGGTTCTACACCATCGCCATCGGGTTTGTGATTCTGGTGGGCTGCTGGGTTGCTGGTATCACCCTCAGGGTCTTCTACTTCGGTGGCAGCCGCGACGACCGACCCTATCGTTACTCCTAATCAGGCACCCCCCTTTCTTGATCGAGAACCCTCCACCCGGAGGGTTATTCGTCTTGGGCATATCCGGCGGCAGCGCGAGACCTGTGTCCCACCTTCAGGCCCACCGACAAGCCCCGAGTCAATCCGCTTGGGTCGTGGTGCCACACTATCGATCGAGAACAAGCCCATCTTGACAACATGTGAGTTATATGGTGTGATTATCACGCTAGAACATATCTACCCAGCATCCGCCACGCGTGTACGGTCAGGCGTCAGACACTGGGGGGAGGGCTGTGACCACCATCTCTGTCAACCACTCAGGTGCGAACCTGCCAGTCTCACCAAAGTTGCCGCATCTGGAGATGGCGCTATTCGATCATGAGACGCGATCGGCCACGGTGCGAGCCCTAGGAGACGCAATGATTCTCACTGTCGACAGGAGGCCATTCTTGCAGAGCGTTCACGAGGGTCTGTCTCTGGTATTCCCGATACTGCAAAGGGTGTTCCACCGCATACGCGAACTCGGTGGCGAAGTGGTTCGGTTCAGGGCTGAAAGACAAGTTTGAGGAGGGAGACTATGGATACGGGTTTCATAGGCAAGGTTTATCGAGATGGTGAAGTAATTGTGCGCCAGGGTGAGACGGGGGAATGCATGTATGTGATTCAGTCAGGGAAAGCCGAGGTGCTGGAGCAGAAGAATGGCAGAGATGTTCGCTTGGCGGTATTGGGCGAGAGCGATTTCTTCGGGGAGATGGCTCTCTGCGACCGCGAGACACGCTCAGCCACCGTCCGAGCCATGGGTGATGTCCAAGCCATCACCGTAGACAAGAATACCTTTCGGAAAAGGGTTCTGGAGGACCCCTACCTGGCGTTTCGCATTCTAGAGAAGATGTCAAGACGCATCCGGGATCTCGACTATGAGCTGGCACGGTCGAAGAATCAAGGGCGGAACCCGTGAACTACGGTTACTCATCCGTAATGGATCATATCAGAATCCGATCTTGTGCCGCGCCAGTCTTCGCTGCGCCATGCTGCATTCGTCAGAATAGGAACAGGTGACACTGAGAGTACTGACAGGTTGAAGGGGGCGAAATGAAATGCCCAAGCTGCCGCGCTGACAATCGAGAAGGGATCAAGTTCTGCGAGGAATGCGGAACCAAGCTGGAGGTCGCATGTCCCAAGTGCGGGGCGGCAGTCCTGCCAGGGAAGAAGTTCTGCGGTGAGTGTGGACATGACCTGACTGTGGTCACTGCAGCCTCCGGTGTGGACTCCGCTCAGCTTCAGTCATATACGCCGAAGGCTCTGGCCGACAAGATACTAGCTTCTCGCCGGAGCATGGAGGGGGAGCGCAAGCAGGTCACCGTCCTGTTTGCCGATGTCACCAACTTCACTTCCATATCGGAGAAGCTCGACCCGGAGGAGGTGCATGGACTCATCAGCGAGTGTCTGGTCTTCCTGACCGAGGAGATCCATCGCTACGAAGGCACCATTGTCCAGTTTCTCGGCGACGGCGTCATGGCCCTCTTCGGTGCTCCGATTGCACACGAATACGCACCGCACCGAGCCTTGCATGCTGCTCTAGCCATTCAGCAGCGCCTGGTGAGCTATGGCGAACAGCTCAAGAAGAGAGGAATCAACTTTGCTATGAGGATCGGCCTTAATACTGGACTGGTGGTGGTGGGCCGCATCGGAGATGACCTGACCATGGACTACACCGCCGTGGGTGATACGGTCAACCTGGCCTCCCGTATGCAGACCATGGCAGAGCCAGGCACGGTACAGACCACGGAGAACACCTATCGTTTGACCAAGAGTTTCTTCGAGTTCCAACCCCTGGGGGAGGTTCAGGTAAAGGGAAAGGAAGAACTGGTGAAGGCCTACCGTGTCCTAGGACTGGGCCCAGCTAGCACCAGACTGGGTGCCGCCATGATGCGGGGGCTCACACCTTTCATTGGCCGTGAACGGGAGATGGAACTGCTGATGGATGCTTTTGAAAGAGTCAAGGAGGGAAGGGGCCAAGCCATATCCCTGGTCGGTGAGGCCGGTGTGGGCAAGTCCCGGTTCCTCCACGAGTTCAGGAAGACCGTTGCCGCCCAGGATGTCACTTCCATCGAGGGTCGGTGCCTTCTATACGGGAAAGGCGCGGCCTACCACGTAATGACTGACCTCTTGAGATCGGCTTTTAACATCAGAGAGAGCGACGGGGACGACCGGATCAGGGACAGGGTCAAGAGAGGTTTGCAAGGGATGGGAATCGAGGAGGCTCGGACCTCTCCCTATCTTCTGGAGCTGCTGTCCGTGAAGGATAGCGGGACGGACAGGATATCCATGAGTCCGGAGGCCAGAAAGGACCGCATCCGCGAGGCGCTGAAGCGCATAGTCCTCAAAAGCGCAGAGTTGAGGCCGCTTGTAGTGGCAGTTGAAGATCTCCACTGGATGGATCGGAGCAGCGAAGAAGTGCTCAGATACATGCTGGAGAGCATTCCAGGGGCCAGAGTTCTCCTCATATTCACCTATCGCCCTGAATACGTGCACACCTGGGGCGGCCGGTCCTACCACAGCCAGTTGAACTTGAACCGGCTGTCCAACCGGGAAAGCCTGGCCATGGCCGCCGACATCCTGGGAACGGACCAAATAGAGAAGGGTCTTCAGGACTTGATACTGGATAAGACTGAAGGAATTCCTTTCTTCATCGAGGAGTTCATCGGATCCCTCAGAGACCTGGGCATGATCGAGAAGCATGAGGCCTACCGTCTGACCAAAGATGCTCGCCAGGTAGCCATACCCAGCACCATCCAGGAGGTGATCATGGCCAGGGTAGACGCCCTGCCAGAAACAGCCAAGATGGTGCTCCAGACAGGCTCTGTGATCGAGAGGGAGTTCAGCTACCAGCTCATAAGAAGAGTGACTCAATTGCCGGAGCCGGAATTGCTGTCCCAACTATCAGCGCTGAGAAATGCCGAACTGCTCTATGAGAGGGGCATATATCCCCAGTCAACCTATGTCTTCAAGCATGCCCTGACGCGCGAGGTAGTGTACGAGTCCATGCTGACCCGCAGGAGGAAGCAGCTTCATGTCGATATCGCCGATGCTATCGAGGAGATCCACAAAGGCGACCTCGATGAGTACTGCGAGGTCTTGGCCGAGCACTACGTCACCGGTGAGAGCTATGAGAAGGGGGCCGAGTACTGCAGACGGGCGGGCAGGAAGGCGGAAAAGACCGCCTCCATCCCAGATGCCGTTACATACGCTCAAAAACGTGTGTCATGTCTGGAGAAGCTGCCTCGAACCGAGGATGTATTGAGAAAGACGGTAGATGCCAGAACAACCCTCGGGCTCTATTGGACTCAAATCGGCCACTTGGCGCAGGCTAAAGAGGCGGTTGAGCCCGTGGTTGACCTTGCTTTGAAACTGGACTACAAGAGAAGGACCTCCCAGATCTATACCATCTTGGGCTGGTATAGCTGGGTGGTGGAGGAGGATTATCCCCGCGCTCACGAATACTTAACCGATGGGCTGAGGATAGCAGGGGAACTAAATGACTTCGTTACGTTAGCTCTAGGAAATCTATGGTTGGGTTGTGTGTTGTACCAGAACTGCGAATATGAGAAGGCCTCTTATCATTTCGGAAAAGCGTTAGACATTAACATAGCGGCGAACAACCTCTGGGGCATAGCAGTTGCCAAAAGCTGGAGAGCTGGCTGGGTCTATAACTCCCAGGGGAAGATCAATCTGGCCTTCAAGGAAACCTATGAGGCTCTACAGGTTGCCGAAGAGAGCAGGGACATCTATTCAAAGGCATGGGCTTACGGCAATCATGGTCATTCGTGCTACTTCAAAGGCTTTTTCAGGGAGGCAGAGGAGCATCTACTGGAGGGTGTCAATTTCGCCGAACGCATCAACGACCCTGCGGTTCTTTCTGTTGTCTACTTCGTCTTGGGCGAGACCTATCTCAATATGGGCAAGCATGTTCAGGCCCGGGAAGTTTTTGAAAGAGAAATCGCCCTGCTTGAACAAGTCAGGATTCTTCCTTCATGGCTGCACTTCGGTAAGCTAGGTGTGGCACTGGCGAAGATCCTGGGCGGTGACATTGATATCGAGCTGGAGCCTTTGTACCGTTATGCGGCTGCAAACAAGATGAAGTACTTGGAAGGTTGGATGCGAAGATACCTGAGTGCCATTCTATTGAACGTTGATGCAAATCGCTTGTCCGAGGCAGAGGACTTGATCAAGAGGGCCATCGAAGCCGACAGTAGAAACGGCATGAGGTTTAGCCTGGCAATGGACTTCGCACACTACGCCGAGCTGTGCAAGCGCAAAGGTGACTTGGCAATGGCTAGAGGCAAGCTCAGTCAGGCTGTGAAGATCTTCAAAGAATGCGGCGCCGATGGCTGGGTGAAAAAGTACGAGGAGGAACTGGCAAGACCCTAGCGGTGGAGAAAGGAATCAGGATGAAGTGCCCGAAGTGCCTGTTTGAGAATCCACCGGGCTCCAGTTTCTGCAACAAGTGCGGCAGCAAGCTGGAGACTGTCTGCGCCCATTGTGGCAGGGCCAATCCGACGGACAGCAGCTACTGTAATGGGTGCGGCCGCAGCCTGGTCGACTATTCGAAGCCTCAGACCTACACCCCCAAGTTCCTGGCAGACAAGATACTCACTGGCCGCCAGTCCATCGAAGGCGAGCGCAAGCTGGTGACAGTGCTCTTCGCCGATGTGGCCAACTACACCGCCATGTCCGAGAAGCTGGACCCGGAGGAGGTCCACCAGATCATGGACGGCTGCTTCAAGATACTCATGGATGAGGTCCACAGGTATGAGGGCACCGTGGACAAGTTCACCGGAGACGGCATGATGGCCCTCTTCGGCGCGCCTGTGGCCCACGAAGACCACGCCCAGCGCGCCGGCTATGCCGCTCTGGGCATGCAGCGGGCTGTCAAAGAGTACGGCGAGAAGGTGAAGAAGGACTGCGGCTTCGACTTCAAGATGCGCGTGGGCCTCAACTCCGGGCCGGTGATAGTGGGCGCGGTGGGCAGCGACCTCCGCATGGACTACACTGCCGTGGGTGATACCGTCAACCTGGCCTCCCGGATGCAGACCCTTGCCCAGCCAGGTACCATCTTCATCTCCCGAGACGTCCACAAGATGACCCGGGACTTCTTCAAGTTCAAGTCCATCGGGAAGCTGGCAGTGAAGGGCAAAGAGGAGGCCGTAGAGGCCTACGAACTCCTGGAGGCCACGCAGGTGGCCACCCGGCTAGAGGCCGCCATAGTCAGAGGCCTGACCCGGTTTGTGGGTAGAGACAAAGAAATGGCCACCCTCAAGGAGGCCTTCGACAAGGCAAAGTCTGGCTCCGGCCAGATCGTGGGAATGGTTGGAGAGGCCGGGGTAGGAAAGTCGAGGCTACTCCTTGAACTCAGGCAGATGCTTCCGGAAGGACACTACACATATCAGGAAGGCCGCTGTCTGCATTACGGCGGCTCCATGCCCTACCTGCCCTTCCTGGATGTCATCAGGGCCTACTTCGGCATCGAGGAAGGCGACAGAGAGTACGTCATCAAGAAGAAGATGGCGGAGAAGGTCACCCAGCTCGATGAAAAGCTCAAAGGCATCCTGCCGCCGCTGGAGGATGTGTTGTCTCTGAAGGTGGAGGATCAGGCCTACGTCAAGCTCGATCCACCCGCCAAAAGAGTGAGGATATTCGAGGCCATCAGGGACCTCCTGATCAGGGAGAGCCAGTACCAGCCGGTGGTTCTGGCCATCGAGGACCTGCACTGGATTGACAAGACTTCGGAGGAGTTCCTGGGGTATCTCATTGGCTTCCTGGCCAATGCCCGGATCTTGCTCCTGCTCCTCTATCGTCCGGAATACACCCACCAGTGGGGCAGCAAGTCCTACTACCGCCAGATAGGGGTAGACCAACTTCCCCTCGCCTCCAGCGCCGAGCTAGTGCAGTCCATCCTCGAAGAAGGAGAGGTGGTTCCCGAGCTGAGAGAGCTTATCCTCAACAGAGCCGCCGGTAACCCCCTGTTTATGGAGGAGCTCACCCATACCCTGATGGAGAACGGCGCCATCGGCAAGAAGGATCATCAGTACGTCCTGACGCGCAGAGCTTCAGAGATTCAGGTGCCCGATACCATCCAGGGGATCATCGCTGCCAGAATGGACCGACTGGATGAGAACATGAAGCGGACCATGCAGGTGGCCTCAGTCATTGGCCGGGACTTTGCCTTCCGCATCCTGCAGACCATCACTGGCATGAGGGAGGAACTGAAATCGTACCTTGACCTGCCCCCCAAAAACGGAACCAGTGTCAGTGTTAGACTGGAAAACTGGTAAGAAAGGGGGCAGCCAATGGTCAGGAAGGGATTCAAACCCGAACAGATCATCAACAAACTGCGCGAGGCCGAGGTACTGCTCAGCCAGGGCGCCACGGTAGGTGAAGTTAGCCGGAAGCTGGGCGTCACCGAGCAGACCTATTACCGCTGGCGTAGAGAGTACGGTGGCATGAGGGTGGAGCAGGCCAAGCGCCTCAAGGAACTGGAGAAGGAGAACGCCCGGCTGAAGAAGCTGGTAGCTGATATCTCACTGGACAACGCCATCCTTAAGGAGGCCGCCCGGGGAAACTGCTAAGCCCGTCCCGGAGACGCCAGGTAATCACCAGGGTGCGTGATCAGCTGAAAGTCTCCGAGAGGCGGGCTTGCCGGGTGCTGAGGCAGGCCAGGAACACCCAGCGCCGGAGTCCTGAGACAAGCCCAGAGGAATCAAGGCTGGTAGACGACATTACCACCCTGGCCACAAGGTACGGCAGATACGGCTACCGGCGGATAACGGCCTTACTCCAAGAAAGAGGCTGGCAGGTGAATCACAAGAAAGTGGAGAGGATCTGGAGAAAAGAGGGCTTGAAGGTGCCCCGGAAACAACCCAAGCGGAAACGGCTATGGCTTAATGACGGCTCTTGCATCCGGCTCAGGCCGGAACATAAGGATCATGTCTGGAGCTATGATTTCGTGGTGTCGAGAACGGATGACGGCAGAGCCTTCAAGCTGCTCACCATACTCGATGAGTACACCCGGGAATGTCTGGCAATAGTAGTTGAGCGGCGCATCACGGCTCAGGATGTCATCGACCAGCTGTTCGACCTGTTGGTTCTGAGGGGCATTCCGGAGCACATTCGCTCCGATAATGGACCAGAATTCACCGCCAGGAAGGTTAGGGGATGGTTGAATCGCCTGGGCGTAAAGACCCTCTTCATCGAGCCAGGCAGCCCTTGGGAGAATGGGTACATTGAGTCGTTCAATGGCAAATTGAGAGACGAACTGCTTAACCGTGAAATCTTTACCACACTGACCGAGGCCAAAGTATTGATTGCCGACTGGAGGAAGGAATACAATCAACTCCGGCCGCACAGCTCATTGAACTACAAGCCACCAGCTCCTGAAGCCAAAATGATCGCAACTCTAACTCTGTAAGTGGTACCATTTCCGGGGGCAGGTCA
>Ga0315291_10004649_pt1 | contig 17414 bp, 17 predicted proteins | sample YL17G12_20_MG_FD_203070 | JGI IMG/M metagenome (GOLD analysis project Ga0315291, IMG submission 203070) | Sediment microbial communities from Yellowstone Lake, YNP, Wyoming, USA - YL17G12_20 | ecosystem: Environmental > Aquatic > Freshwater > Lake > Sediment | place: USA: Wyoming | collected...
CTTCGTGTTGTTGTAGACCACTGCTGATCCTACGCCGGCTTGCGCTTGGCGTCAAAGGCGGCGATCTCAGCCACAATGCGCAGGATTGTCCTGGCATTGTCGTAGACCGGGGTATCTACCATTTTCCCTTGATAGGTCACGGCTGCCGCGCCTTTGGCGAGTCCCTCTTCCTCAAAAACCTTCACCACTCCGGTTGCCCATTCCACGTCTTCTGGAGATGGCGTGTAGATCCGATGCGATGGTTCAATCTGGCTGGGGTGAATGAGCATCCTCCCTTCATAGCCCAATTGCCTGCCGAAGCGGGTACTCTTCTCGAACGCCTCCATGTCCTTGAATGCCACAAAGGGACAATCAATCGCGATGCAGCCCGCCGCCCTGGCTGCCACAGCCGCGTGCGCCCGCGCATAGAATTGCTCCTCGCCTTCGGATGTCAGTTTGACTCGCATGTCCTTGGTGTAATCCACTGCCCCAAAGATGAGCGAGTTGACGCGCTTACTAGCAATCGCCGAAGGATAGGCGTTCATGACTCCCTTGGCTGTTTCGATGAGAAGCTGGATGGCGATACTGCCGACCTTTAGCCCGCGCCTCCGCTCCAATTCCTCCAACTTCCAATCGAGACGCACCACATGGTCGGGTCCTCCGCATTTGGCTAAACAAACTCCCGAAAGCCCTTCATGGACGACTGCTTCGCAATCGTCATTGGTCATCAGGGTTTCCCAGTTGTTAAGCCGGACATAGACCGTCGAGCCACCGGAGCCAGCGAGTTTCAAATTCTCGCGCACCATTTCCCGCGCCTTGACTTTTTCTGCGGGTGGAACCGAGTCCTCCAGATCCAGGGTGATGATGTCTGCTGGAATGGAAGGTGCCTTGGCAATCATTTTGTCGTTGTTTCCCGGCACGTAGAAAACTGACCTCATTACAGCCATTTCAATACCTCCTTCTTAGGTTTGTAGTAGGCGTTTCAGGGTGGGGGCGATTTCGTCAGGACGGTCAACCACGTGGGCGCCCGCCTCCTTCAGGGATTTGATCTTGTCCTTCGCCGACCCCTTTCCTCGTTCAATGATACTACTGGCATGTGAAAAGCGCATGCCTTCCGGTGCCCATGCCCCGGCAACAAAGACGACCAGGGGCTTTGTAAATGTCTTATTCGTCATTGCCTCGGCTGCCTCCTCTTCATACGGACCGCCGATTTCGCCGAAAACGGCGACCGCCCGGGTATCTTTGTCTGCTTCGAACAGAGGCAAGATGTCCGCGAAGGACATTCCCAAAACGGGTTCTGTTCCGACGTGCACGACTGTGGAGACACCAAGCCCGGCTTCTTTGATTGCCCAGGGAACCGTACCGGATTGTCCTCCACTTCTGGAGATAACCCCGACGGGTCCGGGCACAAACATTCGATTGGCGGCTTGCACATTGCCTCCGAGCCAGCCGGCAATCGCGACACCTGGGCTGAGAATCCCGATTGAGCCTGGTCCCAAGAGACGGGCACCTTTTTGTTTCACGTACGCCAGCATTTCCAGGATGTCGTAAAGAGGCACCCGTTCGACTGGGCTAACGATAAACTTGACCCCAGAGTCCAGGGCTTCCAAGACAGCATCCTTGAGACCCGTTCCGGGAACGAAGGTGACACTGGCATCAATGGGACCGAGCGCCTTGACCGCTTCCGCAACTGTGTTGAAGACCGGTATCCCAGAGACATCTTCGCCGCCCCTGCCGGGAGTGACGCCGCCCACGATATTCGTTCCATAACTCTTCATATATCCGGCGCGCGCCGAACCTTCGCGTCCCGTAATGCCCTGAACCAGCACTTTCATTTCTTTGTTTAGTAGGATTGCCATTTTCTTCACTCCCCTTTATGGCGCAAGCCCGTGCTTTTTCCGGTACTCATCCAGTCCTGGGGTCGGGGCTTTGATTCTGATCGCGCTGTTGCCCCTAAACCAACATTCGTATTCGCATGCCAAACATTCCGTGCCCACCCGTTGGGCATACTCCGCATCTCCTCCGAGCGCAGGTATTCCATCTTTGAGTACCAAGATTCCGCGGGCATAGAGTTTGCATGCCGCCACACACGCTTTGGTTGTGCAATCCGGGCATTTCGTAGCATCAATGACGACCTTGATGGTTCTCTCTTGAAATTCCATAGTCTATGCCTCCTTTGCCCCTCTCTCTTTCCGATATTCGTCAACGAGGGCACGCATCCGTTTCGCCAGGAACTCGGTTGCGTACACCTTGTCGCTTCCGTAAATCTCGATTCGTCCTGGCAAATCCTTGGTTCCTTCCCGCAGAATCTCCAGCGCTTCTTTTTCCTTGTTGCCGCACAGCAAAAGCACAACGGGAAAGCCGGGGCGCCTAGGGAGTTCTTCGCGCAGGGCTTTGACTACACCGTGTGCGTGATGCCACTGCTCTTGATTCGCTACGATGAACCCGCCGAGCAGATAGCCCTCGATGCCTGGCTGAGAGAAGATGACCTTGGCGGTACGATAAACTTTTGCGGCGGTGGGGTTCCCGCTCGTATCGGCATAGTTGGCGATCTTCAGCCCCTGGCGATTCAGGGCATCCACTCCCAGGATCGCGCCGCCGCCACCGATGCCATGGTAGCCCACGTAATTCGATTCTTTGATTTCGGGAACCATTTGGGCGATATAGGCGGTGCCGCGCAGATCGCCCTCCTCGATCCACCAGGCGATCTTGTCCAGTTCGGTGGGAGGCGTGGGGGCTTCGCGGGCGACTTCGATGCCTAGTTCGGGATGACGATACACGGAGGAGTCATCAATGGACATGCGACAATCCCCCGCGAGTACTTTTCCATCCTTGGTGATGACCAGAGGGTTGATCTCAGCCGTTCGGCAATTATACTCCTTGAAGGTCTGGAACAAACTCAGAATCGCTTGGCCGACGGGCGCGAGGAACTTTGTTGGAACCTTCAACTCGACAGCGAGATTCAGCGCGTCGTAGAGACGCAATCCCCGAATAACATCTACGTTCATTTGGGCGATCTTGTCATGGGGTACCGCTTCGATATCCATGCCACCTTCGGTGCTGAACATGATCACTGGAGCGCGCACTTGGCGCGAGGCGTCAATGATCACGCCGATATAGTATTCTTTATCAATGTCCAGTTTCTCCTCCACCAAGACTTTTTCCACCGTGAGGTTCTTGATTGCAGACCCGAGGAGGGCTTTAGCCACCTGTTCCGCCTCAGCAGGGGTTTGCGCGAACTGGATGCCCCCGGCTTTGCCGCGCCCGCCTGCCCAGACCTGGGCTTTGATGGCGACTGGCTTGCCTATCTTCTCCGCAATCTTCCTTGCCTCCTCGGGAGTCGTTGCGACCTCCCCCTGAGGAATGGGCATTCTGGCTTGCTTGAGCAACTGCTTTCCTTGATATTCAAATAATCGAGCCATACTTACCTCCAAGTCGTCAGTAGGGGCGACATGATGTCGCCCCTACGCCGAGCCATTTACGCAGAATTCGACATTCTGCCCACCGTCTGCCTTGCAATGTCCTGATTCCTAGTTGAGCTTGATGCCCAAGAACGTCGTCAGGATGAACACGGTGAAGAAAATCCCGTAGAAGACGGTCGCGGCCAGCAAGAGCACTTCGCGCCAGATCGGCGGCTGCATTTCCTTAGGCACGAACTTGCGGTTCACGATGATCGTGAGGAACGCGGAAAGCGCCATCGTAAAGTTGGCAATGTTCGCGCTGATTGCAAAGATGATGATCGGAATGCTGGCTTGGATGTTAAAAGCCAGGTAGAGGATGCCCCACAACACCACGGAAACCAACAGCACGTAGTAGACCGTGCGGAGATCCTGCCTAGACCACTTCCTGACCCGATCCGAGGCATACCAGAGCATGTCTGCAATTTGGCGGGGCACCAGGTCTAAGTTGCTGACGGCTGTCGAGAACAAGACCCAGAACCCGATGAAAGCAACAATGTAGAGTCCCAAAGGTCCAAACCGTTGGATCATACCGCTGGCTGGAGAGACCGCCAGCCCCCAACTCGGGAGCGTGGTGCCCCTGGGAATCATGGAGACGTAGAGGAGACCTGGCAGCAACATCCCGACCATGCCGCCGATCCAGAACACGCCCCACTGGTCAATGTTCAGAATTTTCCACCAACCCTTAAAGTTCTCCATGTTGCTGGCAGTGGGTTTGGCAATCATGCCATGAGCGGAGACGTGAACCGACTTGCCGCCGATAGCACTGGCGATGTAGCCGATCTTCGCCGCCATACCGTACCCTTTGTCGCGGTACCAGTTGGTGATGCAGTTGTTACCGAACCCGCCGTAGGCGGAGTAGCCCACCAGCGCGCCCAAGAGCAAAAGGTCAACGCCCGCGGGGATCGATCCGAAACTGACAAACCCTGCAAAACCCTCAGCCCAGGTTGAGGCAGGCGCCAAGAAGAGATCCAGGATCAAGAGGGCAAGCAGGATGAACGCACACATGACCCAGTTGGCGATCTCCAGAGTCTTTTCGATTTTTCCACCGATGGAGACCAGGACGCCGCAGGCGAGGATGATCACGAAGCCCCAGAAGATGACCGTGCCCTGCTCGGTGGCGGTAGCAAGTCTGCCTAACTGAACCGCTGCCACAGCGGTGGCACAGGAGATAGCCCACCCCGGCAAGCCTCGTTCCAGAAAACCCATCACCGAAAAGAGGATACCCCAGAATGCCTTGCCCGGGGCAAGCCGCATGAACCCTAAGGTGATCGGCTCTCCTGTGGCGAGGGTGTAACGGGTCATTTCCAGGTTAAGGAAGGTCTGGAGAGTGGTTGATACCGTAGTGACCCAGAGCAGTACCAGACCGTACTTGACGAAGAGAGTAGGACCGACGAGCCACTCACCGCCGCCGATGGAACCGCCGAGAGCGATAACGGCGGGCCCCATGATCGCGAAGAGTGCCTTCAAGTTGCGGAAATCTCTAACGGGTGGCTCCGGCATGTCGGTCACCGGAAAGGCTGGTCCCATTCCGCCGGGAACAGTTTCCTGTTTTACATCCGCACTCATAATTGTCCTCCAATACGCTACACTGCGCGAGGATGCAGATTGCTGTGTTCTACACACATGAAATCCACCACGCCTTTGTGGAAGCAGACGGCAAGTGGGTTTTCAAAAAGCGCAATTTGAACCCACGCTCAGCATAGTCAGTGAATTTAGATGACTTGTCACTCCTTCCATAACAAGCCATCAACGATGCCCAGTGCATGTCATCATCGTCAGGTCATAGGCACCTCCTTGCGCCTGTCAGTGGGAACTCCCTCAGATAATTCTATCTGACAGACCAGTCGTTACGTCGTCTCTGTGTAACCAAGCGTAGCCGAGAGTTGAGAGCAAATCGTCGTGACAAGTTTGCCGAGTTCTGTAAGTCTTTCCTTGGCCATGCGCGTCGTGGGACCCGAGAGACTGATCGCGGCAACTACTTCCCCAGTGTGATCGCGCGCGGGGGCGGCGATGCAGCGCACCCCCTCGTCGTGTTCCTGGTTGTCTACCGCATAACCGCGCCGCCGGATCTCTGCCAATTCGCGCGCGAGTCCCTCGGCGGTGGTAATCGTGTAACGTGTATCGGCTGGCAGACCATTGTCAGTCAGCAACCGGGTTCGTTCTGCCGGCGTGAGATAGGCGAGGAAAACTTTGCCGCAACCGGTACTGTGGAGAGGCACGCGTCGCCCAATCTCTGCGAACATTCTCACCACGTGCGGTGATTGCACCTGGTCTACATAGACCGCCTCCGCGTGATCCAGGATACTGAGGTTGGTTGTTTCACCACTTGCTTCCATGAGACGCTGCAAAAAGGGGTGCGCCTCAGCCCGGAGGTCTGAGCGGTCGTGATACGCGCGCCCCAACTGCAAGGCACGGGGACCCAAAGAGTAACGACCTGTTGGGTTGTTCTGGCGCGCGTAACCGCGCAACACCAGCGTGGCGAGGAGACGGTGGACTGTGCTTGCGCGGAGAGAGACTCGCTTGCTCAGGTCGAGGATGCCTACCTCATCGCGCACAGCGGCGAGCGCTTCGAGGATGTCAAGCGAACGATCAACGGATTGAACAGTGGCGCGGTCTCTGAAGCCCTTGTCCTTCTTGGTCACTCCCGCGTTTTCCCTTCCGGCTCCAAAAAAAATCCACCAATCCCTGGATTCCACGATGCGGAAAAACCTTCTACCACATGGAATTGTATCACAAATGGCTTTGGATGTCAAATCTGGTGAGTTGCGGCAATTCATTCTCCCGATTCAACGGGCATACCTACCGGAAGAAAATCAGCGTTGTCAAAACAAAAATCGGAACAAGAATTGCGCCTGACCACAACATATAGCCGAAGAAACTCGGCATCTTGCAGCGCCACTCTTCGCTGATCGCCTTGACCATGAAATTGGGCGCGTTGCCGATGTAGGTGTTCGCGCCCATAAAGACCGTGCCGGCTGAAATCGCGCTCAGGTACATCTCCGCGATGCTGCCGTCTCTCAGCGCAATGCCTTGCGCCAGCCCCAGCGCGCGGGTCACACCTTGACCGAGTGAAGCAAACGCCAAATATGTCGGCGCATTGTCGAGGAAAGAAGAGAGGCACCCGGTTGCCCAAAAGAATTGCCAGGGCGCCGTGAGACCCAGTTCGCCGCCGCGCGCTTTGAGAATCAAGAGCGCGGGAATCATCGCGCTGAAGATCCCGGCAAATAGCACGGCGACTTCGATCATCGGGTTGAACGTAAATTCGTTTTTCCTGCGGATCTCCGGTCGCGTGGTCTTCCAGGCAAGCAGCGCCATCAACCACATCACGATTTCCCGCAATGGTGTCGGCAAGAGAATCGCCGCGCCGAGAACGCCCAACAGCCACAGCAAGTTGTGTGCGCCCTCGATCCGGAGCGGTTGAATTTCGGCGCGGTCGCGCTGCAGCGCTTCGGCGGGCTCTTGTGCGTATGCGCGCGTATCCACAACAAGAAAAATCAGCAGCACCAAGCCGACGGCAAGTGCCCAGATCGGGAAAAGTTTGAGCGTCCAGAAAAACGGAACGCCCTGCAAATAGCCAAGGAAAAGCGGCGGATCACCTATCGGCAGAAGCAGTCCGCCGATATTCGAAACCAGAAAGATAAAAAAGATCGGGATGTGTCCGGTGTACTTGCGTTCGCGATTGGTGCGGAGTACGACACGGATCAACAACATGCTCGCGCCCGTCGTACCGATCAAATTCGCCAAGACCGCGCCGATGGCTAGAAAGAACACGTTCGTTGGCGGTTTGGCTTCGATGTCGCCCTGGAGATGAATTCCTCCGGCGATGATGAACAGCGCGGCGAGCAAGGTGATGAACGAAAAGTAGTCCAATCCAACTTGCCAAATCTCATGCCAGTCTTCCAGCCCGATGAAAATCGCGGTCGGTAATCCAAAGAGCGCGGCGATGAGCGCTTTGTTGCGATGGTATTCCCAGAACTTGGCCGTAACCAAAGGCAGGATCGCGATGGCTAAGAGCAGACCGGCGAACGGAACGACCCAGAAAAGCGAAATTGTTGTGCCCAGATCGTGAGCAGGCATTCAAACGATGCTCCTGTCAAAATTCAGAAACAGAGATAGAGGCAGAAGGAGGAAGGGAATCCTTCATCCTTTGTCGTTCGCTAACACTTGGCTCAGGTGCAGGGCGCGAATCGGCGAGCCGATTTTCCGCAGTCCGCCTCCGATGTTCATCAGGCATCCCGGATCGCACGCGACGATATACTCCGCACCGCTCGCTTGAATGTTCTGCACCTTGGCTTCCATCATTGCTTTCGAAACTTCGGGATAGACCACGCTGAACACGCCGCCGAAGCCACAGCAAGTTTCCTCGTCGTTCAGTGGAACGAGTTCCAGCCCTCTGACCGCGCGCAAGAGCTTCTTCGGTTCGTCGCGGAGACCCAAGCCGCGCAAGAGGTGACACGACGCGTGATACGTGACCTTGTGCGGAAAGTGCGCGCCGACATCGGTCACTTGCAGCACGTTGACCAGAAATTCAGAAAACTCAAACGTGCGCGGAATGATTGCCTTGACGCGCGCGTGTTGGGGTGTGCCTTCGGGAAATAGTTCAAGGTAATGATGCCGAACGAAATCCACGCACGACCCCGACGGCGCGACGATGTAGCCGTCGGTTGGGCTGAACACCTTGAGAAATTGGCGCGCGGGCGCCGCCGCGGCGCTTTGAAAGCCGCTATTGTAGAACGGCTGACCACAGCACGTTTGTCCTTCGGGCATTTCACACCGCACGCCGAGTCGTTCCAGCACGCGCACCATATCTTTGAGCGCGTTCGAGAAGAAATTTTCGCCGAGACAGGTGATAAAGAGTTGCGCTTTAACCGTCATTCGTTGCCTTCAATCCGATTTTCGCCGCGCGCCAAATTGCGCGGGCAAGTCCGATTATATCGCGTCAGGGGTATCGTGCCAAATCTCTGGTTTGGGGGGCTTGCTTGCCAAACCATGCCAATCGGCATACAATTGCGGCGGATCAGACTTTTCAAGTTTCTCAAACTTTGTAAGTCTTGTGAAGGTTGCTATGGATCTCTTCGACTATCGCCGTCGCGAACTCCAAAAGTCCGAAGCGCCGCTCGCCGCGCGGATGCGCCCGCGCACACTGGACGAATTTGTCGGACAGGAACACATCGTCGGGCAGGGCAAACTACTGCGCCGCGCGATTGAATCAGACAAACTTTTCTCTTCGATTATTCTCTGGGGTCCTCCCGGCACCGGCAAAACGACGCTCGCGATGATTATCGCGAACACGACCAAGTCGCATTTCGAATCCATCAGCGCGGCGACTGCCGGCGTTGCCGACATTCGCAAACTGATCGCCGATGCGAAAGAGCGGCGCGGGATGCACGGCACGCGCACAATTGTCCTCGTGGACGAAATCCATCGCTTCAACAAAGCGCAGCAGGACGCGCTCCTGCCGCACGTCGAAGATGGCACGATCATTCTCATCGGCGCGACGACCGAGAATCCGTACTTTGAAGTGATCTCCGCGCTCGTCTCTCGCTCGCGCGTTTTTCAACTGCGATCGCTGAGTGACGACCAAGTTGCCGCGTTGATTCGCCGCGCGCTGGCGGATCAAGCGCGCGGCTACGGCGAAAAGAAAACCGAGGTGAGCGATGACGCGCTCGCGCATCTCGTTGACATTGCCGGGGGCGACGCGCGTGTTGCGCTCAACGCGCTCGAACTCGCCGTCGAGTCCACACCGCCGGGCGACGACGGCGCGATTCGAATTGATTTGACGGTTGCCGAAGAAGCGATACAGCGGCGTGCGGTGCGGTACGACCGCGCCGGCGACGAGCATTACGATACGATCAGCGCGTTCATCAAATCGGTGCGCGGTTCCGATCCGGACGCCGCGCTCTATTGGCTTGCGCGAATGATTTACGCGGGCGAGGATCCCAAGTTCATCATGCGTCGCCTGTTGATTCTCGCCGCGGAAGACATCGGACTTGCGGATCCGGCGGGCATCATCGTCGCCGCGTCGTGCGCGCGTGCGCTCGAATGGTGCGGCTTGCCGGAAGCGCAGTATCATCTCGCGGAAGCGACGCTCTATCTCGCCACCGCGCCGAAGAGCAATTCATGCGGCGCGTACTTCAAGGCGCTTGAGGAAGTTGAAGCCGAAGGGAAGATCGAAATACCGAATCATCTGAAGGACGCGTCGCGCGATGGCAAGGCATTGGGGCACGGCAAGGATTACAGATATCCTCACGAATTTCCCGGTCACTGGGTCGAGCAACAATATTTGCCAGAGCGGCTGCGCGGCAAACGCTTCTACGAACCGAGTGAGCAGGGGCGCGAGAAGGATATTGCGGCGCGGCTTGCGAAATGGAGACAACGGGACAAAGAGAATTCGTGACGGGGCATTTGATCTGCGAATCCCGATTGGGGTAGGGTGTGTCAAAGGCGAGTTACTTAAGGCAAAGATTGTGTATCGACCAGGTGCGCCGAAGGCAACCCATTCCGCTGTCATCGCTTGCTCGTCGCAGTTGCGCTGACCGCGCGCGGTGTGCGCGTGTTGCACATCACGTCGCGCAAATCAGCCGAGCAACACCAACTCACGCCGTTCGCGCGCGTGAACGGCAAACAAGTCACTTATTCCAAGGAGGGAGTATGACGGTCAAGACCCACAAACTCAATTCGGTCATCTGGATCATCGCATTGGTGTTGTTCATCTAAGCGCTGATCGGGTTTTACCTGGTGTGGTTGCCGCTCCCGGATGTCGCCATCTTTGTTTCGGCGGTAATTTTGCTGCTGGGGACGACGGTGTTTTAGCGCGCAGGATTGTAGGGGCGTTCTATTGAACGCCTCTACGCGTTGAGATACAATTTATGCTCCGCGATGTACCGTACTACCACCTCCGGCACCAGATGCGCGATGGATTGTCTCGCGCGCACGCGCTTTTGCAAATCACTCGCCGCGATATCAAGCGCGGGCGATTGCAGAAAGACGACGCGCGCATGCAAGCCAGGAATTTGCTTTTCCAATTGATCTAGATTCGCCGCGAACCCTGGACGTGGGAATACCGCAAGCCGGCACGACTGGATCAATTTCTCCGGCGTGCGCCACGTCAAAATGCTTGCAAGCGAATCCATCCCCATAATGAAAAACAATTCGACCTTTTCACCGAATTGTTCGCGCAGCAAGCGCATTGTGTCAACGGTGTACGTCGGTCCCGCGCGATCCACATCCACGCGCGACAACACAAACTGCGGATACGGCGCAATCGCGAGCCGCACCATTTCGAGCCGATGCTCGATGTCGGTGTGTTCGGGGGCGTTTTTGTGCGGCGGCTGACGCGTCGGCGCGAAGAGAACTTGCGTCAAGCCAAGTTGCGTCAACGCTTCACGCGCAATCAACAGATGCCCGTTGTGCGGTGGGTCAAACGTGCCGCCGAGCACCCCAATAGAGATTGGAGATTGGAGATTAGAGATTACCATTCCAATCTCCAATCCTTCGGCGTCGCTTAGGACAAGTCTGCAATCTCCAATCTCTAATCTCTAGTCTCTCCACTCCAACTCCACTTCGCCAATCCGCACCTTATCCCCCTCGCGCACGCCCGCGCGCTCCAGCGCGTCAGTCACACCCAGCGCTTTGAAGACGCGGTGCAGGCGCAGGATCGCTTCCTCTTGATCAAAGTTCGTCATCGCGACGACGCGCTCGACTTTTTTGCCGCGCACGCGAAACGCGTGACCTTCGCGCGAAACTGTAAACGCGTTTTCGTCTTCAGCCGGACGAATCACCGGCAATTCTTCTTCGATGGGTGTCGGCGGTTCGCGTGGGAGTTCGCCCAATCGTTTTGCGGCGGCGCGCAGTAGTTCGCGCACGCCCTGACCCGTCGCGGCGGAAATCGCGTAGGCTTCGATCTTGCGTTTGGCAAATGCCTTTTGTAATTTCTGCCAGTTCGCCTGCGCGTCGGGCAAATCAATTTTGTTGAAGCCGATGACTTGGGACTCTGCCGCGAGTCGCGCGCTATACTGTTCCAACTCGCGATTGATCGCGTCAAACGCGGCAAGCGGATCATCGTTCGAGCCATCGAGCAGGTGAATCAAGACGCGCGTTCGTTCGATGTGCCGGAGAAATTTGTCGCCCAAACCTGCGCCCGCGTGCGCGCCTTCGATCAAGCCGGGAATATCGGCAAGTACGATTTCGCGGTCGTCCACAATCGCGACCCCCAGGTTCGGCACAAGCGTCGTGAAAGGATAATCGGCGATCTTGGGGCGCGCCGCGGTGATCGACGCGAGAAATGTGGACTTGCCCGCGTTCGGCAAGCCGATGATGCCCACGTCGGCGATCAGTTTGAGTTCGAGGATGAGCGTGCGTTCTGCGCCGGGCTCGCCTTTCTCCGCCCAGCGCGGCGCTTGATTCGTCGAACTGGCAAACGCGGAATTGCCGCGCCCGCCGCGTCCGCCGCGCGCGATGATCGTGCGGTCGTTGGCGTTCACCAGATCGGCGATCAATTTGCCGGTCTCGGGATCGCGCGCGACAGTACCGCGCGGCACCGGTACAAAAACGTCCGCGCCATTCTTACCGTGCTTGTCGCTGCCCTGACCGTGCGCGCCTTTTTCGGCTTTCCAATGCGGATGCTTGCGGAGATTCAACAGCGTGTTGAGGTGCGGATTGACGACGAGGATTACATCGCCGCCGTCGCCGCCGTGCCCGCCGTTGGGCCCGCCGTGCGGCACGAATTTTTCGCGGCGGAAACTGACACAGCCGTTGCCGCCGTTTCCGGCTTCTACAAAAATTTTTGCTTCGTCAAAGAAAAGAGATTCGTCACGCATCGGCAGAGAGAATAAACGAAAGCGAGAAATAAGTCAAACGCCCGTCGTTTGTTTTTCTCCGCCGTACGCGTTATAATCGGTACACAATTCCAAACGGCGGATAGATCCATGACAACTCCAACTTTCGATTCTCGACTTTTGACCCCTAAACTCCTCATCGTCGACGCGCATCAAGACATTGCCTGGAACAAGATCGCGCTCAATCGCGATTTCTGGGAAAGCGTCGCGGAAAAGCGCGCGCGCGAAGGCGCTATCCCCGCGCACGGCGAAGGGAGCGCGCTCATCGGTTTTCCCGAATTGATCGCGGGTAACGTGCGCGTTATCTTCGCGACGATTTACGTTGCCAAAGCGCGACCCGACCGAACCGCGTGGGGCAAGACGTACGCCACGCCGCACGAGGCACACGATCAGGCGATGGAACAGCTCGCGTACTATGCGATGCTGGCAATGGATCCGCGCGTCTCGCTCATCACGACGCGCGGTGACCTCGACCGCGTGCTCGAGTCGCGAGAGCCAAAAGTCGGCTTGGTGATTTTGATGGAAGGTGCGGACCCGATTGTCGCGCCGGAGCAGACACCCGAATGGTTCGACGCGGGCGTGCGGATCGTCGGACCGGCGTGGAGTCAGACGCGGTACTCGGGCGGCACGCGCGCACCGGGTCCGCTCACCGACCTCGGTCGCGCGCTGATGCCGCAACTGGAACGCGCGGGAATGCTGCTCGATGCGTCACACATGGCGGAACAAAGCCTTTTCGAAGCGCTGGACTTGTTCGGCGGCGCAGTGATCGCCAGCCATTCGAATTGCCGCGCATTCATCAACTCGGACGCGGATCGGCAATTGAGTGACGCGATGATTCGCGCGATGATCGCGCGCGACGGTGTCATCGGCACGGTGTTGTATAATCGGTTCATCAAAGAGGGTTGGGACAAATCCGCACAGAAGGACGCGGTGACGCTCGCCGACGCGGTGCGGCACATGCAGCACATCTGCGATCTCGCGGGCGACGCACATCACGTTGGCATCGGCACCGATTTTGATGGCGGATTTGGGATGGAGTCCGCACCGCGCGAGATTGATACGGTCGCGGATTTGCAGAAACTGGGGGACTCTCTCTCTGCCGCGTCATTCTGCGACGCGGACATCGCAAACATTCTTGGCGGAAATTGGGTGCGATTGTTGCAGCGCGCGTTGCCACATTGAAATCAAAACCTTCGGGTTTGAATTCCTTGCCGTGTCTCCGCAATGTGAGTATAATACCACCGCGTAAATTCGTATGACTTGGAGTGGTTGTGTCTCCCGTTTCCAGCGCTCACGTACTCGACATCATTAGTCACAGCGTCGCGCAGACTCAGCGGCTTGGCGCGCGGCTGGGCGAACTCGCGCGCTCGGGCGATGTGATTTGTCTCGAAGGTGACCTCGGTTCCGGCAAGACCTGTTTCGTGCAAGGACTCGGCCGCGGGCTTGCCATTGCCGAAGACATCAATAGTCCCACCTTCATTTTGGCGAATGAGCATCGCGGCGCCCGCTTGACCTTGTATCATCTCGACGTGTATCGCATCCACAGCGCGAACGAAGCGTTGGGGATCGGCTTGGACGATTATCTCTCTGGCGACGGCGTCTGCGCGATCGAGTGGGCAGAGAAGATTCGCGCCGTGTTGCCTGCGGAACACTTGTGGATCACCTTTCGGCATTTGGGCGAATCCAAGCGCGGTTTATTGATCGAAGCCAGCGGCGTGCGCTACCTGGAATTGTTGCGCGCATTCAAGGCGAGCGCATTTGGGGGGAGAGATGTTACTCGCGATTGACACCGCGACGCGCACGGCGAGCCTCGCGCTGTACAACGCCGAAGGCGTTCACGCCGAGACCACTTGGCGCGCGCGCGCAAACCACACCGTCGAATTGATGGCGCAGGTGGTGCGATTGCTCGAATTAGGGCACGCGACGAAAGAGGATTTGCGCGCGGTTGGCGTCGCGTTGGGACCCGGATCGTTCACGGGCTTGCGCGTCGGCATGAGCGTTGCAAAAGGACTGGCGTTCGCACGGCGCATTCCCTTGCTCGGTATTCCTACGCTGGATGCGGTGGCATACGCGCACGCGCACCAACGTTTGCCGATTTGGGCGATCCTTGCGGCAGGGCGCGGGCGCTATTCCGTCGCTCAGTATGCGGCAAAGCGCGGTGCGGTCAAGCGCGTGAGCGATTACGTGCTCGTGGATGCGAGTGGGTTGATTGAGCGGTTGACCCGTGAAAAAAACGGCGACGCGAAAATGGCGCGCGCGCTTTTTTGCGGCGACATAGATGCTGCGCTTGCGCACGCGTTGGTGGAACAGTGCGGCAGTCGCGCGGTGATCGCTTCCCCGGCGTTGAACGCGCGACGCGCCGCGTTTCTCGCCGAACTCGCGTGGGCGCGGTTCCAGCGCGGCGAGGCGGATGATCCCAGGACACTCGTGCCGATGTATATGCCGCACGAATCTGTCGAAGGGACGAAGCATTGAAGACGAGAACAGGGGAGCAGGGGGAGTTCTCCCCTGCTTTTTGCAGCATGATTGATTCTTCCTCCCTGGTGTTTTGCATTGAGCCAATGACGCCGCAAGATATTCCCGCGGTGATGGAAATTGAAGAGGTCTCGTTCTCCGCGCCGTGGTCGGCGCGCGCGTATGATTACGAATTGCGCTACAACGAGATGGCATACTATTTCGTCGCGCGTTGGCAGGGTGGGGGTGTTCAACCCTTGCACCGCCCGCACGGGCAAGTGTTGAATGCCCCTGCGCGCCAAGCGTGGTGGCAGCGTTTGTTCGTGCGTCCCGAATCGCCAACCTGTCCAGCCGCGCCCATCGCCGGTTACGCTGGATTTTGGGTGATGGTGGACGAAGCGCACATCAGTACAGTCGCCACGCATTCGCAGTGGCGGCGACGCGGCATCGCCGAATTGCTGTTGATCGCGATGGTGGAACGCGCGGCAGAAATCGGCGCGCAGGTGATGACGCTCGAAGTGCGCGTGTCGAACGTCGACGCGCAGGCATTGTATCGCAAGCATGGTTTTGACGTGGTGGGGCGGCGTTCGCATTACTACAGCGACAACAGCGAGGACGCGCTGATTATGACCACACCTGCGATCACGTCGGCGGAATTTCAACGCGTTTTTCAAGAACTGAAAACTGGGTTGCTGACCCGCTTGTCGCGGTGATTTGAGTGTGGTAGAATAGGGCAACGAAATTCGTATGAGTTGCCAGGAGTTCCTGCGAGCGGGGCACTCGTAGAAACTCGTGGGAACCTATTTTGGAGGAAACAATGGTCAGTTCAGAACTGCTGGAGATTTTGCGTTGTCCCGCGTGTGTCCGCAACGGACCCAGCGCGGGTCTGCTCGATTTTGTGAAAGAGACCTGGCTGGTCTGCCGGGATTGCAGTCGCAAATATCCGGTCAAGAACGACATTCCGATCATGCTGATCGAGGAAGGAGACAAGTACCAAGGTACGCCGGTGGAGCAGTTGGGTGTGCCGCAGTAAGCAGTGAACGGCCAGCGGTGAACAGTAAAAAGTGGACGCTAAACAGTCCGTACTGACCACTGTTGACGGTTCACTGTTTACTCAGTGTTACCATGAGACGTATCTTGACATTCTTCGTGTCGGCGATTGTGTTTGCCGGTTTTGCCGCGCCCATCGCGGCAGACAGCCCGATCACCATCACGTCTAACAAGTTGACGAATAATTTTCGCGAGAATCTGTTGTTCCAGGTCGGAGCCGAAAGCAGTGCGGCGCAGATCGCGCGCGTGGAATTGCTCGTGCAAATCGAGGGGGTTCCTTCGCTTGGTCGTTTCACAGCCGAGTTTACGCCGGGCACTACGATTCAAGCGACGTACGAGTGGAATCTGGCGCGAAACTATTTGCCCCCCGGCGTAACTGGGCAATACTGGTGGGAAATCCGGGATAGCGCGGACAATCAGGTTCAGTCTCCCAGGCAACCTTTCCGCGTCGAAGATCAAGCGCACGCGTGGAGACAGGTATCGAACGAAAAACTCGCAGTGTATTGGTACGCGGGGAGTGATAACGTTGTTGCATCGCCCGCAAGCGACGACGTAAATCTTCTCGGATTAATCTTCGCGGCGACAGGTGCGTTCGCCGCGTTGGTCAGCATTGTCCTCGCGATTATTTTCCACAAACGCCGAGTGCTGCTTGCAGTGTTTGTGCTTGTTTCGCTTTGCTCCTGTGCTACGCCGCTCTTGGTATTTCGCTCTGTGGGCGACGCGGGTCCGCGCGGTGACACGCGCCCGATCAGTTTCGGGCAAGCGTTGTTCGACCATGGCGTCAACTCCGTCGCGTTTCTCGAACGGGATACCGGCGTCACCGTCGAGCGGCAAATTCAAATCTACGTTTATGGCAACCGCGACGATTTTTTCAACGCGATGCAACCGGGCACGAAAGAATGGACCGGCGGACGCGCCTACCCGGATTACGGCATCGTGATGATCAACATCAGTCCGTCCGAACTAGATTGGGGCAAGCGCGCGGTCGCGCACGAAATCACGCATCAGGTCATTCACCAAGCAGTTCGCAGTCCTCTGGGCGATCTTTCGTTGCCGCCGTTGATTGACGAAGGACTTGCGGTGTACTACGAATCCCCCGGTTCGCCCGACCCGCAGTTTGTGAATCCGTTGAAGCGCGCGATTCAAAACGATACGCTCATCTCATTACGTTCGCTCACCAGCGGATTTCCAACCGACTCGAATGCTGCTACACTGTCGTATGCGGAGAGTTACAGCGTGGTGGATTTTATCTTTCGCCATTACGGTCGCGACAAGATGGCGCAGTTGTTACAAGCGTTCAAGCAGGGTGGTCTGTCCGACGATATTCTTGTCCATGTTTTTGGCGTGAATCTGGACAGCTTGGAAATCGTGTGGCGTCAAGATATCGGCGCGAAACCGCGCGCAATTCCGACACGCTCCCTCACGACGGCGACGCCGTTTCCGACCTTCAGTCTCTCGACGGAGGCCACGCCCACGCCTTCGCGGTAGGGGCGACCCCGGGTAGGTGCACAGGGCAGGGCATGCCCAAAGGCGTGACGCTGCGAAATTGAAATCACAGGAGTAGAAGATATGAAACGCATTCTGATTTTTCTCGCACTCGTGATCGTGGTGACGTTGTCCGTCGCGCCCGTTG
>Ga0315291_10004651_pt1 | contig 17410 bp, 12 predicted proteins | sample YL17G12_20_MG_FD_203070 | JGI IMG/M metagenome (GOLD analysis project Ga0315291, IMG submission 203070) | Sediment microbial communities from Yellowstone Lake, YNP, Wyoming, USA - YL17G12_20 | ecosystem: Environmental > Aquatic > Freshwater > Lake > Sediment | place: USA: Wyoming | collected...
TTTCGTTTGCCGGGGGGGGGGGCGGGGGGGGTCTCCCCCCCCCCCCCCCCCACTCCCCCTGCAAACCACCCATTTTTTTAAATCTAAAAAAATCTGCCTCACCAGTTCTGGGTGATGTTTTCGGTCGACACCACCAGCGCGTACGCGCCCTTGCCGTGCACGCGCAGCAGCTTCTGAGCCAGGCCGACCGCGATGACGCCCGCGGAGCAGCCCATGCCGGCCAGGTTATAGGTGACGGTGTCGGACCGGAACTTGAAGTGGTTGACGACCATCGCAGACAGGGAGGGCGTCGGGTTGAAGAGGGAGCAGTTGACGACCAGGATGTCGACGTCCTTGGGCTTCAGGCCGGTGCGGGCCAGGGCCTCGCCCACCACCTGGAACAGAACCATGCCAGCCTCCTCGCGGGCCTCCATCATGGTGCGGGTCTCCGGGCGGGCACCCCGCACGCGGGCGGCTCGCTCGTCCGGGTGCATGTGCAGCGCGGGCGGCAGGTAGCAGTGGTCGGAAACGCCGTTGCGCTGGGAGATGCGGTGCTGGAAGTCCATGGACTCCTCGGAGAAGCAGCCGGCCTGGGCGGACTTGTAGATGAAGGTGTCCAGGGAGGTGACCAGCTCCTCCGGGCCCTTGTAGCAGGCAAAGTCGAGGAGGTAGCAGCGCCGCTTGGCGGCCGCGGCCGCCCACAGTCCGTACGCCGCGGCGACCAGGGCCGCCACGACGGGCCCGGCCGCCAGGGTGAAGGACAGGTTCCAGCGGGCGGTGGCATGCTCCAGGAAGGACAGGACGGCGGGCGGGAGGTAGGCGGCGCGGGTAGGGTACTTGTGAGGGAGGAGAGACGAGAGGAGAGAGGGGGGGGGGGAGAGAGGATTGTGGCTGAGAGATGGCTAGGGGGGGGGAGGCTGAAAAAAGGGGGGGGGGGGTACCCCGTTTTGTCTTTCCTTTTGCTCTCTCTACTACTCACCAGGTTGACGGCCGCCTTGACGGCCGCCCCAGCCAGGACCAGCATGCCCAGCTGGGTGGCGTAGTACGTGCGGGCGGAGGCGCGGGCGGTGGTGGGAGCTGCGGGGAAGAGGAGAAAAGAGTAAGGGCAGCGCCGGCCAGGAAGTGCGTGTATTATTTTATGTTAGCTGGGCGGGCGCCCGTATGCCCAGGGCTGATCGGGTCGTGAACGCCGTTGTTTGCCCACGCAAAGGTCGCCCAATGCCCTTGCCACCATGCGCCAGGCGCGCGCACGCAGAGCGAGGCGCCTAGGCTACGCGGGCCTCCCATTAAAAAACACAGCTGAGCGAGAGAAAACGCAGTCTCCTTTTTTCCAGCAGGGGACGAGGGAAGAATGTGGGCGGTCACGGGCGATGCCGCGCCAACACCCGACCAGAGAGGCTGAAGCCAATGATCATGCGGCAGATATAACCATCTGGCATGGTGGGATGGCGAGAGACGCCCCGCGGCGGGCCCTCCGCTGGGGCCCCTACCAAATAGAGGGCCCCAGCGCCGGTTCGGCACGGCAGGCTTCACCCGATGCGAGTGAGCGCGCGCACGCCGCCGCCGGGGGCCACGCCCCGCGATGGCGCATGCACGCCGCCATTCACATACCCTCCACCCCAGGCCCGGATTTGATCGACGTGGACACTTTTAGGAGATGATCGGGCGCTGGCGATGAGCCCGGGCACGCCCGTCGGGGCTCCCCCTCACACAAGCGGTCGACGGCCCAAGAGGCCAGCGCCGCTCCCACCCTCCCTTGCCTCCTCCAGCGAACTCACCCATGGTGATGGCAGACGAGTCGATCGGCTGTAATTGTCGAGAATGCTGCGGGGTGCACTGGCAAGCAGGCGAAAAGGCAGACCCAGCGGGAGGTTGGGTGACGACAAAGAGAATCGGGAAGTGGGGGCAACGAGTGGGCAGGCTGCTGCATCTTTTTTTCAACCCGCTCTCTCTTCTCCTCCCAGCCTGCTCTCTCTCTCCGCCTCCCACCACCCTCTTCGCTTCGCTCTCCATCCCCCGCCCTGCAATGCATGCTCGCCCCGCTAATCTTCTTCTCTCTCTCTCTCTCTCTCAACCGATCCACCCCCCCCCACCCCCCACCCCTTGCACGCCCCTTGCCCATTTCAACGCACCTGCAGGCGCTTGAAAGCCAGGCCCACCCATGCCAGCGCCGAAAATAGGACCCCGAACAGGGCCAGCATCGCCATGTGGCAGCCCAGGGGCGGACCCGGGACGACGTCGTAAAATTCCAGGATGGGCGAGCCGTCCAGGCCCAGCAGCCCAGGCTGGCCCCGGAACTCGTTGATCATCATCGCGTTCCAGGCGTACATGAGGAAGTCAGTCCACCCAAACCAGCGCAGCCACACCGGCTGGTCCCGCCTCCGCAACGTGAAGCCAGCGAAGAACAGGAGCGCGGTGATGTAGGTGGGCAGCAGGGCGTTGGCGGCGTCCATGGTGGGCGCGACGGACGCGACGAGGTACCTGCGTGGGGGAGGGGAGACCCCAAAGAAATGGGGTGAGCGCGCGCCGATTTTTCCTTTCCCACAGCTGGTCGGCTCTCTCTCTCTCTCTCGTCATCCCCATCTTCTTACCCGCAAGATAAGCCCGCAATGGAAGTCAGCATGAAGATCAGCCAAAAGATGAGGAAGGAGCCACGCAGGGAGCAAACGAAGAAGACCAGGGCTGACGCGGGGACGGAGACCAAGGCCACCACAAAAATCTCGACGATGAGCTTTTGGATGAGGTAGGTGAGCGGCCGGTACAGGCCGTCGTTCTTCTCCCGCACGTACAGGGCCCGCTCCAGGAAGAGGGAGGGCATGTAGGCGGCCGCAGAATAGCCCGGCATGATGGCCTGGAGGAAGAGCAGGGCAGGAATGCCGGCGGCTGCGTGCGTGTGTTGTGTGTGTGGAGAGGGAGAGAAGAAAGGTTATGAGGCCGAGCGCTGTGGTGACCACGCGCCCCGCGCCCGCCCTTCACCGCCCCAACACACAGCGCACCTCTCTCGACGTCGCCCTTTGTCCCCAGTCGGGAGTAGAGGGCCGCAATCAGGACGGCCACGAAGATTTCTGAAAGAAAAAAAGTGATGTAAAGGTAAGAGTGGATTTTTTTGGTGGAAAAAGGGGCGCGCGCTGCCCCGCCCACTCACCGCCCACCAGCCCCTCCAAATATGATACTCACTGTCCCCAATCCTGGGCCCCAAAAACTCGGGGTCACGCAGGTCGCGCGCCCCGCGGTGGGTGAGGAGCGTCCACACGCCCCAGAACCAGGGCGTCGTCGTCGCAGACTTTGTGGCCAGCGCCTTTGTCGCGGCCGCCGGCAGGGGCGGCCGGTTGGACGCCAGCAGGGCCTCCACCTCCTTGGAAGCGGCCGCCGCGGCGGGTGAGGCCGCGAACGCGTCGGCCAGGGACCCGGCCTGGCCGTCCCGGTCCGCGGCGGTCGTCACGTCGACCAACCATTCGGCCGCGTTGTCGGTCACGACGGCGGCCTGCCCCGCGCCCTGGGGCGCGTCCGGGCTGCCGCCCGCCAGGAAGCGGGGGACGCCCGGGAGGGCGCCCTCCAGGAAGGTGATGGGCTCGCCGCCCGCGGGGCCGGACCAGAGCACCCGGCCCGCGGCCAGCATAGTGAGGCGGTCGAAGAGCGAGTAGATGTGGGAGGTCGGCGAGTGTACGGTCGCGCAGACGGTCAGCCCGGACTTGGCGAGGCCGGCCACGATGTCCATGACCTTGTTCGAGGTGTACGAGTCCAGCCCCGACGTCGGCTCGTCCAGGAAGAGGACTTTGGGGCGGGAGACTAGGGCCAGCGCGATGTTGGTGCGCTTGGCCTGGCCGCCACTGATGCCCCGGGCCAGCACGCTCCCGATGCGCACGCCCCGGCACCCGGCCAGGGCCAGCTGGTCAATGACCGCGCCCACCCGGGCCGCGCGGTCGGCTTTGGAGGTGGTGACGGGCACTTTCAGGGCCGCCGTGTAGGCAATCATTTCGGCGACCGTCAAGTTGGGGATGAGCGTGTCGTCCTGCTCCACGTACCCCGTGTACCGGCGCAGGAAGGCCGTCGTCGGCGCGGTGCCCGCGTACCGGATCAGGCCGGTCGTGCTGCCCACCGTCTTCCGCCCGGCCAGGACGTCCAGGAGCGTCGACTTTCCGGACCCGGACGGCCCCACCAGCGCCGCCAGCTCGCCCGGCTGCAAGCACATTGTCACCCCCGCCAGCAGGGCCAGGCGGGCGGGCGCGTCCGGGTCGTTCTTCTTGTGGGCGCGGTTTTTGACGGTGTAGGAGAGGTCCTGAGAGATGGCGAATGCGCGGGAGAGGGGAGAGCACGAGAGAAAAAAAAGGGAAGCTGAGGTTGGGCTAGCGGTTGGGCGCGGAGCAACGCACCGACGCGCGCCCTTTCTCAGTTGACAAAACACGCGCCCCCCCGTGGGTGGTGAGCAGTGGCCAGCGCGTCTCGCGACCTGGTTGATGCGCCATCGTGTAGCCCAGTGTCACGACTGTCCATCCCCACTCCAATTTTCGCCCTCCTTCCTACCCACCATACCTTGACCGCGACGTCCATCCCCCCTTTGTCGCCAAAGTCTGTGTCGCTCCGACGCAGGCCGGCGCCGTTGGCGCCCGCGTCGTGGGGCCGCCCGCCTTCCACGTCTTTCACTTCTTTCACAGCCAGCTGGGCATAGCTGGCAGACCGGACGTCCAGGGAGCGCCGGCGGGTGCCGACGTCAGGTGGAGCGTCCATGATGGAGAAAAAAAAAAGGCTATCGATTGAAAAAGAGAAGTGACGTGTGGCAATGGGGCGGAACTCAACCTCCCGCCGCGCTTTTTTCTCTCCCGTTGGCGCGCATCCCACAATCACATCGCACAACCGGGCCGTGCATGCCCACAGAAACCTAACGCCTTCATGAATTGCGTCACAGAAAAGAGAAAAAAGGGAAACCAAACAGGAAACAGCCACGCCACGGCCCCTCTCCATCCATCCATCCCATCCCACCCCTCCCCCCATCCCTCCAATCCTCATCATCACCGCCGTTGGTGGGTCTTGAAGCCTAGAGCCAGCCACGCAACACCCGCAAAGAACCAGAAGAACAGGCTGGCATAGCCCAGCTGGACCCAGGGGTCGCCGTTGACGGGAATGTCGTAGAAGGCGAGAACAGAGTTGACGCCGTCCAGCGAGAGGGGGCCGCCGCTCCCGTCCCCACCACTCCCGCCGCCGAACTGGTTGAGCATTTGTGCGGCCCAGGAAAAGTGCAGGAAGTTCAGGTATTTGTACCAGGCCAGCCAGCGGGGCATGTCCTGTGGGCGGAGGAGGAGGCCGACGAAGAAGCTGGGAGGAAGAGAGAGAGAGAGAACAAAAATGAGTGAGGCTGAGTGAGAGGCTGGGTTTTTTCGGGGTGTGTGGAGACCTCGGTCCTCCCAAAAGGCCTCCCATCCAATCACTCGCTCGCCCGCAGCGCCCCCCCCCCCAGAAAAAAACCGCACCCACGCGGTGCAACTCACAGTAGGGTTGAGACGTAGGCGGGGAGGGCCGCATTGGCGACGTCCATCGACGGCGCCAGGGCGGCGATGGCGGACCCCAGGCTCGCGCCGACAGCGCTCGTCACGAAGTGGCCGACCGCAAAGACGGCCAGCGACCCGCCCAGCTTGCATGCGTAAAAGACGGGGATGGACGCAAGCGTGGAGATCAGGGCCGCGATCATGAGCTCCGACACCATCTTGGACACCAGGGCCGTGATTGGCCGGTACAGGCCGTCCTCCCGCTCCCGGATGAACAGGGCCCGCTCCAGGAACAGGGAGGGCATGCAGGCGGACGACGAGTAGCCCGGCATGATGGCCCACAGGAAGAGGAGGGCGGTGATGTTGGAGGCTGTGAGAAGGAGATGAGAGGCACACGAGAAAGCAGGGGCGTGAGAGTGTGAGAGAGAGAGAGAGAGATGAGGGGGGAATGTTGTTGCTTTGGCGCGCGCGCGCGCGCGCGCGTGCCCACCCCTCCCTCTCTTTCCTGCCTCACCATTCCCGGGCGACGCGTTGCCGCCGACTTTCCAGTAGAGCGTGGTGATGATGACCGACAGCAGGGCCCGGTCAATGACGCGGGGCCCCAAGAAGTCCGGGTCCATGTAGTCCCGGGACGTGCGGTAGGCCAGCATCGTGCGCACGCCCCACCAGGCGGGCGTCGTCGTCGCCTGCGTGGCCCCCAGCTCCCGGCGCACCGTCTCCGACACGGGCGACCGCTCCGTCAGTAGACGGTGCACGCGGGCCGCATTTGTCGCCGCCAGGCGGGACGTCACGTACGCGGCCGCGCACTCGCCCGCCCGCCCGTCCCGGTCGGCCCGGGTCGTGAGGTCGACGACCCACTCCGCCCGGTTGTGGAAGGCGGAGGGCGGGGGCGGGGGGGCCAGGGGTTGTCGGGCGGGGTGCGGGGGCGGGAGGGGGCCCGAGGCGGCGGGGGAAAGGCCGCCCGTGGGCGTGGCGCCGCCCCCCGCCGCGGCGCTCACGCCGGAGAGGGCGGTGACGAGCAGGGAGGAGACGCTCGAGGCCGTCCGCCCGGGTGGGCCGGCCTTCTTGGCGCCGCCGCCTTCCTCATCCTCCGCCCACCAGTCAGCCGCGGCGCCGGACCACGCCCCGCTGCCCCCGCCATAGCTGGAGAGGCCGGCAGCACCGCCCCTGACCCCGCCACCGCCGGCCCCACCGCCCTCATCGCACGGGGGCGCGGTCGGAAAGACCGCCTGGAAGAAGCGGATGACGGACGGCCCGTTATCGCCCAGGAAGGCTGTCCGCCCCCGCAGGAGCAGGTGCAGGCGGTCAAACAGGTCGAAGGCGTACGGGGTGGGCGAGTGGATGGTCGCGCACACGGTGATGCCGCCCCGGGTGAGGGCCTTGATGACGCCCATGCACTCGTTCGCGGAATAGGAGTCCAGCCCCGACGTCGGTTCGTCCAGGAACAGCACGCGCGGGCGGGAGAGGAGGGACAGCCCAATGTTGACGCGCTTGGCCTGGCCGCCACTGATGCCCCGGGCCAGGACGCACCCGATGCGGACATCACGGCAGGAGGAGAGGGCGAGGTGTTCCAGGACAGCATCCACGCGCGCGGCCTTGGCGGCGCGCGAGGTCGAGACGGGCAGCTTCAGCTCGGCTGAATACATCAGCATCTCCGCGACGGTCAGGTTGGAAACCAGGGTGTCAGCCTGTTCGACGTAACCCGTGTAGCGGCGCAGGAAGGTGCGGGAGGCGGCGTGGCCGGAGAAGCGGACGGTGCCCTGGATGTAAAGAGGATGGAGGAAAATTTGACAAAAATGAGATGGAGATGAGAGGGGGGGAGGAGCTTCGAGGGAGGGAGGGAAGCGCGTGTGTCCCCTCCTTCTTCTCCTTCTTGTTGCCTACGCACAATGATCTTGCCAACCGACTTGCGCCCGGCCAGACAGTCCAGGAGGGTGGTCTTCCCGCAGCCGGAGGGGCCCATCTGTGCGTGAGGAAGGGGAAGTTGCGGGAGGTTGAGACGGGCAGAGGTTGGGACGGGATGGAAGGGTGCTTGTCGTATCTCTTCCTCATCCCTTCCTCACCAGCGCCGACAGCTGACCCGGCAGCAGGTAGCCGGACACGCCGTCCAACAGCTTGACGGTCTCCCGCCGCCGGGCAGAGTGGCGGACTTCGTAGGAGAGGTCCTGGAAAAAAAGGGGGAGAGAGAGAAGGGGGTGAGGTTTCCTCGGTCGCGGAGAGCGGGCTGGTCTCGCGGCACGACGCACCAAAGGCACGTGCGCCTCTTCTTTGAGCGCCTTGCCCATACTCCGCCCGCCGGTCCACCCCCAAGAAAGTCATGCCCATCCATGTTTGGATGCTCGGGATGGGTAACAAGGGCCAAGGTGGGCGGGAGGGAAGGGCGCGGCAGAAAAGAAAGACGCATGCTCTCTCACCCCTGCGCGCCACGAGCGCGCTCTCGCTCTCGTTCTCTCCTCCACCCGCACCTGGAAGACCACGGGCATGCCGTCCGCAAAGCACTCCTCCTCAAAAGCGGCCGCCCCGCGCTCCACGTCATGGTGTTGGCCCGGTTGGGACCCCGCGGTGCGCGGGCGGGCGCCCACGCCCCCACCGTCCTCGCTCACATGCGCCGGGGCCGCGGGCGCGGGCCGCGCCAGGTGGGCGCCCGCAGGGCCGCCGTGGCCAAGCCCGCCCCTGACGGCCCGATGATGGCCGGGGCGAGACGGCGTCGGGGAGGTGTGCGGGTGGTCCGTCATGGTGGGGTGCTCTTATGTCCGTACGAGAGAGGGGGGTGGCGCCGCAGGGGTCGACCGAGTGAGGCGAGGCCCAGTGTTGCTCTCGCCTTTCACAGCGTAGTTTGCCTCTTTTTCCACTCGCTACTCCCCCCCTCCTCCTCTCCAAATGCACCTCCCCCGCGTCGTCATCGTGGGCGGCGGCCAGGGCGGCGTCAACGTGGCGCAGGGGCTGGTGGGCGCGGCGGACGTGACACTGGTGGACCGGTAAGATGGAAAAAAGAGGGAAGAGCGGTTTTGTGCTGCTTTTGCTTGGTAGGGCCGTTTTGAGGATTCGGTGGGGGCCCCTCGCAGCCCTCCATCGCGCCCGCCTGTCGCACCAGCGAGGGCGCGCACCTACGTGGGTGGGCCGGCAAACGACGGCCCGACTCCGGCAACCCTCCATCAAAAGCTACTCCCCGGCAAACCAGAAGCGCTGGGTGCTAGCGAGCAGCGCGCGCCGCCCCTCCCGTCCACCAGCCCTCCCGCACCTCGTCTGTCACCCTCTCACACTGCCCCCGTTCCCCGCGGCTCTCCACCCTCCCCCCCTCCCTCCGACGACAGCAAGGACTTCATGGAGATCCAGTACGCCAACGTGCGGACGCCCGTGAAGCCGTCCGTCGCGGCCGCGGCGTCCGTGCCGTTCTCCACCATCCCCAACCTGGGCCGGGTCGTCCGCGACGCGGCGGCGGCGGTCCAGGGCGGGGCCGTCCTCACGTCCTCCGGCGCCTCCCTGCCCTTTGACTACCTGGTCCTGGCACCCGGGTGCGCGTACGGGGACCCCACCTTTGTCGCCCCCGAGGAGGAAGGGACCACCGCGCAGCGGGAGGCGGCCGCGTCTGCGCGCGCGGCCGCCCTGGCGGCCGCGCCTGCGGTCGTCGTCGTGGGCGGCGGCCCCGTCGGCGTGGAAGCCGCCGCCGAAATCGCGGTCGCCTTCCCGGACAAGCCCCTGACGCTGGTGACGTCCGCTGACACGCTGCTGGCCGGCAAGCCCGCCTCCCTGCGCAACGCGAGCGCGGCGTTTTTGCAGGGCAGGGGGGCGACCCTCATCACAGGGCAGCGCGTGGTGGCCGGCAAGGGCGGGCGCCTGGCGTGCGAGCCGTCCGGGGAGGCCCTGCCCGAGGGCGCGCTCGCCCTGTGGTGCGTGCCCGGCTCACCCAACACCGGTTTCCTGGCGGCCGGGCGCCCCGACGGCGGCGGCGAAGGCACGCAAGGCGCGCCGCGTCCGCCCCCCCTCGCGTCGGCCCTGGATGGGGCCGGCTTCATCAGGGTCGACGCCCACCTGCGCGTCCGTGGCCGCGCCACCTGGTTCGCCCTGGGCGACGCTGCCGCCATCCCGGGCGTGAAGCTGGGCTACCTGACGCGCGGCCAGGCGGGCGTGGTGGTGGCGAACATCAAGGCCCTGGAGGCGGGCGGCGGCGCCCTGGCCGCCCGCCCCGACGCGCCCCTCCCAAAGTCCTGGGCCGCCAACGGCGGCCTGGAAATGATGTTTGTGACGCTCGGCCCGTCAGCGGGGGCCGCCCACGTGGGCGCCTGGATCAGCCTGCCCTCAATGGTAGTGGCGGGCATCAAGTCGCGGGACCTGTTTGTGGGTAAGACGCGCAAGGGGGTCGGGGCGCCGCCCGCGCCGGTGGGGAGCGTGTGAGTTTTGAGGAGGGGGGGGGGGGGAAGAGGAGAGAGGGTGTGTGTGTGTGTGTGTGTGCGGGGCTGCTGTATCACATGATTGCAACACTAGGCGGGGTCGTGAATGTCAGGGAATGTTGCGGCATTCCCTTGTGCGCGCGTGTGTGTGTGTGCGTGTGTGTGCGTGTGTGGCCGAAGGCAGACGATGTCGGGGCCGGGTTGTGAGATGGAGAAGAAGTTGTAAGTGTTCTGTTGCCTGCCCTCGGTGGGAGAGCCGCCACTCGTCGGTTTGCTCTGCCTGAAAAGAAACCACGCCCTAACTACCCCTCACCATGTCCATCGCCGCCGCCGCGTCGTCGGCCCTGCACGGGTTCGCCGACTTCATGGTCGGCCCCCGGGGCTATGGTGCGTCTGATTTGGGACAGAGAGAGAGAGGAGAGAGCGGGGAGCGGGGATGGCGAGCAGAAAGGAGCGCGCGCGTTTCTGCCTATCGAAGGGCGCTGCTGGCCTGTTTTGGGTCGCCGCCGGGGGCAGGGGGGGCGCGCCTGGCCTGCCACGCTGTCCTAGGCCAGGACCTACTCCATCTGCATGGCCTCTGTATGAGGTAGGACGTGGCCACGCACCCGGCTGGCCGCGGCGATGGTTGCGCCGTGCCTCCCTGGGGCTCCCCTGAATCTGTGGCGGCGGCGGTAAAAGGGAAGCAAGAGAGGCGCGCGCCTCGCCCTACGCCGCCCGTGACCGAGGGGCACGCCAGCCTGCTTGTCGCCCGGCAGCTTCGTCTGCCAGCACAGCGCAGAAGTTGGCTCGGGCCATCGGGCAGGCCTGGCTTAGCGTGCGCGGCGGGGAATTCCCCTCAGCTCTGCTCGCTCCTTTCAAAAAAAAACGCTACTCTCCTTCTCTCGCCCGCTCACCCCACACACCACCTCCCACTCCACACACACACACATGCGCGCAGACTCCCGCGTCCAGGACTGGCCCCTCGTCGACTGGAAGGCGGCGACCGCCATCTCCGTCGCTTGTGAGCAAGCGGAGAGAGAGAAAAGTGGGAAGGCGGACTGGCGCGCGCGGCCCATTCCCTCCTGGGGAGGGCGCTGGTGCAGTCGGGTTAAGGCCCCGCGCGACGCCGCGCCGCGCCCGGTGGGGCACTAGTCCAGCCAGCAGGGCAATGGTGGGGGGGGCGGCGTGCACGGCGGCTTGACCAGGCCGGGCGGGCGGGGGCGAGCGCCACAGAGAGGAGAGAGGAGAACCCCCGCGAAAGGCACTCGCACGCTGACTTGCCCCTCACAACCTTTCTCTCTTCTCTCTCTCTCTCTCTCCACAGACGTCGCCATGGTCGTCGGCGGCAAGGCCTTCATGCGCCCCCGCAAGCCTGTCAATGTTAAGGCCTTCTCCATCGCCCACAACTTTGTCATGTTCTGGCTCAGCCTGTACATGGTCGTGGAGACGTGCACGCAGGTATGGGAGGATGGGAGGGGATGTGGGGCTGCGGGCCGCGGGCCATGCTCGCGCTTCTTCTCTTTCAACCTCGGCACTCATTTTTCCCTCTCTCCCTCACTCTGTCTCTCTCTCCCTCCCCCGCCTCTCCCTTCCCTAGGCCTACCACACCTTTGGCTGGGCCCACTCCTTCCGCCCCTGGGGCAACGTCGCCGAGCCGGGCGCCCGGTTCTCCCCCTCCGGCCGCCGCCTGGCGCGCGTGATCTGGGTGCACTACCTGTCCAAGGTGTACGAGTTCACGGACACGGCCATCATGATCCTCAAGAAGAACGAGCGCCAGATCTCCTTCCTGCACGTCTACCACCACGCCTCCACCTTCTTCCCCTGCTGGTGGGCGGCCATCAACTTCGCGCCCGGCGGCGACGTCTGGTTCATCTGCGCCCTCAACTCGGCCGTCCACGTCTTCATGTACGCGTACTACCTGTTTGCGTCCACGGGCGTGACCGTGCCCGCGGGCGTCAAGAAGTCCATCACCACCGTTCAGATGGTCCAGTTCGCGCTTCTCAACGCGCAGGCCCTGTATGGGACCTTCTGGGCGACGTACTACCGCCCCCGGGTGGTGGTCGTGCTGGCGCTCATTCAGTCGGTCGTCTTCATGGCACTCTTCTACAATTTCTACCGCCAGGCGTACGCGGCGAAGGCGCGGGCCGCCAAGGAGGCCGCCCAGTTGAAGCCGGCGACCCGGGCGTCCGCCAAGAAGCGGTCGTGAACGGGGGCGATTGAGAGGCACGGCTCCCGTCCTCGGTGGAATTGAGGGGGAGGGGGAGGTGCGGGTGGTGTGTGCGTTTTGCTGCGTCTCTGTGTGTACGTTCTCCGGCCCTGCCCTTTTTTTTTTCTGCCCCCTTCGAATCCGCGGGTCGTGTTCGTGTGTGCCTCCTTCCTGATTTGCCTTGTGAGAGAGTTGGGGCGCGCGGCGGCGGGGTGTGAGTGGTGGAGAGACTGTCGTTTCCCTTGGAATGATGATGAGAGACTGATGAGAGATGAGAGTGGAGTGTGTTTACACGCCTAATTTCCCTGACCCACCGCGTGTGCGCGCGCCGCGCATATGCGCCGCGCCCATGGGGGAACATGGGGTGGGGTGGCGGAGAGGGAGGGCGTGTCTACTGTACTGAGAGAGAGAGAGAGAAAGAGTCACGGCGAGGACCCTGGCATGCCCAACAACGTGTTGGTGCCCCCTGTGCAAGCAAAAAAGAAAAGAAGGTTGTTTTTTTTGTTTTTTTCGAGGGAAAAAAAGAGGAATACACGCACACACGCCACATAAAGCAACACCACACACGCACACACGCCACAAAAAGCAAAACCATACACAAACAAAGCAGGGCCCTTGTGGGGATGAAGGGCTGGACTTGACAGGGCACGCGCGCACAACCTCCATCAGGGCGCCGCCGCGGGCGCCCCTCCCAACGCCGCCGCCATCTTGCGCCCCAGGTCTGCCATTGCCGGCTGCTGGCCGGCAGCTACGGCCTGAGGCTCGCGCTGGACAGCAAACACGCCGGGCCCCGCCATCGCGCCCGCCCCTGCTGGCACCGCGCCAGCGTTCCACTTGGCGACCTGGGCGATCGCGCCCGCCGCCGCCTGCAGCGGGTTCTGGGAGATGGCGGCCTGCACGCCCCGTGCAAAGCCGTCCAGGGCGGACAGGGCCTGGCCTGGTGGCGAGGTGGCGAGCGCGCGGGCGGCGTCGCCGAGGGGGCCGGCCGGCAGGGCGCCCGCGCCGCCGCCGCCGCCGCCCCCGCCCCCGCCCCCCACCATCCCCGCCTGGCCCAGCGCGTTCAGGATGTCCGTCACCGGGTTGGAGACGGCACCGGGCTGGGCGGTGGCGGAGGCCGGCGGGGCAAAGGCGCCTGGGCCGGCAGCCCCGCCGCCGCCGCCGCCGCCCAGGTGGAGCGGGGCGGCCGCGGCCGGCAGGGGGTCCACGACCGGTTCCGCGCCCCCACCCCCAAACGCGGGCGCCGAGGTCGCCGCCTGCTGGGCGGGCTCCACAAAGGCGGGGCCGCTAGCGCCTGGCGCGGCGGGGGCCGGGCGGCCGCCGCCGCCGGAGGCGGCGCCACCCCCCCCGCCGCCGCCGCCGCCGCTGCCCGGGCGGGGGGCGGCCACCGTCCCGACCGACGCGGCGGCCGCGTCGTCAATCCCGGCCGCCGCCCGCGCGCAGTTGACGCCGGCCAGCTGGGAAACCGTGTAGGCGATGGGCCCGCCCGGCCGCCGCCCGGTCGTGCAGGCGGGCGCCATGGAGGCGGAGGCGGAGGTTTGTGGTTGTTGCTGGGGAGGCTGGGGCGCGCCGCCGCCCCCCCCCCGCTGCTGTGAAGCTGCGGCCGCGGACGAGGGCGGGAGGGGCGGGTGGTGCGCCGCCCCAGCGTCCCGCCGGTTGGTGCGCTCCCTCCGGATCTCCCGCCCGATGTTGGTGCCGGCCTTGGCCTGCCCGTCCGGCGCCAGGAAGGCCTCCTGCTCGTTGGCCTCGCCGTAGACGTCCAGGGTGGCGGTGCGGGTGGTGGCCGCCGCGGCGGCCGCGGCTTCCTCAGCCGCGACGACGGGCGCCGCCAGCTCTGCGAGGGTGGGGCGTGCGACGCCCGCACCACCGCCGCCGCCGCCGCCGCCACCACCATCCGCGGAGGCCCGGGTGAGGGAGGAGGCGGCGAGGGCCAGGGTGAGGAGGGAGAGGGGGTTGGTGCGCATGGTGTGTGCGTGGGATGGACGAACGAAAAAAAAAAAAGGGGGGGGGGGCCCGCGCGGGGGGTCGCAATACGGCAGGGGGTCGGCACACGTCGCGCGTCACGCGCCGGATGTCTTGTTTTACTAGACGGGCCAGGCGGGCGGGTAGTAAGCGTCGATGCACGCTGCAGCCTAGCCTGATGATGAGGGCAGCTGAGGGTCACTGTCTGAACGGGTGCTTGAGGGCAGCTGGCCGCGCGGAGGGGGCGGAGGGCCGGGGTTACGACGGGGCACAGGGAAGACGCGTGGAAAGAAAAAGTGTGAAGAGTCCGACCCCCCCGTTTTGCAGAGCACGCTTTTTCCCCTGGCTCTCTCCGTTTTTTTTTAATTCTCCGTGTCAACTCTCGTGTTGAGCTCAACAAAAAAATGACCCTGGCCCCCCCCTCCTCCGGGCGCCTGGGCGGCCTCCTCAGCAAGCTGAGCCTGGCGGGCATGAAAGGTGGTCCTGCGGCGGCGCCGCCGGCCGGCCAGGGGTGAGTCTCTTTTTTTTTCTTTTGGGGGTGGGCGGCTGCGCGAGGCGAGGCAAACAAAATGGGGGGGGGAGGGGGCCTGGCGTGCCATCCGCACGAGCCCGGCCCCTTGGCGCAGGTGTCCGCCTACCTAGACCGCGTAAGCACACGTCAGCTCTCACCCTGCCGGGTCGGGGTCGCCAGCCACTGAGCCTGACCCGCCAGTAAGGGACGCCCAGCCAAAGCAATGGCAGTTGAGAGTGTGACAAAACGGGGCCGCCTGCCAGCTGCTGTGCACTGGGTTACAAGGCCCCCGCCTGCGCGACCAGGCCTACCTGTAAAACAGTGTAGGCGCTAGACAAGCGCGGGGCGGAACTTGGGAAAGGATGCTGTCCCCGCGTCCCTGTGGGTCCCTCGGCTAGTCCAAGGCTAGGAGAGAGAGGGGAAGAAAACGCGGCGGTGCACGCACACTCGCCCTTCCCTCACACCCCCTTCTCCTCCCCTCAGCCTCCTCATCTCCACCGCCGCCGACCCCGCCCCCGACACGCCCGCCGCGGGCGCCTGTGAGGCGGGCGACGACGCTACCCCCATGTCCGTCACCACGGCCCCCCCGTCACCGCCCGGCGCCGCCGCCCCTTCCTCCTCCTCCTCCTCCGACCCCGACCCAGCCACCACGCTCGCGTCCCCCCGCCGGGCCGCCCACTCGGCCGGCCGGTCCTCCCTCCCGCCTGCCGAGGCCCCCACCCCGCGCGCCACGCCCGCCGCCCTGCTCGCCCTGGTCCGGGAGGCCGTGCTGGCGCCCCACGCGGCGGCGGCCCGGGTGCCGCTGCCCATGCACGAGCCGCTGTCGGAGCTGCAGCAGCGGGCTGAGGACCTCGAGTACCACGCCCTCCTGGACGCCGCGGCGGCCTGCGCGCCCGGCTCCCGGGCCCGCCTGGCCACCGTGGCGGCGTTTGCCGTGTCCGCCTATGCGGGCGTGGTGCGGACGGGCAAGCCCTTTGCGGCCGTGCTGGGCGAGACGTTTGAGCTCGTCGTGGGTGGGGGGGGGGGAGTTGGAGTGGGGGCGGGGCAGGGGCAGGGGCAGGGCGGCGGCTTCCGTTTCCTGGCGGAGAAGGTTCGGGCCGCCCCGCGCCCGCTGAACCACGCCATAGCGCATGGGGTCGCCGGGTGGACGTTTGAGCTGGAGGACGAGCTGCGCATGAAGTTTGGCGCCTCGTCCGTGGAGCTGACGCCGCGCGTGCTCGTGAGGGCGGCCTTCCCGGATGGGGAGGCGTTTTCGTGGGGCAAGGTGACGACAACCATCCACAACGCGACGGCCCTGGTCGGCAAGATGCGGCTGGAGCACACGGGCGTGTGCACGGTGGCGTCGGCCCTGACGGGCGAGGCCTGCGTGCTGACCTTCCACGGCGCGGGCGCCGGGCCGGGCGGCAGGAAGGCCGCACGCGAGGTGAGCGGTGTGGTGGTGCGCGGCGCCGGCGCCGGCGCCGCGCCCGTCGCCCCGCCCGTCACCCTGGACGGCGCCTGGGACACCAGCCTGCGCGCGGCGGGCCTGGACAGCGCCAGCGGCTCGCCGACCCTCCTGTGGTCGTCCCGGGCAGCGACTGCGGGCGGCGGGTGGGCGGCCCTCGTCGCGGGCCTGGGCCCCCACAACCGGTTTGGGTTTGGCCCCTGGACCGCCGGCCTCAACGCGCCGCCTGCCCGCACCTGCGCCTGTGGCGGCGGCGACGGCGGCGGCGGCGGCGGCGAGTCCCCGCCGCCCTGCTGCCCCGCCCGCCACGCGCCCCTGCCCCCCACCGACTCCCGCCTCCGCCCGGACCTGCGCGCCCTGGAGCACGGGCGGTACCCGGCAGCCGCGGCGGCCAAAGCGGCCCTGGAAGCCGAGGAGGCGGCCAAGGTTGCGTGCGGCGCGCGCTCGCCGCACGCACCCACCTGGTTTGCTCGCCGGGGCGGCGTGGAGGCCGAGGTCGGGGCCGCCTTCCTGTACGCGTACCGTGGCGGTTACTGGGCGGCAGCGTGAGAGAGGTGAGAGGAGGGGGGTGGGTTTTGGTGCTCTGTTTTTCCGTGGGTGGGTGTTTCCTGCTCTCCTCGGTCTCTGATCCGATTCGGGCAGCCTCTCTGTTTTTTTTTATTTTCTCTTCCCCTGCATGTGTGTGTGTGTGACAAGTGGCGGCTGCGCTGCGAAGTGTGTGAAAATTGGGGAGGTGGCGGGTGTGAGGGGCCGTGTGTGATGATATTTTTACTTTTTTTGTTGCCCCCTACAGTCGACGTAGCTGCCACACTCACTCTTCTTTGGGGGTTCCCGGACACACGCGGCTCAACCATGCGATTTCCCCGCTTATCCCTGTCCGGAGATGGCGGGGAGTCGGGGGGGCCCTCCCCCAGCCATTGGTACCTCCCCCTACCGGGTATGACAGCATGTGTGGGCGGGGGCGACAGAGAGAGACGCATGCGGCGGGAGCCAGCACCTCTTTCTCACGGTCTCTTCCTTCTCCTCGTCCATAGACTTCCGCTCCGAAATCGTGTCCGGCCGTGCCGTCCGGGCGGGCTACCAACTCCTTTGCCAACACGAGGCCACCCTGGCGGCCGGCGCGGTGGTCGCGGGGTTGTCGGTAAGAGAAAAGAGGAGGAGAGGGTGGAGCGTGTCTCTCTCATTCTCTCTTACGCCCACTGTCTCACACTCTCCCGCTCGCCCCCACCAGGTCTACCTCGCCCGCTTTGCGAGTGACGGGTCACTGGGCGCCCTCTGGCAGGCGGCGGTGGACACCCAAGTGGAGGCTAATTTGGTGAGGACTAAAAAGGAGAAAACACCGCATTCTTGGCGAGTGCGACTTCCCGCGCGTGAGCACCTTTTTTTCACCCGCCCTTCCTGTGGTCCCTTCCCGCCGCCTCTCTCTCTTCCGCGCCCCGCCAACGCCCGGACCCTCCC
>Ga0315291_10004652_pt1 | contig 17410 bp, 8 predicted proteins | sample YL17G12_20_MG_FD_203070 | JGI IMG/M metagenome (GOLD analysis project Ga0315291, IMG submission 203070) | Sediment microbial communities from Yellowstone Lake, YNP, Wyoming, USA - YL17G12_20 | ecosystem: Environmental > Aquatic > Freshwater > Lake > Sediment | place: USA: Wyoming | collected...
GCTGTTGAACGAAACGATTGCCCAGACCCTCAGGGAAAACCCGGAGATCGCGAGCGTGGTGGTGGCTGACTCGGAGGGCAACGTCTGGGCCAGCGGCGAACCCTCACAGCTCTTCAAGTCCTACGACGAGACCCTGAGGCAGGCGCAGGCAGACGCCGCGGAGCGTCGCAGGAATCTCATCTCCATTACGTCTCCGGTGCTGATACACAAGCCGGGCAAGCAGGCCAAAGAACTGGGCCGGGTTCACGTTGACGTGAGACGCGAGTTCATTTGGAGCAGGATCGAGCGGGCCAGGGCTACCAGCGTGGGCACCGCGCTCCTGGTCCTAGCGCTGGGCAACGTGGCCATCTGGTTCGTGGTCTCGCTTTTCGTGAGGCCCCTCCAGAAGCTGACCGACGGCGTGCGAGCCATCGGAGAGGGGATGCTGGATAGGCACCTCGAGGAAGGGGGTCCCGACGAGATAGACGAGATTGCGAGGACTTTCAACGAGATCACGTCACGGTTCAGGAAGGCGCAGCAGAGCGTCGTGGAGCAGGAACGACTCCAGAAGGAAATGCAGGTGGCGCAGGAGATCCAGCAGTCTCTCCTGCCCAGGTGCGTTCCCGACGCGGAGGGTTTTGAGATAGGGACCCTCTACAAGGCGGCCAAGGAAGTGGGCGGGGACTACTACGATTTCGTGTGGGTGGACGACGACACGCTCGGCATAGTGGTCGCCGACGTCTCCGGCAAAGGGGTGCCCGGCTCGCTGGTCATGACGATGATCAGGACGGCTCTCAGGATGGAGGCGAGAGGCAACAAGTGCGCCAGGGACGTGGTGGCGCGGCTCAACAATTTTGTGACTGAAGACATGAAGAAGGGCATGTTCGTCACGATCTTCTACGTGGTCCTGGACTCCAGGCATCGGGTGATAAGCTTCGCCAGCGCGGGCCACAACCCGATGATCCTGTACAGGGGTGATTCGGACGAGACCTATTTCTTGAACCCCAAGGGCTTCCCCGTGGGGATAGACCTCGCGGACCGCACGCTGTTCGAGAAGTCGATGGATTCGGAGAGCATCAAACTCAAGCGCTCAGACATGCTGGTCATATACACTGACGGCATAACGGAGGCCATGAACAAGGAGAAAGACCAGTTCGGAGAGGAACGGCTCCTGAGAGCGATAAAGAAGCACGGAGAGCTTGCGCCCCAGGAGTTCGCCTCGACGCTGGCCGAGGAAATTGCGGCCTTCACGGGCGGCGAACCGCAGAACGACGACATCACGCTCGTGGCCATTAAGGAAAAGGCCGTAGCTGACGATATACTATATGATGTGAGAAAGAAGCTCATCGGGCTCGTCGAACAGGACGGACTCGCCGTGGAGGAGGCGTGCGAGATAATGAACGTGTCTCCCACCACGTACTATAAGTACAGGCGGAGAATGCGCGAGCTCGGCGAGGAGGGATTGAAGGACAAGGTCTCCAGGGCGTCCGAGAAGATCAGCCGCGTGAGCCTGGAGGTCCAGCAGAAGATTCTCAAGATAGTCACTGAGTCTCCCTCCTACGGCCCGAAGCGCATAAGTTGCGTCCTTGGGAGCGAAGAACGGGGGCGCCTTGACGTTACGCCCAGAAAAATCTACGAGTGTCTGAGGCGGCTCCGGCTGAGCACGAAGAAACAGAGGGCAGAATTCGCCTCCATGGGAGGCAGGAAGATAATGGACCTCGACGTTGAGGAGTGCGTGGGCGAAACCACAGATACCGCTCAGACCGAGGAAGCGGTGCACTCCGGCACTCAACCCTATTCAGCAGGGGAGGAGGAGAGCAAATGAAGGGCATCGACGTAATCGTTGAACAGGCCGGCTCGCGCTACCAGGTGGCAGTGGTCAGAGTGCTTGGACAGATAGACACCACCACGTCGCACGAGCTCGAGAGGAGGCTCCAGTACCTGCTCAAGGACCAGCAGTTCGAGATCGCAATCGATCTCAGCAAGGTGAACTACATCAGCAGCGCGGGTTGGGGCATCTTCATAAGCGAAATACGCGGGATAAGGGAGAGCGGAGGCGACCTCAAGCTGGCCGGCATGACGCCGGAGGTGGCCGAGGTTTTTGAGCTCCTGGAGTTCCATAACATCCTGGAATCCTACAGGACGGTCGAAGGAGCGGTCGAGAAATTCGAGGGGAATAGAATACGGCAAGGCTCTCAGGCGGCGCAGTCCGGTGGGAGCGGCGGAACGGGCGAGGACGTCTCGGATGTGATTCCTGCGGCTGCGCCTGGCACGAGCGGTGAGCGCGATGAAGCGGCCGCAGAGAGCAACCGCAGCGACGCCGGCGGCGCGATGTCAGATGCCGGGAATGTGAGGGACACGCGGGCCGCCATGGTGCATGCGGAGACTGTGAGCCCCTCGGCTGAAGGGGCCGAAGGCGCGCATTCGAAACGGGCCTCCGCTGTGCCCGCGAAAGAGGCGGGGGTGGGCCAGAGCATGAAGGCCGCCGGGACTGCGGTGCTGGCCGAGGCACCAGAGACGAGAAGCTCTGCGGCCGGCGTTCCGCGAATGGAAGCACAGGCGACCGCGTCAGTGCGGCCGGCGAGCAAGAGCCTCGATTCCATGATTTGCGAGATCGTCAAGGAAAACCCGGAGCACGGTTGTCTGAAGATCAGGAAGGAGCTTTCTGAGCGGGGCTACAGAAAACAGCTCAGTCCGCTGGCCGTGTTCGCCCAACTCAAGCGCTTGAACCTCGAGACCAAGGAGAAGCGGAAACAGTACGCCGAGTCCGGCCAGGCGGGCGAGAGCGGAAAATAGCTGGTCCCGGTGGCCGGACAGGGCGCCCACTGCTCCGTCTCTCGGCCACACGCTTGGTTATGACTGCCCTGTGTGCCCACAATGCCATAGATGCCCCAATGTGAGAGTTTCCTCCTAAGTTCCCGCGCCCCTCCTCCATTTATTCAACAAGAAAAGACAGCATAGCACTCGGGGGTAACATCTTCCTCTTGGCACTATACCCTGACATTATCGCCCTGGCTCCACAGCGCCAGAATTTCTTGTTGACAGTGACGTAGTAGTTGCAATATTCTTAACACCGTGGCGGAAGTTTGCCCGTGCGCGTCATGCCTGGAGGGTGGGCCAGGCACGACAAAGAACGCGCGGGGGTGTAACGTGGGGTGTCTCATGGAACGCACTGCCGCTGGCCCGATTGCTGACCGGGTCTGCTCAACCCGCCGACTTACCTTCGGCCCGTATGCCTATCGGCGTCTTGTCGCCCCGTTCTCGTGCCCTAATTCTGCTTCCTGCTGCTCGCACCAACTTCCAAGCGAAGCACCCCAGAGGACTCGACTCGGTGAGAGTCCGGCTGTGAAGAGCTTCTTGACGTTGCTCGCTTTCATTACCGTTCTTTCTTTGTTACTCGCTTGTACGGCGGCAGGCGTGGCTGACGGAGCCACCTGGAGCCCGGAACTTCAGGTGAACCAGGATGACGCCTATGATGACAATTCGCCGGAGATTGCCGTTGATACCAGCGGGACGCCCTGGATTGTGTGGATGGGGTTGGACCCAGTACAGTTGGACGGGGAGATCTACTGTAGCAGTTGGCAGAACGGCAGTTGGACATGCCGTGAACGGCTCCATGTAGACAACAACGTGAACGACCGTTTTCCCGAGATAGCAGCAGGGAAGCTGGATGGTGTGCCTTGGGTGGTTTGGGCGCGGTACAACCCCGGGAGCGGGAAGTACGACTTTCTCGTCACTCGTCGTGTGGGATTTGTTTGGGCGGAACCCGAGACAGTGTTTACGGCTGGGGCGAGATGGGATGAGTACGACATCGTGGTCCGCGATACGAGTCTAGTGTGGGTTGTATGGAGCACGAGGACAGGGGGTGGTAGCGGGGACAGGGACATCTTTGCCAGAAAGAGGGAGAATGGCGTCTGGGGAGATATTGAGCAGATTGTGAAGGGGGACACAGATGATTGGGCACCGAGGGTCGACCTGGACTCTGAGGGGAACCTCTGGGCGGTCTGGGATGCGACTAGCTATGTCTTCTCGGCTGTGCGTTTTGACACGGGTTGGACGGAGCCGCTCCTGGTGAAGCATGAGCCAGCTGGTGCTGGGGTTCCCTCAATTGCGATCGGTGAGGACGACGTGCCTTGGTTGGTGTGTACCGTTGGCAACCCATATGGTGGTTCTGAAATCCTGTCCGCCAGGTGGCAAACTGACCAATGGGAAGAACTGGGCATGGTTAATATGTCAGACGAGCCCGAGGCCGAAGACAGGAACGCAGCAATTGTGGCTGTGCCCTCTTCCGGGCCGCTGGTCATCTGGTGGGGAGGGTTACCTCGTCTCGCAACCAGCATGGATATCTACGAGTCCAAGTGGACAGCATATGGCTGGAGGCAGGAGGCGCGGGTTTCCACGCCTGATAGTGTGTATCTTGCCCTTGATGAATGGCCTTCCGTGGCAGTTGCCCCCTCCGGACGTGCGTGGGTCTGCTGGCAACGCATGGGCAAAGTAGCCCCTTACGATTATGACATCTGGGCCAGGTATTCGGATGATGTCGTGCCGGTAGAGGGGGTTCGTGATTTTGGTGCCGTACCGGGCAGCGAAGGCGTGCGCCTCAGTTGGCAGACTGATGATTACGGTTGGTTTGAACTGTACCGTGCGAGCGCAGCGACAGGTGTCCTCTCGGGCCAGTCTCAGGCCGCTTCTCAGAACGCATCCGACTCGTCGTTGAGTCTGTGCCAGAGCCTTCTGCCACCTGCGGCAAACCTCATCTCCCCCGTCCCGATCATGGGAAGGGGTAAGCTCTTCTTTGACGACTCCGGGGTATTGTCTGACAGTAGCTATCTATATTGGCTTGGGCAGCTCGGTGCCGAAGAATGCCGCGTCTACGGGCCGGTCAGAGTCGACGTGCCTCGCTCAGCGATTCCAATTCACCCGGCTTCGCTCGTTGCCTCACCCAACCCGTTCCGTTCTTCATGTGTTGTGAGGAGCTCTACTGGCAACACGGTTCGCGTTTTTGACCTCCAGGGAAGATTTGTGAGAGAGCTCTACGTTTCGCGGGAGACCGCTGGCGCGACCGAGGGTGGTTACGCGTCTTTTGTCTGGGACGGCAGGGACAAGAGCGGTAAGGACGTGGCTTCAGGAGTATACGTTGTCAAGGTCTCAGACGCGCTTAACCCGAGAACAAAGGAGGTGATCGGCAAAGTTATTGTTCTTCGTTGACAGGCTTCCTCCCTCTCGAAGGAACTTTGCTGCTGACAGGGCCTTCTGCTGACGGGGGTGATTTACATGATGAAAAACAGAGTCATGCTCAAGTTGGTACTTGGTGCCTTTGTCTTTTTCTCTTTCGCCGGCCTGCTCTTTGGACCCAGGAGCGTGCTGGCCAGGGGTGGTGAGGGCATTGGTATAACTGCGGAACCGGATTCCGTTGCTGGCACGGCACCGGACACCACCGCCGGAGGGTGGGGAGACCCGGATTTCATCCGCTTCGTCGCTTGGAACGACCGCATTGCAAAGGACATCAACTTCCTTGTGAGCGAGTCGTTCACCGGCGGTCTTGCACTGTCCGACAACGAAAAGAACGCTTTCTTGCGGGCTGTGGATGACAGCATCAACAACGAATACGGGTTCCAAGTCCACGACTTTGGGCTTACGTTCAACTACTTCGCTTGTCCTGACACCGCGTACGGGGATTACCTGGGAGACTATAACGTCCTTTTCAAGCTTGGCCCGCAGAACCCGTCTGACCCGAACTACTATGGGGTATCGGAACGGGACCATCTTGATTACTTCTTTGCTCTCTACGGTGTGGATGCCGACAACTACGGTACCAAGACGTATGGGCGGTACACTTCTGCGTTCTACGATGCGGACGAGGATCCTCCGTATGCGCAGGAAGACCCTACCATAGACACAAAGTACCATCTGAACAGTTGTGAGGGCTATGATGGTGTCACCGGGAAGGCGTCTGCGGATTCCCTTCACTGGTATTTTTCGGGCAAGCATGCGAACTTGATGTTTGTGCACGAGTACCAGCATCTGTGTTACCAGAGCCAGACTAATCCCAATGGTTGGCTGGCAGGAGGTTGGCCGAACGAGTTCTTCTCCACGGCCGCAGAATATCTAGGTGGTACTTTGAAGGGTGGTTTCCCCTGGAACCTGTTCTACGATGTCCGGTGCGACGAGAGTGTTGTAGCGGGCGGAGCCAGCCGATTCCAGACGTGGCGGCTGTTCGCGACGTATCTCTTCCATCAGTTAGGGGAGACTGGCTCTTCATACAGCGACGACCTCGTGTACAAGTGGCTGCGGCGTTCTGATGTGAGTCCGACGACGTATCGCGGATTGTATCACCTCGCCAAGGAGCTTGAGAATTCACCTTGGAGTTCGAAACTGACCGGTGCGGATGGTGCGGCCAAGCTACGGAGTCTCTTTCAGGATTGGGCGATTGCGAAGGCGCTGAACGACAGCACGCGCTACGCGCCGGGAGATTCCATCACGCTGGCGTTCAAGAGGGGGTTTAGTCCCTACTATGATATAGGACTTTTCTGGGACGTGGACGCGACCTGCTGTGCCGCCAACTCAAAGGCTCTGCCTCACGAACATGTAGTGAACCAGTCTTCCATCGACAACTTTGCCTGGGTCACCTCCTATACCTCCCACGCTGACAGTGTCTGGGGAACGTGTTCTGACTGCAAGGGTAGCCAGCTGACGGTGGCGCAGAAGGCGGACCCGATCGACGTGCCGACGTGGGGGTCTGACTATGTGCTTTTCAAGGCCAGTTCCCTGGAGTCGGGTGGACCTTATGACTTGAAGATCAAGATTCGCGGGGACGCCGGCAATGCCCCGCCAGCGAACAACCGGATCCAGGCTGCGGTGCTCACTTATTCCTCGGCGGATTCGGTGTTCCGGACGTCTGAGAACCTGCTTGAAGTGCGCGAAGTGAGTATCAGTCCTGATAGCGCAAAGGCCAACGTGACGGTGTGTGGCTTCGGCGGCGATGTGAAGGCGGCGGTGCTGATAGTCGGGTTGGCCTACAACAACCTGAACAGTGGCCTCGACAGCTACAGCTTGTGGAACTATAAGTACGGCTACACGGTTGAGAAGCACTGGAAGAGTGGGGCAGTTCCGTGGAGCGTGACTTGGTTTGACTCAATTCACGTGAACGGCGATGTGACTGTAGGGGAGAACAAGACAGTCACCGTAGAACCCGGAACGAGGGTCGAGTTCTTCCCGGGAGACACACAGAGTGGAGGGCAGAGTTCCACCTTGAGCGAGCTCATACTGGGAGGCCACGCGATAGGCGCTGGCGGCAGACTCGTGGCCGAGGGTGCGGTTAGTGACTCGATTCTTTTCACGTCTGGGGCCGGTTCTCCGGGGCCATTTGACTGGTACGGTGTACGGATGGTCCAGGGGAGCTCTCCTTTTGAGCCAAAGTACTGTAGGTTCGAGCATGCTATGTACCCGATCATGTGCCTGGGGGATACTCTCTTTGTGGACTCGTGTCTCATTCGCTCTTACGGGTTCGTAGGAGTGTACGCGGGGGGCGCGGACATAGTCAGGGTCGAGGACACGAGCATGGACATGAGTGAGGATTTCATGGCGATATGGCTTGCTGATGTTGCCTCGGGTATTGTGACAAGGAATAACCTCTGGTCACCGAGCCCAGTCGGGGCAGCGGGCGTTCTGATCACGAACGGGAGCTCTGTGACTGTGAGTCAAAACACGTTTTTCGGGATGGACAATGGCATAGAGGTAGTTGGGTCCGATCTTACGAGCTTCGGCAACACGATCTCTGGCGTTGGGATCGATGGGATAAAGGCCTTTGATGCGATTGTGAGCATAGAGTGTGACAGCATCGCGCTTGGGGATGAGGGAGTCAGGGGGATTGAGCTTCTCGGTACGGCGTCGGGGGCGGTCAGTCACAACAAGATTACTGGCCCGGGAAACCGTTTGACCTATGGGATAGAGCTCAAGGACAGTGCCGACCCCGAAGTCCAGTACAACTGGATACAAGGGGTCAAGTACGGGATAAAGATGAGCGCGGCCTCGTCGGCTGACATTTCGCACAACTGGATCAAGGGGACGACGGGGAACGGCATTCAGTGCGCCGGGGATGCGGTTCCGGTGTTGCGGTACAACACCGTTGACAGTCTCCAGGGTACGGCGGTGACTGCGCTTGACTACGCCATCCCCGACCTTGGTGCATCGCCGGATTCGGGGTCCAATCGTATTTATCAGGCTTCCAGCTACTATGTAGCCAATTTGACCGAGTACACGGTTGCGGCGGAACTTAACTGGTGGGGTTCGAGTAGTCCCAGTTTCAGGAAGTTCTACGGGCATGTGGACTATAGTCCGTTGTGCACGTCGGACCCTGGAACGTCGTATGCGCTTCCACTGGCTCTTCTCCCAGCCGCTGGCCCGGTGGTGCCCTATGTCACGCAGAACTATCCGAACCCGTTCAATCCGCGGACGACGATAGAGTATGGGGTGAGCGAGCCGGGGACGCGTGTGAAGGTTGTCGTCTACGACATATCCGGCAGGGTCGTAAGGGTGCTTGTGGATGAGACTAGGGCCGCGGGACAGCACATCGTCGTATGGGATGGCCGGAATGAGCGCGGGGGGGTTGTAGTCTCTGGAGTCTACGTGTGCGATGTGTCTGTGGGGAGCCTGAGGCAGCAGAAGAAACTCGTGGTTTTGCGGTAGCTCTGTTGAGAAGGGAGATAGATACCATGAAAGCGGTAGCGATGTTTGCTCTTGCGTTCGTCTTCCTTGGGCTGCTCTCTGCAGAGGTCCGTGCCACGAGCCTTGAGGTGGAAGCTTTGCAGGCGGCGGCGATAAGTCCGTCGGAGGGATCGGATGAGGTTCGGCTTCTGGTGAGTTTTAAGATGCCGGGCGTTCTCGAGGGGAAGGAGATTGATTTTGCCTGTGTATCGTTTGAGGCGGACTGCAGTGGAGGCGAGGGGGCCGTATCGTTTCAGGCGTTTGCTCTGACCAAAGGTTGGGATGAGAAGACTGTGAGCTGGACTGGTTCCTGGGACAGTCCGGGAGGAGACTGGGATAGGGGCCTCTCGTCCTACTGGATAAGCGAGGCCGGCAAGGGGAAAGCGGTCTATCTGGACGTGACTGACTTTGCGAACCAGTGGCTCAAGGAGCCTTCCAAGAACTTTGGCATTATTGTGAAAGTTTCGGGGCCGTTTCTGGGGACTTTTGCATTGGGCAACGTGGCTGCGAAGCCGAAGCTCAGCATCTTGTACTGAGAGCAGCGTATCCAGGCAACTCTTGATGTGGGGGCGGCCCGCTCGGCAGGCTGCCCCTCTTTTTCCGGTGAATGATGTGCAAGAGGCAGCACGAGGCCTTGTGCGCAACGCCGTCCGGTCGGGCCTAAAGCACACCAATCTCGCATTATCCCCTTGGCCCCACAGTCTGCAAAATTCCTGTTGACACCCGCCGGACCGTTCGATATCGTTCTGTTGCTGCATTGCCCAATTCCTCTACTTTGCATCCCCCGTGATTTGGTTTCTGCTATACTTTATCTGGATTGGATATGTTTACCTTACTCCTCACTGCCAGTAAGCTGAGCTTCACGCCGATATCCTCGTGGCCGCTCATTGTCGGCACGGCCGTCTTACTGGCGCTTCTCTCCATCTACTTCTACAGCCGGGTCCGCGGAGACTTCAGCGCCGGAAAAAGACGCCTCCTCACCGCACTCAGAATCATGGCGTTCATGTGCCTGATCCTGGTTCTCCTCCAGCCTGCCATCAACATCAAGTCCAGAGAGAGCCGCAGGCCGAAGATACTCGTTCTGGTAGACGGCTCGGCCAGCATGAACCTGCCTTACCTGCCTGGCTCGGACTATGATTCGAGTCGTTCGAGGGCGAGTGTCGCTGCAGAGTTCACGAGGGCTCTCATCGAGAAACTTCCCAGGAGATTCGAGAAGCAGATATTCCTTTTCTCGGACACGCTGGCCGAGATAAGCGCCTCGGAACTGGCTGAGAGACGTCCCGGCGAAGGGGCAGGAATCGGGCCAGCGAACATGGAGCCTTCGTCGCGGCCCGGCGTGAAGTCTCCGCGCGCGTCCTCCATGCCCTCCCTGAGCGAGGGAGGCCGCGAGGCGCGAGCCGGTTCTCCCCGGAGCGCGCTTGGGCTTGCACTGACGGAGGCAAGCCGGAGGGTCGGGAACGCGCCCGGGGCCGTCGTTCTCATCTCGGACGGTGCCAGCTCTTACGGTCCCGATCCTTCCAGAGTGGCCCGCGCTCTCTCACTTCCGGTGTATGGGGTGGTCGCCGCGGAAGAAGGTCGGTTCAGGGACATTGAAGTAAGCGAAGTACTCTCTCCCTCGTCTGGTTTCGTGGGAAGCGAGATACCGGTGCTGGTGCGCGTGAAGGGTCACGGGCTGGAAAACCTCGACGTGCCAGTCACGATATCCGAGGCCGGACTTATCGTCTCGAGAGGGACTCTCAAGCTGGCCGGCTCGGCCCACACGGAGCTTTTGCTCTCTCTCAGGCCGGCCGCCACGGCGGGCGTGCATTTCTACGAGCTCCGCGTACCCGCGGTAGGGGGTGAAGCGTCGACCCTCAACAACCTCAAGCGCTTTGCAGTCGAGGCCGTGAGCGAGAAGCTCAAGATCACCTATCTGGAGGGCGATCTCACGTGGGACTTCAGGTTTCTCAAGAGAGAGCTGGAATCGGACCCCAGGCTTGAGACCACGTTCGCGCTCGTCTCGGGTTGGAAGGCGGGTTCACCGAATGTCAAGACTGTGAGCACTTCGGTCCCGGCTGGACTGGGTGGGGCCTCGGTGGTCATCGTCGGCGACGGAGCTGCCAGGTACATCAACCCCGGACTGTGGCGGAACATCGAAGAGCTTGTGTTCTCGGGTGGTGGGGTTCTCTTCGCCGGCGTGGAGGGATTGGCCCAGATGCCCGCCTCAGCGCGCGGGCTCCTTCCCGTGGAGCTCCGCAGGCCGGAGAAATGGGGCCCCCGGGGATTCATGGACGTAGCGCTCACGGCCCAGGGGCTCGAGCATCCTGTGTGCGAGGTGGAGAAGGACCCTGCGCTCAACAGGGAGAGCTGGGAAGAAGTCTCGCCGCTCATAGGAACCAGTGCCATCGAGAGGGCGAAGCCGGGCACGTCCGTTCTCCTGCGGGGCTACTCTGAGGACGTGGAATCGCCTGTTCTGGTGGCCGGCAACTTCGGCAAGGGTAGGGTGCTGCTTGCAGGAGCAGGTGGCCTGTGGAGATGGGGTTTCACGCTGCCAGGCATGGGAGGTTCGAAGAGACTATATCCGAGTCTCATCTCCAACGCCGTCTCGTGGCTGTCTGAGTCTAGCAGGGAGAGCAAGTTTGAAGTTGTGCCGGCGAAGTGGGTCTTCGAGTCCGGGGACGACGTGCTGTTTGACGCGAGAGAAGTGGACGAAGTCTCCAGCGCCAGGCTCGAGGTCAGAGACGCGAGCGGAAGGCAGACGCTGCTCTCGGTCTCCGCGGCAGGTGACGAAGCCAGTCGGGCGCTCAGATTCGGGACGCTCCAACCCGGAGTCTACAGCTACAAGGCTTCGGCTTCCCAGGCAGGCAGGACGCTCAGCTTCCAGGGCCGCTTCATGGTGGACACGACCGGAGCCGAGGACAGGAGTCTGTTCCCTGATCCGCGCCTCCTTTCTTACATCTCGCAGGCGTCCGGAGGGACGTCGTTCAGAGCGGGACAGGCCGACGCAGGTCAAGTGGACGCGGGGCAGCTCGACAAACTCGTGCGCGAGATAAGCGCCTTCGGAGACAAGGTCGTTGTGGAACGCCAGGTCCGTCTCTGGAACCATCCCTTTTTGTTCGTTCTGTTCACGTGCCTGTTGGCGCTGGAGTGGTGGCTCAGGCGGCGCTCGGGGCTGCCGTGACAGAGTTGCAGGTTGTTGTCTTGGAGGTATCTTTTCAGGCTCCGCGCTTCCTGTGAGACGACCATCGGCACGGCGTCTTCCGGGAGGTTTTCCTGGCGGTAATGATTATGGGTCCGTGATGCGTCGTTTCGCTCTTCTACGGTTTCTCCTCTGAGAATCTTCTTCTGGGAGGTGGATGATGGGTGGTGGCTTCTTCGATTTCGCTCTCGTTCTCGTTCGGGCCGCGTTGCTCGCGGTCATCCTCTCATTCCTTGTCACGAGCGCGAGTCTGGCAGGGCTCGTCATCAACGAAGTGCTCTATGACCCTGAAGGGCCGGACGAAGGGCTCGAGTTCGTGGAGCTCTTCAATCCGACGGAAGAAACAATCTCGCTCAAGGGCATGGTGCTGGAGACCGGGAACGGTGCGAGCGCCGGAGACTGGCGCCGGGCAATTGAATGGGATGAAGATCTCTTCTTGGAGCCCGGCAGGTTTCTGGTAGTGGGGGAGAGTGCCGTGAGCCCTGCGCCGGACCTGGTCCGGGAGCTCGACCTCCAGAACGGGCCTGACGCGTGCAGGCTGCGGGCCGGAGACGTGATAGTGGATCTCGTCGGCTGGGGTCCGCACACCTTTTCCGAATACTACGAGGGAGCGCCCTGCGAAGACGCGGCCTCGGGAGTCAGCGTCGGAAGGACGCCTGACGGCGCTGACAGCCAGAACAACTCGGCTGACTTCCGGCCGGTCTCGCCTCCCACGCCCGGCAGGCGGAACCTCTGCCAGGTCGACGCGGGACTCGTCGCCGGAAGCATGAGCTTGACCCCAGCCCTCCCGATGCCTTTCGAACACGCGGAAATATCAGTCGAGGTGAAAAACCTCGGCCTCACGGAGCTCTCGCACGGAGAGTGCACCTTCCAATTCTTCGAAATCCAGGATTCGGGTCGAACGTTCCTGGGCCTTCCAGTCGTGCAACCGCTCGCCCCCGGGCAATCGGCCGTAGTCTCCATCTCGTGGCAGCCCGTGCTCGAGACCTGCGAGAGGCTCGAGGCAGTGGCAGTGACGGAAGGTGACGAGAACCCGGCAAACGACACGACGTCGATTGCGGTCCGCGCAGGTAGTGGAGAGGTTGTCGTGAGCGAGATCATGTATGCACCGGCTTCTGGCGCCTCTGAATGGGTGGAGGTCTTGAACGCATCCGAATCGCCCATTGACTTGAGGGGATGGTCAATCGAGGATTCTTCAAAGAAGAAGTCAGTCATCACGACGTCATCCCTGCCGGTTCCGCCCGGAGGGTACGTCGTCCTGGCCCAGGATAGAGAGCAAGTCGAGCTGTCGGGCTCAGGATGCGACGGCAGGCTCCTGGAGCCCGAAGGAGGCTGGTCTTCCCTCAACAACTACAACCAGGCGGGGGAAGACTTCGCGGACGTGGTGTGCCTGAGAGACAGCTCAGGCTGCATCAGCGACTACGTCGCCTACAACGACGAGTGGTGCAGCCGCGTCAACAGCTCGCTCGAGAGAGTCTCGCCCTTTGTCCCGAGCAAGCAAGCCACGAACTGGGCCTCTTCTGCAGCTCCTCAGGGTGCGACCCCTTGCAGTCGAAACAGCGTGAGTGAGATCGCTCAATCGGCGCGCGGAAGCGAGATCACCATGAGCAGTCGCGTAATCTCACCTGACGGTGACGGCGCGGACGACAGGGTGGTTTTCTCGTTCACGCTTCCCTCTCCGGGCTTCAGAGTCGACTTCGCCGTCTTCGACAGCGAGGGAAGGCTCGTGAGGAAGTTGCTCGACCAGAAAAAGGTCGGAACAGTAGTACAGACGGTGTGGGACGGCACGGACGACGAGGCAGAGCGAGTGCCTCCTGCCATCTACGTGGTGCACCTGGCCATGGTTGGACCCAAAGGTGAAAGGGACGCGTCCAGGGCCACTGTGGTCGTGGCTCCACGTCTGGATAGGTGAACTTGCATATGGGAGCGCGAACAAGCAGATTCAAGAGCGTCACGAAGAGCGTCTCGCGAAGTGGAAGGGTCCTCGTGGTCCTGGCGCTTCAGTCAGTAGCTCTGCTCTGGGGTGCGGCTCCGACTCTCGCTGCCTTCGAGGGTTGCCTCGTGGACTCGAGGGCGGAAGCCATGGGGGATTGCTGGTGCGTCTCCAGTTTTTCCGCCCTTTCGCTCGCACCGCTGCCTCCTCCGGGAACGGGCCTTGCGCTTGGCTTCTCGTACAGGAGGCCGTTCGGCCTACGCGAGCTCGATGAGAAAGATATCGTCGTGAACGTGCCGTTATCCAGGTGTCTGGGCTCTCTCGGACTGATTGAGAGAGGCGGGTCCCTGTACAGAGAGAGGATGCTGCTGCTGACGATGTCTGTGCCTGTGCCCGGGGCCACGCCGAGACGTGCTTCGAGGGCGGCGGCGCCGAACCAGGCTCGAACTGCGCTAGGGGAGAGCGGCGCGCAAGGTTCGGCCGCACGAAAAGGGCAGGCCCAGCGACCAGAGCCAGGTCAGGCTCGAACTGCGCTGGGTAGACAAGCGAGAGCTCCGGCGGCGAGCTCTGTCTCTGTGTCTTTTTCTCTAAGCGCATTTGAGATCTCTGTGGACGGGTGGGGCCGGACCAGGTATGTGAGTGTCTCTGCGGGTGCGAGAGCGGCTCCAGTGAGCTTCGCAGACGCGTGCGTCGGCCTCGGGAACATCGTGTCGAGTGATAACGACGCGGCTCTGCGACAGACCTTCCTGTTCGGAATCGTCGTGAAGCCCTTTCCTCAAGCGAGACTGGCGTTCGAAGTCCGCAGGAATCCCGGAGTGACGTCATCCTTTCACGTAGGAGCGGAGCTGGAGCCGGCGAGCGGGACGTACATCAGATGCGGGCTCAGAACCGAACCACTCGAGCTGATGATGGGCTTCGGGTTTGGTCTCAGTGGGTTCGGTCTGGATACGGCTTCCTCGTTTCATCCGGTGCTGGGCAGAACAGATTCGTTCTCGCTCAGCGTTGGAAGGTGAGCGTGTCAGTGAGGCGCTACGCCAGAAATAGATTGTCGCCTGTGATGGAAGCTGATACCATTCAGGATCCAATCAGGCACCAGGACAACGGGCGTAACAGATTTAATAACAGCGAGTTATAACATGGACTTCAAATCTTACTTCATAGTGAGACAAGCGTTACCCGTCCTCCTCGGGCTCTCGCTCCAACTAGTGCCGGTTTCGCTTCTTGCCCAGGAGGGCGTGGAGGACATCCTCGGCGAAGATACGCAGACATCCGAAGCAACCTTCGTTGTGGAGCGGCTCGAGAGATTCAAGGGTAAACCCCTCGACCTCAACGCTGCCACCGCCAGCCAGCTGGCCGAGTTGCCATGGATCTCTCCACTCTTTGCAAGGAAAATCATCGCTCTGCGGGAGAGGATAGGCGGTTTTCGTTCCCTGGTGGACCTGAGTGTTATCGAGGGCGTGACCTACGAGTTCCTGGACACGATTAGCCCGTACGTCACGATCACGTACAAGGACGTGCCATACTGGATTCCTACCGAGGGCAGGGTCCGCGTGTCCGGCGAGAACCCTGTGCACAAGTCCAAGGACCTGCATTTCTACGGCCGCGTCACGTCCCGGCCGTCGAAAGAAGTCGAAGTCTTCTATCTTCTCGACAAGGATCCCGGAGAAAGCTCGATCACGGATTTCCAGGTAGCGTACGTTGCCTTCACTCGCGAGGGGACTCTCTCACAGGTGCACGCGGGCGACCTGTGCGCGGAGTTCGGTCAGGGACTGGTGCTCTGGGCTCCCAGAGGATACTTCAGGGGCTACGAGACCGTCTCCCAGGCGGCCAGGAGCCCGGCGGGCGTGAAGGGCTATCGTTCCTCCGTGGAGAACGGAGCCCTGAGGGGGGCGCACGTCGGATTTACGCAGTCCTGGTTCTCGCTGGACGCCCTTCTGTCGCGCTCCGAGCTCGACGCCTACCTCAACGACGACGGCACGGTGAGGCGACTTGCCGAAACCGGTTATCACAGAGATGAATGGGAGCTGAGAGGGAAGGACGCGCTAAAGGAAGACATGTTCGCCGTCCACGCGGCGGCAAGGCAGTCGAGCACCTTTCTACTCGAGGCAACGTACAGTAACTCTCGCTACGAGCCGGAGTTTTCCTCCGCCGGCGACACTAGCTCACAAAATTCCAATGTGTTCTATTTCACGGGCGACAACGTCTCCGTGGGCGGCCTGGGTGCCAGGCTCGCTCTGCCGCAGGTGGACCTCTTCGGAGAGGCGGCGATGATGAGCGGTGGAAGCAAGGCCTTCCTCTTCGGGTGGGTCTGCGACATCAAGCGAATCGAGATGGCCACGGTGTTCAGAAGCTACGACCGCGATTATTACAATCTCAGGGCCTCGTCTTTCTCGGGCGACGACCCCTGGAACGAGAGAGGAGTCTACCTGGGTCTTCAGACCAGGATGGCCGATTCGAAACTGAACTTCTACGTGGACGGCGTGCAGCATCCAGGCCCCAGCTACGGTGAGAGCTTTCCCAAGTCCGGGTACGAGGCGGTCGCCTCGGTCGAGCGCAGATACTCGAACGGCGTCACGACCAAGTTCAGGGGCAAGCTCACGAAACGCGAAGAATCGGTCGCCGACCCCGTGGACCCGTACGCCAGGAAATCGGTCACATCTTCCAGACAGACCTACTACGGCGACCTGGCCTGGGACCCCGGCCGGCCGCTCTCGTTCAGGCTGCGGTATGCCAACGTCCGTGCGGACGACAACGAGAAGGGTTCGCTCGTATTTGCGGGCTTCGCCTATCGTACTGAAGGGGTGGTTAGCCTCAGGGGTCGTGTGATATACTATGACACTTCATCCTACGAGTCCCGTGTCTACGAATACGAGGACGATCTGCCGGGCCGGGTTACGCTCGACCCGCTCTGGGGCGAAGGCATGAGATGGTACGTATTGCTCGGAGTCCGGGGCAAGAAGCTCGGTGCCTCTGCCAAGTTTGCGCAGAACCGGCCTGCGGACACAGACGGTGACGAGAGCACGAGCTCCGAGTTCGGACTTCAGCTGGATTTCGCTTTTTGACTCTTGCGACGGAGGTCAGACATGTACGCGAAACGCATGAAGAGGTTGGGCACTGAAACCGCTTTCGAGGTCCTTGCGAGAGCGAAGCTACTGGAAGCCAAAGGCATGAACGTGGTGCATCTCGAGATCGGGGAGCCGGATTTCGACACTCCCGCGAACATCAAGAACGCCGCCATAGAGGCGCTCCAGCAGGGATACACGCACTACAACCCCTCTCCCGGACTTCCGGAAGTGAGAGCCACCATCGCCGAGTACATTTCCAAGGACAGAGGCATACAGGTGAAGCCGGAGAACGTAGTGGTCGTGCCCGGCGCCAAGCCCACGCTGTTCTTCGCGGCGCTGGCCATCCTCGAGGAGGGGGACGAGGCCATATATCCCAACCCCGGCTTCCCCATTTACGAATCGGTGATAAAGTTCCTCGGCGCCAAGGCGGTGCCGATAAAGCTGAGAGAAGGAAACGACTTCAACCTGGACGTGGACGAGCTGGAAAAGAAAATAACCTCCAGGACGAGGCTGATCATTCTGAACTCGCCCCAGAATCCGACGGGCGGC
>Ga0315291_10004655_pt1 | contig 17407 bp, 12 predicted proteins | sample YL17G12_20_MG_FD_203070 | JGI IMG/M metagenome (GOLD analysis project Ga0315291, IMG submission 203070) | Sediment microbial communities from Yellowstone Lake, YNP, Wyoming, USA - YL17G12_20 | ecosystem: Environmental > Aquatic > Freshwater > Lake > Sediment | place: USA: Wyoming | collected...
AACAACGACGTCCGGCACGACATACTGCGGCTCATCCTTTGTGAAGGAACGACCGGGTCTGGGTTCAAGGTGGGAGATGCGTTCAAACGCCTTTGTCACCCTCTCCTCATCCACATTCATCGCCCGCGCAATCTCTTTAAACCTCTTGCGCTGTAAATCCTTGAGATGCTCATCAATGAGGCGGTATATAAAGGAGTCGCGGACATCCTGGTCTTCGAGCTGGAGGCGCAGACATTCGGCAAGGTTCCGCGCCGCAATGCCGGTCGGGTCAAATGTCTGAATGACATCGAGGACGTCTTCCACCTGCTCTGGTGTAACGCTCAAGCTCCGGGCAATTTCCTCAAGGTCGGTGCGGAGGTATCCATCCTCATCAAGACTGCCGATGATATATTCCCCGATATCCACATCCTTTCCTTCAAGGGGGGAGAGTTTCACTTGACGCAGGAGATGTTCCTGCAGGCTGGTTGCGAGGGACGTGTATTCGGTAAAATCGTGCTCCTCATACTCCTCCTGCTGGTAATACACCTTATTTTCGGCGTAATCATAGACCTCGTTCCAGTCAACATCCACCTTGTCAAAAGTCTCAGGCTGGCGGATGAGGTCCTGCGGGATAGCCTCTGCCGATTCCGGCTCAGCCACGGGCTTTTCATCCGGACTGGCGGGCGGCGCCGTCAGAGAAGGGTCATCGCCGGTTTTGGGGAGAGTTTCGGGATTCTCGGTTGCAGATTCACGTTCATCGAGGAGTTCGAGGAAGGGATTTTCCAGCATCTGCTGGTCGGTGAGTTGCTCCATTTCCAGGGTGTTCAGCTGCAAGAGCTTGATGGACTGCTGCATCTGCGGCGTCATCACCAGCCGCTGGAGTTGTTTCTGATACTGTCCGAGTTTCATTTCCATGAGAGCGGTGATTTCCTTTGGCAAAAAACTTCTTGTGAAAAAATGTTGGCAATTCCCGTCCCATCATCAAAAACTCGAAATGCCTATAATGGCTTTTGACTCCAATGTCAACATGAATATATCTTATTGACCACGCGGTCAGGTGCGGCGCCTTGTTATTTTTTCTCTTTGTATTCCTTGAATCCCTCCAGCAATTGCCTGAATGAAGAGGGTTTGAATGTCTCAAAGCCTTCTTCATCCACGTAAACAAAGTCGTACGCCACATCTGTCTGCACCCGGTTGATATCTTCGCACCATTGCCGCAGCCGCGCCATCTTCAGCGGTATATCCAAATCTTCCTGTCCCTTCGTCTCGACAATGACAATCCGCTTGTCGGACAGCTTGACCATAAAATCCGGGTAGTAGTTAGAAATGTCGCCGTCCGCGTTCACATAGTCGAGTTTGAAATGCACGGCCAGGTAGTTCTTCGCGTAAGAAATAACGTCGCCGCAACCTTCCAGGAAGTTGGCGAATTGCAGTTCCAGTTGGCTGTCACCAATGATGCGGTTGAAGACGCTTTTCTTCGGGACAAGGTAGCCTTGATTCTTGGCGACAAAAGGCCGGGTCTGGCGCAACTTGATCGTGTCACGGATTTCGGCGTCACCTTTGTCCCGGACAGTCAACGCGTTGATTGCCTTTTTGAAAGTCTCAATTAGTGTTTTGGTGGCGGCCAGTTCTGACAGGTTGCGTAATGTGTTTGGGTCTTCCAGTTCCACCCGGCGGTCAAATAACTCCTCTTGCACAAACGCCTTGACCTTGCCATACAACACGTCATAGCCACTGACCAGACACAAACCCTTCTTGATGATTTGCGCAAAGTAGCCGATCACACTACGGTAGTCGGCAATGCCTGCCGTGTCGAGAATCGTGGTATGCGTAATCTCGCCGGTGGCGATGTCCTTGAAAACAATTTCCCGCTGTTCTTCTTCGCTGAACTGCAAATACAACACTCGCTGATGACCCATCGCAGCGATGTCCAGATCGCCCAGGCTTTTGTATTCCCGATAAACGCGGGGTGTCAGCACTGGGATTTCAATGTCCAGCGCGGCGATGTCCTTCTTCACGTTTTCCTTGTCAACTTCGACCACCAGCGGCGTCTTCGGCCCCGTCCCTTCCCCCATTGCCTTGCGTTCCAGCACAACGCCTTCGGCCTGAATGGATTCCACAAAGTCCATGAAGGCATTGGTGCCTACCACGCTGACATACTCTTCCACATCGCCGGGATACATTTTACGCAAACCCCGCCCTAAGGTCTGCTCGGGAAGAATGTTGCTCTGGGCGGCATAGGCGCGCAGCCCGACGATGGTGGTGACATTCTTCACGTCCCACCCCTCTTTGAGCATCATCACCGAGATGATGGCCTTGTATGGGCTATCCATTCCGTCAATCTCATTCGCCTGTTTGCGTAGTTTCTCCAGTTCGTTCTTGTCCTTGCCCGAGGCGGATTCGGAAATCTCGCCGTTGTTCTTGGTGTGAATGACCAGCACGGCGTCTTTCAAGTCCGGGTAATGTCCCTCCAGATACTCGGCCACGTCGTCACAGTTGCGCGTGTCGTCGGTCATTACAAACAAGATCGCCTTCTTGCCCATCTTCTCGTGCTCAGCGTATGCTTTGCGCCATTCGATCACGCCCAGATGGATATAGTCGGCGTATTTCTCGGTGTACTTTGCGCTCTGGCGCTCCTGCAATTTCGCGCGGCTCGGCGCGTCGGGCAGAACAGGATGTTTGACCACGTTCTGCGAAATCGCCTCCACCAGCGGGTAATCGGCCACGGTCTGCACGAAAATCGCCCCGTTGTCGTGCTTGGGCGTGGCCGTCGTGTCCACCTGCATTGAAAGAGCCGCCCCTTTCTGCTTCAGCCGGTTGTGGATGTCTTCGATTGATTTGAACCAAGCCATGCTTGGATCGTGAATATGGTGCGCCTCGTCATTCAATACCATTAGTTCGTCAATATCCCGGACGATCATACCCAAATCCACCTTGGAATCCGTGGTCGCGCCAGTAGGTCGCTTGCCTAAAAAATAATCCCGCATATCTTCATCATCCGGCGACGGTGGAATGTCCTCCCCCGAATAAACCCGGTGGATGTTGGTCAGAAAGATATTACCCGTAGGCCGGGTGATGTGCACTTTGTCTTGAACATGCAGTGTCAATTGAAAATCATCCCGCCAGTTGCGCCCGTCCATGCCGTTGTCGGGCACAACCGGGTCGTCTTTCAAAAAGATGCGCAAACCTTGAAAATCCTTGTAGATGCGATCCAGCACGATGATGTTGGGCGTAATGACCAGAAAGTTGCGCGCCAGTTCGGATTCCGGCTCGTAGAGCTTATGATAAAAACTCCACGCCAGCGCCAGGCTCAAGACCTTTGTCTTGCCGCTGCCCGTCGCCATCTTCACCACGAACCGCCGCCATGTCTCGTCAAACATGCTCCCGGATACAAGGCCACTTGCATCGAAGCGCATGAGATCATGCTTGTCCTTAACCCCCACCACGTCGTACAGGTAAATGATCGTCTCTAACGCCTCGCGCTGGGCAAAGTAATATTCAAACTCCGCTATGGTTCCGTCGGGCTTCGGCATCAGGTGCGGAGTGTTGAACCACCAATTGAGCAGACTCCGGCTGGTGTCCGCCGCGCCCACATACCCCCCATCCCTGAACTCCTTCACCTTGCGGCGCAGCACCGGCACCAGCGGCGGCATGAGCTTCTCCATGCTGCTTTCCCGCAACGCCTCATCGGCGGGAAACCAGCGGATGCCCGGGTCGAGAATCGCGTGCGGGGATTGCGGAAAGTCTTTATGCAGGGCCATGTCCGGTTACTCGCTTTTCTTTTTTTCGGGCGGCTCAGCCTTGCCGAGTCGCTTTCGCTGTTTAGTCTCGATTTTCTTGATGCTTTCCACCACCGGCAATTCTTCGGGCATGGTGCCCCCCAATTCCCGGATGGTTTGCCGCACCTTCGCGCCCACTTCGCGATGTGTCCGGTTCGCGGCGTCCTTCCTCTTCACCTCGTCCCGGCGCAGCTTCTCCTCCGCCTGGGTCGCGCGAAACAGGTTCGCCGCCAGTTCCGTGCTGCCCATGTGATCCAGAATCTTCTGGCTCTTTTTCAAGCCTTTCCGCCGGTGAATATCTTCCTGTTTCAGTCCGCCATAAAGCCCCATGTATCCGTGATTCTGAAAGATGGCGTAGTCTATGGGTTCGATAACGCCGGCGCCCTTGGCCGCGTCAGCCAACTGAACGTTATGACGCCGAATCTCTTCTCGCAACAGAACCCGCCGCTCCTCCTCAATACTCTCGTCCGCCAATTCCTGCCGCCGCGTCTGGATGGCGAAATAAGTTTGACCATGCGCCACAATCTCCTTTTTAGGATCGGCGTTCTGGATAGCCAAGTAACAAGCGTAACGCGACAGGAGGATGGTTTTAACAGGTCGTTCCGCGCCGCTGCCGATAGCTACCATTTCGGTGACGTCAACGAAATGGTCTTCGAGGCGGTGTCCACTGTTGAAACAGGACAACTTGGCTTTCTCAATTACTCCCTCGAAATTACGGTAGTCGCCGTAGCCTAGTACCCCGGCAAACTCACGACTTGACCAAAATTCCATACCCGCATCATTCATTCGCTTGATCCGTTCAAAAGGTGACTCATGGGCACCGGTTGTCTTCGCAATTTCATTCGTCATTATTTCTTCCCTCCGTTCTTGCCCACACTCACATCAACGATCGTCATCGTGTCATTGCCAAAGATGTCCACCACCTTAACCGCCAGCTTGCGCCGCCCCGGTGTGCATTCGTGAAAGACGCTTTTCAGTTCCAGCGACCGGTCCTTCTTTGTGCGGAAGCTCTGCCACTCGTTCTCAAAGATGTAATCCCCCGTCCAGCGCTCTTCCCATTCCCCGCTCTCTTCGTTCTTCACCCGGATGATTTCGCGCTTGCTTTCAAAGTCGAAGTCCACCGACCAGTAATCAATCCAGTCCGTCCAGTTCTTCGTGAGCACTTCGCGGGTGACAATGCCGTCCTTGTCCTTGCTCACCTTCACGATTTGCCCCTTCTCCACCACGATCCGGCTCCCCTTGTTCTTGATCTCCGCCTCGGCGTTGGCAATCGAGTCCTGCGAATAGAACACCGAAAAGTCGGTCAGCTCCATCGCCACGTTGTTCTTTGCGACATGCGGCTTGACCTCGATATAGGACACATCGTGGAACACCACCTGATTCTTTTCCACTGCCCGCTTGTCAAAGACCTCGGCGGGGATATACTTCGGCGCGATGTCAATGCCCTTACTCCGGGCCTCATCCAGCACATTCGGGAATAGCCCCATCTCGAACTCGAACCCCAGGATGTCCACCTTGGTGATATGCTTCTTGCGGCATTCCAGGATGATTTCCTCCACGAACAGCCGCGTCACCGGCAGGTTCACCGGACCCACCGCCACCAGCCGCCCGGCCTTCTTGCCGTGGAACGCGGGGAAGCCCTCCGTCTTCTCCGCCCGGTATGCCCGCAGAATCAGGTCAACGAAAGCGGCCTCTTTCTCTTCCAGTTGCTCTTGTTGTTCGGCTTCGCGCAGGTTCGGATTCACGCCGATGTAGTGCTGGCGCTCGTATTTGCCCAGGTTGAGGATTTCAAAGGCGCGGTAGTCCTTGCCCTCGGCTTTCAACTCCCGCTGTACGCCAATTAACCGTTTGCGGGTGGTGTGAATAGCGAACTTGCCCAGGTCGCTGACGATCCACTTGCGCCCCAACTTTTCCGCCACCGCCGCCGTAGTGCCGGAACCGGCGAAGAAATCCGCCACCAGGTCGCCTTCGTTTGATGAGGCTTTGATGATGCGTTCGAGCAATGCTTCGGGCTTTTGGGTGGGGTAGCCCAATGCCTCAATTGCCTGGGAGTTTATCGGATAAATGTCAGACCAGATGTCAGTGACAACGTCACCTTCCATTTCATCCAAGTATTGAAGTTTCTCAGGTCGGCCATTCGAGGTAAACACAATCCGTCCGGCGGCCATAGCTTCATCAATCCGGTCTTGACTCCAAATCCAATGTCTGCCTGGAGGTGGTTCGAGGATTCTTCCACCAAAGTTCCTCGCAGGGCCGCTACCTTTTTGCAGCATAGAAACCGTACGAACCAATCTTCCAGTGTTCTCATCTTTCTTGTAATGGCTTTGAATATAGGCTGGGTCGAAATCGGTGAGCTGGTTGTGGAATATCGTGTTTGGTGATTTAGAGTATAAAAATATTGTGTCTTGAACGTTTCCGAATCCGCTTGACTGAGCCTTGGTCGTTCGGATCTTCTGCCAAGCTATTGCGTTTAGGAAAGTGCTGCCGAAAACCTCGTCGAGGGCAAACCGAAGATAACTATTCACCCGCCAATCGCAATGCACATAAATGCTGCCGTCCTCAGCCAGCAGATCCCGCATCAGCACCAGTCGCTCGTGAATCATGGTTATGAAGGAATCGGCCCCCTTGCCCCAAGTGTCGCGGTAGGCGATTTCTTCGAGGATGCCGGGCTTCTTGGTGAAGGTGTCATCGCCGATCTCGATGTCCATGCTGAAATCCGCGCCAACATCGAAAGGAGGGTCGATGTAGATCAGCTTGATGCCGCCCTGCTTCTCGATCTCTTCGCGCAGCGGGCCGTTCTTCAGTGATGAGAGGATAATCTTGTTGTCGCCCCAGATGAGTTTGTTCGTCCAGCCCTTGAGCTGGCGTCCCCGGGCGTCAAACATGTCTATCTGCAACGCAGTCTCTTCCGGCTTCTCGGCACGCGGCTCGTCCACCTGCTCTATTACCTGGAAGGGCAGGACGATGTTGCAGACCTCGCTCGTCTTGCCGTTCCAGACCAGTTCCACCTCCCGCTTGTCCTTGAACAGCAGAAAACGATACTTATCCGGCAACGGCTTGTCCGCCTCGATAAAGCGGACGATCTCCTGCTGTTCCTGTTCCGTCAGTCGTGGCATAAAAATTCTCTCCTTCGCGGTGTTCTACCCGGTTTCAGGTCGAGGGGCACTATACTGAAGCCCCGAACGCCGGGAATGATGTCAAACAGCCGTCCGACTTGGTTATGCAGTTGAAGGTTTCGACATCGCTGACAATAACAACAGGAAGGAATTGTCCAATCCGCATCCGAAAGTCAATAACATTTTTAACCACAGATGAACACAGATAATTGACACTAATTTTTTTTATTCGTGAAAATTCGTGAGGATTCGTGGAAAAAATGTTTTTGGATATACTTAATCAAAAGCCCATACATGCCGCGTCAAACTCCGTAGTCAGTGTAACGGATTGCGAATCAATCAGAACAATAAAAATGGTTTAAGATTTTGAGAGAAGGAAATTAGCCTTTAAGCGCGCTCGTTACCGTATCTGACCCCAGTTCCACCCATTTCGCGCGAGGGCTTCGACTACGTGCCCCCCCCCACGAATCCGGATGCGCCAGTAACGAGGACCGTTTTCATGGGTGTCAAACATCCCGTGCTCAAAGTCCGCCGGATTCAACTCCCGGCGTCGCGCAACTCCCTTCATTCCTCGCCACCCCTCAACCTCTTTCGAGTCCTGGCGCTCAGTTGCTTGAAGTTCTCGCTGGAGATCACCGGCTTACCGGTCTGTGTTTCAATATCCTTGCGCGTCCTGCCAGCCACCGCGCCGCCGTCGTGGGCGTCCTTCTTGAGTGGAGTAAGCCCTTGTGAATCCCGGTCCCGATGCATCTTCGTGGTGGTCGCCTCGGCCAGCATGGTCAGGATCAGTTCGAGGTCGGTCATGTGGTCGCGCAGGTTCTCGCGTTCCAGATCCTTCACCTGCTTGTATTCGTCCACTTTGAGGCCGAAAGCCCCCTGCATGATCTCGTTGGTCAGGATGGCATATTCCAGTCTGCTCCGGGCGCCCCGGTTCTGCCATTCGTCGGTCAAGTCCTGTCGGACCGCGATGCCGCGCAGACGCTTGTCGATCCACTCCTTGGGATAGCCTTTCTTTTCGTAGATCTCCTGCATCCGGGCCATGGCCAGCTCGGGGTTTTCGATCTCGTCTATCCGCTCCTTGCCGACCCGCGCCAGCCAGCGCTTGAAAGGCTCGGCCTTGGGGCTGGGGATGGACTGAATCAGGCGGAAGATGCCCTCGGTGTTCCAACACTGGATCTTCTGAGGTCCACCAGCCGTCGCAAACTCGAACGCAAGGGGGGGTACAAATTGTCCCCCCCCTTGGAGGGCTTTGCCCAAATCCGGATCTCGTCTGCGCATCTTTTTCCAGTAACCGGAAGGATCGGTGGAATCCGTCAGGACGGCGATAATGTCCGTGATGACGAACCACCATTCGTTATTGTGCATCGTGTGGCGGATTTCGCGCTTCTGAAACAACGCCACGCGGGTCTCGGAATTGCCGTCGGGTTCATTCATGCCAAATCCTCCGTTTTCATGCCTGACGCCCCCTGTTGTCGCCGGCAGTATCGGCAAGGGGTCGCATACCGGCCGGGGCGATCATTGTCAACCGTACGATTTTTTCGTACGCTTCGATTCTCAGTTGTCCGATTTTTTCGGACAACTGGTCATAGCCCTCCTGAAGCAGCTTCTTCTTGAGGTCGTTCCAGTATTTGCGCGGCCGGTCGCCTCCCACCAAGGCCTCAATGACATCAATGATGGAAAACCACCATTCGCCCTCATGCAGGGTCTTTCTGATGCGCTTGCCTTCAAAAACGGCCAGTTTGGATGTTTTCCTCCGCGTTCATGTTTTCCTCCTCCTGTCCCTCATGTCTGCCAGAACCACGTCGCCTCCGTCCCCCGCCGCTAGCCCGTCACGCATTCATCCATCATCGACTTGTCTTCCACCAGATGCTTTCCGGGCGATTCCACGAAACGCTGCTCCTCAACCATTATTTGATCGAAGGCGCTAACGTCCGGGTGGGTTTGGCTACTGATATCCAGCGTCATTATAATTAGTCGAACATCCCCGAAATTCTGCGATGGTTCGGTTCCCGCTATTCATCGGATTTTCCGAGGGATTTTATGACGTTACAGAGTTCCATCACTTCAATGTGCGGTGGGCAGTCCAGCCAGTTGTGACGCCAGCAAACGATGACATCACAACCATCAATCGGATGATCATAGTTTCTGCTTTCGAACTCAAACTCGATACGTACTCTTTGCCATCTTCCTCCTTCAACTTGGCGTTTTGCCTCGCAGTCAGGGAAACCTGTTTGAACCGCTTCCACCATATAACCCAGTTCTTTGGCAACCATTCCGAATAGGAATACCACTCCTTGTTCATTGACCGGTTCATGCCGAAGGCCACGAAAGTCGATTGGATTTCCGTATGTGAAGCGATCTTGAAGTTTGGAATGGCGTTGTCTCGACAGGGTACCGGAAGCGTGTGTACCCACATTCGCCCCGCCTGATGCAGGTATTTCACTCATTTGTTGCCATTTGGGAACGCCCGTCGGAAGGAGAGGCAGCACATCAGCCCATTCTGGCTTGTCTTTGGCAAACTCCTGAAACCGTGTAGGAATCCCAGACCACGGACCAAAATGTCTCTCGAACACTCCGGGACTGAAAGTCCCTTCGCGTCTGTATTGGTTGCGCGTCGGGATTTGTCGTATCTTCCGAACAAACTCACCCCAGTCCTGCAAGAGGGTGTCGTCATCTAGTCTGACATTGGTAGAGTCTGCCTGCAAACCTGCCGCACGAACAGCTTCGCGCCAGTTCTGAAAGTGGCGTAGAACTTGGTATTCAGATATGCCTGTCTTTTTCATGAACTCAGACCGTGACGGTGGGTGCCCAAGTTGATCTGCACACTTCCTGATTGCGTCAAGAACCTGATTCTTGTCTGGCAGATTATCCGACATCGGTACAGTTTCCTTAGTATGATGTGGTCTGTTTCATGCAACCGAACATCATATATTCGCCACTCTTGTGGCCTGATCGGACCAGGGGCTGATCTTTCCGGCGCGGACGCGAAACCAGTACTGCTTGCCGCGTTCGAGGCCTTGTATATCCATCTCACTGTTAGTGACCGTGGCGCTGAATCTTGTATGCCGCCACCGCCCCGCCATCCATCTTGTGATTGCAACTGAAGTCTTATACATCACTGATAACAACAACAGGAAGGAGTTGTCCAATCCGCATACGAAAGTCAATAACATTATTAACCACAGATGAACACAGATAATTGACACTAATCCGCCTGAGGCGGAATGCACACAGATAAATATCATCCACGAATCTACACGAATCTTCACGAATAAAAAATTTAGTGTTCATTTTCTGTGAAAATCTGCGAAATCTGTTGATTAAACTATGATGTTCCTTTCAGGAATTCTTGTATTAACAAGGATAGACAGGATTGGCAGGATAATTATATTAAATCATGTTCATCCTGTATATCCATGTTAATTCCTATCTGTGTGCATCTGTGTGCATCTGTGGTTAATGCTCCTAATAGAATTTAATTGACAAAAGCGTGTTACTGTTTTGTCTCATCAGATTTTAAGTGAACTCGTAATAGAGAGCTATTTAAATTTTTTCTCCTTTTTATGCCGTTCCATTATTAGCCTGCTACCTTTGTGAGGTTGTATGAAAAAATACCTTGTGATTGTCGAATCACCCGCCAAATCAAAGACTCTGGGGAAATATCTTGGCTCCGATTACGTTGTTGCGGCATCCATCGGACATATCAAGGACCTCCCCGGAAAGAAGATGGGGGTGGACCTTGAGAATAATTTCAAGCCAGAATATGAAATCATCCCCGGCAAGGAAAAAACACTTGAAGCCATCAAGAAGTCGGCGCGGTCATCTGAAGCCATCTATCTTGCCACCGACCCCGACCGGGAAGGCGAGGCAATTGCGTGGCATATCGCCGAGGAACTCTCATCCAAGAAGAAGGAAATCTATCGCGCCACATTCCATGAAATAACGAAAACCGCCATCCTGAACGCCATTGCCAATCCGGGTCGCCTCAACAAGTTTCTGTTTGAAGCCCAGCAGGCGCGCAGAATCCTCGACCGCCTTGTTGGGTACAAGATAAGCCCCCTCCTCTGGGCTAAGGTCAAACCCGGAATCAGCGCGGGGCGCGTTCAGTCCGTGGCTGTCCGCCTCATCTGTGAGCTCGAGGAGAAAATCCGGAACTTCAAACCGGATGAGTTCTGGAATATTGATGCCCAGGTCAGGGCTGACAATCCACCCGACTTCATGATGCGCCTGATATCCATAGATGGAAAGAAGCCGAAGATGAAAAATCAGGCGGAGGCTGATACCATCCTGAAAGACCTTGAGAATGCCTCCTTCAAGGTCACAAAGGTGGAAAAGAAGGAGGTTCAGCGCACCCCCGCCGCGCCCTTCATCACAAGCACACTCCAGCAGGAGGCGGCGCGACGTCTCCGATTCCCTTCCAACATGACCATGTCCATCGCACAGCATCTTTATGAAGGCGTCCCAGTCGGCGAAGAGGGGCCTGTCGGTCTGATTTCCTATATGAGGACGGACTCAGTTCGCATCTCAGATGAGGCGCTCTCCGCCGTGCGCGGGTTCATCAAGACGAATTATCCCGAAGGGTCTCTTCCGCCCCAGCCCCGCATGTTCAAAAATAGAAAATCCGCACAGGACGCACACGAGGCAGTCCGACCCACCTCCATGGAGTTGACGCCCGAGCGGGTGAAGCCCTTTCTCAAAAAACCGCAATTCCTGCTGTATCAGCTCATCTGGAACCGCTTTGTTGCCTCACAGATGGCGAACGCTGTCTTCCTTCAGACCCGCGTGGAAAGTCTTGCCAATACAATTTACAACTTCAGCGTCACAGGTCTGACCAGCATCTTCCCCGGCTTCCTCACCCTCTATGATGAGGGACGCGATGATGAGCCCGAGGGCGGCAATCAGAATCCTGACGCGCCTGATGCGGGACGCAAAATTCCCCCGCTCAAGGAAGGAGACCCCCTCACCCTCCTTGAATGGAAGCCCGGTCAGAATTTCACCCAGCCACCCCCGCCCTTCACCGAAAGCTCCCTCATCAAAGAACTGGAAAAACGCGGCATTGGTCGCCCATCCACATATGCAACAATCGTCACCACCATCCAGGAAAAGGAGTATGTGACTAAGGAAAAGGGCAAATTTCATCCAACGGAACTGGGAAATATGGTCACCAATATATTAGTCAAGACATTCCCCGAGATAATGAACGTCCAATTTACCGCCATGATGGAAGACCAGCTTGACCGTGTTGAGGAGGGGGATGTCAACTGGGTTGACCTTTTAAGGAGTTTTTATAACCAGTTTGAAAAGCGCCTGAGCGAGGCGCCGACCCAGATGCGCAATGTCCGCGGCGAGTCGAAGCCGACCGAGATTGTCTGTGAAAAATGCGGCGCCCGGATGGTCATCCGCTGGGGCAAACGCGGCCACTTCCTCGCCTGCCCCAATTATCCCGCCTGCAAAAATACAAAGGAATTCAAAACCGATGAAAATGGTCAGGTACAGGTGGTCAAGCAGAAGGAAACGGAGATAAAGTGTGAGAAGTGCGGACGCCCCATGGTGATTCGGACAGGCAAGCGGGGGCGTTTTCTCGCCTGCTCAGGATATCCCGATTGCCGCAATACCAAACCCTATCCCATTGGTGTCACATGCCCCAAATGCGGCGGCAACATGGTGGAACGCATGTCGCAAAAGGGGCGGGTGTTCTATTCCTGTTCAAAGTATCCCGACTGCCGATTTGTCCTGCGTGAGACACCTCTCAAGACCCCGTGCCCGGAGTGCAGTGCGCCATTTTTGATTGTGGAATGGCGGAGCGGAAAGAAGCAGGCGCGGTGTCCGAACGAAAAATGTTCCTATCACCGTGACCTTACCGAGAATGCCGAAGGCGCGGCATGAAAAAATCCCAATCATGCCAATCGCTATAATAGAATTAAATAATCCTGTAAATCCTGTCCATCCTTGTTAAATTCTTTAAAGCCCGCCATCCTGAACCTTTATTCTTGACGCCTGTCGGCAATCATGGGATTCTTAATGCGTAAATTTGTTGGTGAATTGGAAATTTTGACAGGAATTTTTTTAAGGTCTGATAAATGAACGGTCTCAAGTCGGCGACATTATGGATTGTGATTTTTGTCGGGAGCATACTGATTGTCCTCACGGTGAATCAGCGCGCCCGCTCTGACAAGATAAACATCATCAAATTTTTCAACCTGGCAAAGGAAAAGCGCATCGTTGGCGTGGTGGAGGACAAGGGCGGGCGTCTTACAGGTGAATATCTCCGTGATGACGGCAAAACCGGGCGATTTGTGACACAGTATCTTGAGCCGCAGGCGGAAAAGGTCCTCACCGTCATGCAGGATAATGACATCCCGTATGACCCCCGTCCGCAATCACAATTTGTCCAGCAGATTCTGTACTCACTCCTGCTTCCCTTCCTCCTTTTTATCGGGCTATGGTTCATCATCATGCGCCAGATTCAGGGGACGGGCAACAAGGCGCTGAGTTTTGGAAAATCGCGCGCCAAGCTCGTTTCCGATGGTCAGGTGAAGATAACGTTTGATGACGTGGCAGGGGTGGATGAGGCGAAGGAGGAGCTGAAGGAGATTGTGGAGTTTCTGAAAGACCCGAAGAAGTTTTCACGTCTGGGCGGCAGGATTCCCAAGGGTGTGCTCGTTTATGGCCCACCGGGGACGGGCAAGACGCTGCTCGCCAAGGCTGTTGCGGGCGAGGCAAAGGTGCCTTTCTTTTCCATCAGCGGCTCCGATTTTGTGGAGATGTTTGTGGGCGTGGGCGCCTCACGTGTGCGCGACCTTTTTGAACAGGGCAAGCGGGCGCATCCATGCCTCATCTTTATTGACGAGATTGACGCCGTTGGTCGCCACCGGTTTTCAGGCATTGGCGGTGGACACGATGAGCGGGAGCAGACCCTCAACCAGCTCCTCGTGGAGATGGACGGCTTTGACCCGAATGAGGGCGTTATTCTGATTGCCGCCACGAACCGTCCGGACGTCCTTGACCCGGCACTGCTTCGCCCGGGTCGTTTTGACCGTCAGATTGCAGTGGATTTCCCCGATGTGCGCGGGCGCGAAAAAATCCTCGAGGTGCATACACGCAATATCAAGATAGACGCCGGCGTTAACCTCAGCATCATGGCGAAGACAACTCCCGGCTTTTCAGGCGCCGACCTCGCAAATATGGTTAATGAAGCCGCCCTCCTCGCCGCGCGGAAAAACAAACCCACCGTGACACAGGATGACTTCGAAGAGGCAAAGGACCGCGTCATGATGGGTCCTGAGCGGCGAAGCCTCATCCTTACAGACGATGATAAAAAAACCACCGCCATCCACGAGATGGGACATGCACTCTGCGCCAAAATGCTCCCCGATTCCGACCCCGTCCACAAGGTCACAATCATCCCGCGGGGACGCGCCCTCGGCGTTACAAGCATCCTGCCCGGTGAGGAGCGCAAACACATGACCCGCCGGCGGCTGAAGAGCTACCTCGTCTATGCCCTTGGAGGCAGAGCCGCCGAGGAGATTATCCTCGGCGAATACACCACAGGCGCCGCGGATGACCTCCGCAAGGCAACGAGCCTCGCCCATCGCATGATATGCGAGTTCGGCATGAGCGAACATCTCGGACCCAGAACCTTTGGCGACCCGGAAGGACAGATATTCCTTGGTCGGGAGCTCGCACAGGGGCGCGATTACAGCGATGAAACGGCGCGCAAGATTGATGAGGAGGTGCAGGCATTTATTGTGGAGGCGCATGACAGCGCGGGGAAAATCCTTCGCGAAAATCACGCCCTGCTTGTCAGGATTTCCGATGTCTTGATTGAACGCGAAACGCTCTCCGGCGAGGAGTTTGAACTACTCATTGCGGGCAAGGAATTACCGCCTCTGCCAAAGTCTTCCACCATCGCCCCGCCACCGGATAGTGAGGCGACAAAACCTGCAGGAGGCGAAATCCCAAAACCCGAAATAGGCGCGCCGCCCTTCAAACAGCCCAATCCGTGGGAAATTCCGTCATAATATCTCTTTAATAACGAATATTATTTGTTTCCTTATCCTCTGTGTTCTCCGTGGCTCTGTGGTGAGTATTTCTTTCAGCCCTCGGAGTTGAAGAATGGAAAGGATTTTTATATTGGGTATGATGTTTTGCCTGATGGGGAGTTCCCTTTTCTTCTCCGGCTGCGCTCATGCGAAAAGGGATGTCCCCGCCGCCGAGGAGCCTTCCATCTCAACCGCTGAGGCGGTGCTTGATAAGACCGACCCTTCAGACCGCGAATTTCCCGGCGGACGCGGCGCCAATCAGCTCATCCTCTACACGCCCGCCTATGGCGAAAGGACAGGCACAAATGAATGGGGCGCTGAGGCGACCGTCATTGGCGGCATCGTCCGCACCGTCGGCGGCAATAACTCCGCCATTCCCAGAGATGGCTTTATCCTATCCGGTCATGGCAGAGGCGCCGACTGGATTGCGCGCTATCTTTATCCGGGGATGGAAATCTCCATTACGGGCAACAGGGCTGTGGCAAGTAACACGGAACGGACACGTCTCTATTACGCCGATGAATTGTTGAAAAAGGCGTCCGCACAACTGACAATGGCGAACAGTGCAGACCCCTCCATCTCCCTGAAAGAACTCAAATCGCTGGAGGATGAGAGCCGCAACATGGCTGACAAATCGCGCGCGGCGGCGCTTAAGAGAGACCGGAAAAAAGCCCTCTTGCTCGCCCGGGGCGCACTCGATAAGGCGCGTCTGCGACTTTACCGCAGTCAGCCATCCCGCACAAAGGAAATCCGCGCCTGCTGGTATCGCCTCAAGGAAAAATCGCCGCAGGAGCTTGAGTCCACCATGAAAAAATTGGCTGAGGCTGGATTCAACTGCCTCTGCCCCGAAACAATTTACGGGGGTTACGCCATTTATCCCAACGCCCATCCGGCGCTCAGGCAGAATCCCGCCTTTTCCGGCTGGGACCCGCTCAAAGAACTCTGCGCTCTGGGGAAGAAATACAACATCAAAATCATCCCCTGGGTGGAGGTATATTTCATCGGCTTTCAGGACTCACCTCTCGTCTCCGAAAAGGCGGAATGGCTGGCGCTGGGGCATAACGGCAAACAACCCTCCACCCTCGAAAAGGGTTATTATTACTTCTGCCCCTCGCGGGAGGAAGTTCGCCGCTTCTGGCTCGAGGTTTATGAATATCTTCTGAAGACATATCCGATTGACGGCTTGCAGTTGGATTATATCCGCTATCCGCAAAGCCTGCCATGGGAGGAGGGCTATTGTTATTGCGGCGCCTGCCGGCAGGGATTTTACAACCGATATGAAGTTGACCCCACCTCGCTTGACCCGCAAAAAGACCCCGAAAAATGGCAGCGATGGAGTGAATACCGCATGGAGCAGGTCACGGATTTTGTGAAAGAGGCGCGCGCCATGCAGAAACGTGTGAGACCGGATGCAAAACTCTCCGCCGATGTATTCCCCAAACTGGATGAGGCGACGGGCGCAAAGTTTCAGAATTGGATGCTCTGGCTGGAGAAGGGTTGGCTCGACCAGATTTATTTCATGGCATATACGTCTGATGCGGAATATCTGAGGCGTGAGGCGATGGATTTAGTCCCCAAACTTCCAAAGGGTGTGGAGATAATCACCGGTCTTGCGCCCTTTATGGGATTCAGTGCGGAGACGCTCATTGACGAGATACGTTTTGCACGTGAGGCAGGTTCACAGGGCGCTTGCCTGTTTGAGTATGGGTCACTGACCGCCGAACACATCCAAGCCTTAAAAGAGGGACCCTTCCGCCTCCCCGCCACATGCCCATAAACCCCGCCCCACCCCCGAATTTCATGTCGCACAAATACTTGTTTGAACTATTTGGCGGGTCTGCCCCCCTTGCATTTGATTGCATTTTAGTATTTGAAATTAGACCCTACTCATTTGTTAATTTTTAATTGATATTACTTTGATTCTTTTAGTGCGATGAATTGATTTTGAGGCTTTTTCAGTGGTAAAGAATTCTTCCGCTTCCATTTTTATTGCTGCTATAATATGTATAGCATCTTGAATTGAAAGCCCAGCAGAACAAGCTTCATTATATGCTTCTTCTATTAGATTATCAATCCCCGGATGATAACTATATAGGCTTTTAAAATAACAGTTATAAAAATCTATTTCTCTGGTTTTTTTATTATAAATAGCTTTCGGCAACACTTCTAATTTTAAGAATTCACTTCCAACAAATTTTCTTGAACCATCCGAAAGTATTTTAAGGGCTTGACAGGATACTTTTTCATTTCCAATCGCTGCTGCAATTAAAACTCCGGAATCAATATAGGTAATCATTGTTAAAGCTCAAAGTAATTAATACCTCTTCTATTAATCAACTCTTTTTCCAATTCATTCCAGTTCAATAGATGCTGTCCAGAATTTATAATATCTTCTCTGATTTCTAATAATTTTTCACCTAAAGTTTTTTCTTTTCCAAAAATTCTTTCTACCCACATTGCATCTGTGCAAATAAAATAAATATTCTCACCA
>Ga0315291_10004657_pt1 | contig 17402 bp, 22 predicted proteins | sample YL17G12_20_MG_FD_203070 | JGI IMG/M metagenome (GOLD analysis project Ga0315291, IMG submission 203070) | Sediment microbial communities from Yellowstone Lake, YNP, Wyoming, USA - YL17G12_20 | ecosystem: Environmental > Aquatic > Freshwater > Lake > Sediment | place: USA: Wyoming | collected...
TATATTCTGTACATTCTTATATGCAATTCATACAAATTTGGAAAAAATTTGAGGGGTTTTCCAATTTCTTTAGGATTTGTTTTTAACCTCATTATTTTTTTATCTCCTTCTATTTGAAGAGATTTATCCAGTTTTCTATATTCTTTAACAAATTTTCTGTCAAATACAAGTTTATACTCTTCCATAGAAATTGTATGAAATTCAATATTAAAAATATTAGCAAGGGAGAGAAACTTGTTATAGGATTGTTTTTGTCTTTAATTAATGTAACAAAAATATTAAATAAGATGTGCACATTCATTTACAATATGAAACAATCAATAGTCCATATTGCTTTGGTTGTAAGAGATTACGATGAAGCCATTAACTTCTATACTAAGAAACTTAATTTCACCTTAGTTGAAGATACATATCAACCTAAACAAAACAAACGGTGGGTAGTAGTTTCTCCTCCAGGATCAAGTGGGACAACTTTATTACTCGCAAGAGCATCAAAACCTGAGCAGGAATCATTTATCGGTAATCAATGCGGGGGCAGAGTATTTCTATTTCTTAATAGTGATGATTTTTGGAGAGACTATAAGGATATGATTTCTAAAGGTATTAAATTTGTGAGGGAGCCAAAAGAAGAACCCTACGGTATAGTTGCAGTCTTCGAGGATTTATATGGTAATTTATGGGATTTGCTTCAGCTGAAAGAAAAAGTCTCCTCATAAGATTTATAAACTATTTTTTTGATTATCTTATATTCAAAAATGGGACTAAAAAGCGCATTAAAGCTCATAAAGAAAAGAAAAAAGTTCAGATGGAAAGACCACAAATACAAAGTGCGAACTCTGGACCTTTATGCTAAATCAGATCCTCTTGGAGGAGCAAACCAAGCAAAAGGAATTGTTCTTTCAAAAGTGCAAAAAGAAGCAAAGCAGCCAAACTCAGCGATGAGAAAATGCTGCAAAGTTCAGCTGATTAAAAATGGAAAATCAATAACTGCTTTTATTCCAGGAAACCTTGCTCAGAAATTCGTTAATGAACACGATGAAGTTCTTGTAGAAAGAATTGGTGGAAAACAGGGAAGAAGCAAGGGAGATATTCCGGGGGTAAGATATAAATTAATTCAAGTAAACGACCAACCATTGCATTTGCTTTGGAAAGGAAAGATAGAGAAAGGTAGAAGATGACAATAAAAATTGTAAACAATTTTGACCACATCAATTTTCTAAACGAAAATGTGCTGGAGGGAAGACGTTAAAATGAATTCAACACATTTAAATTTTAGGAAAAAATTCAAATAAGATAAAATGACAGAACAATACAGACACAGTTATGAACGTCCTTTGGATGAAATAACATTTAGAAGAGTTAAAAAATATATAGAGGGGATAAGAGGCACTAACCAATTTGGTGAAGAAGGAGTTACTTCATATTCTGTGGGAATAAATGGAACTGCTGGGAGAGTTATATTAATAGATAAAGCAGATAAGGGAGTAATCACTAGAAAAGTTATAACTAGTAATATTATTCACGCATTTCATATGGGATTAGTAAAAATATTAAATCCTCCAAGCATATAAAATGGAACCATTAAAATTCAAACTTTTTGACTTGTATGACACAAGTGGAATTGAAATAAAAGATTTGGGATTAAAATCTGTAATAAATATTCAACCAAAATTAATCTTGAAAAGCTATGGAAGAAATGTTGGGAAATTCGGGCAAGTAAAAGTTAATGTTGTTGAAAGATTAATGAACAGAGTTGGTGTTGCTGGACACAGAGGAAAGAAGCACAAAATTGAACTTGGACATGCTACTGGAAAATATTCAAAGAACATGAAAATTGTTCTTGAAGCATTCAAGATAATCGAAAAAAAGACAGGAAAAAACCCAGTTGAAGTTTTAGTCAAAGCAGTTGAAAACTCTGCACCAAGAGATGAAATCACAGTCATTGAATACGGGGGGGCAAGACACCCTCAAGCAGTTGATGTTTCTCCATTGAGAAGAGTTAACTTGGCGATAAGATGGCTTGTTCATGGAGCATCAGACAAAGCATTCGGAAAAAAGAAAAATATTTCTGAAGGCTTAGCAGACGAAATAATTCTTGCGTCAGAAAGCAACGGAGATAGTTTTGCTTATAGAAAGAAAAACGAAGCAGAAAAACAAGCAGATAGTGCGAGATAATTCTCAATTACAATAATCCTTAAAAATCCTGAATAAATTTGTTTGTTATGTTAACAGATGCTTTTTTAGAACAAGATTTAAGGAATAAGAAATATGTAGAAATGTTTTGCGGAAAATTTGATGTAAAATTAACAGAAATTTGTATTACACAAGAAAATGGAAATCCAGAACATGCATACACTTTTTCAGATGATTTAGGTTATTATACAATTAAAGGAATAAAAGATTCATTACTTAATAAATAAAATGTCAGACTTATCCGAATTAACAGAAACAGAAGACGATGAACCTGATTATGAAACTCAACTTGCAATTAATGTATATAGAAGATTAAAATACGGACTTGGATTAGGAACTCTCTCAAGATTACAAAAAATAATTGAACTAATTCCTTTTACAAAACACGTTTCTGAATCAGAACGAAGAGGATTAGATATTAATCCTATTGATGATGACGATTAATTAACTAAATATTTTTAAAATATATTTTATTTTTGTTGATAATGAATTATGCTGATTTTGTAACAATGAGAAAATACAAATATGATAGAATTCTTGATGAATGTGACAGATTTATTATTCAAGGATTAGAAAGTACATGCGGGTGGATGAATATAGGACTTAAAGATAAAAAAGAACAGAGTAATAATCACAGGGATGCAGAATTAGAAGCAGAAGCAATAGTAAGTTTAACTAATGAAGGAAGAAAAGCTTATCGTAATGAATATATAAAAAGAATACCGAGTATGATTAAAACTTGGTTTTATGATTTTATTCATAGTTAATTCTCATTTTCCACAACCTTTTTAAATGATTTTTCTTATCATTAATTATTCTAAATAATCTTTTAGATAGGAATATAAATTGGCAGAAAAGGAAACACAATTTCAAAAAATACAGAGAATCAGCAAGATACAAAAGAATATAAGAAACATAGCGACAAGCGCGCATATTCACCACGGAAAAACTGCAATGACAGACAATCTTTTAGCAGCGTCTGGTTTCATGGCTGCAAAGAATGCTGGAAATCTTGAAGAAGGAATGACTACATGGCAACACGCAGATGAACAAGAAAGATTAATGACAGTTGATGCTGCGAACGTTTCTATGGTTCACGACTTCCACGGAGAAGAATACTTGATTAATTTAATTGATACTCCAGGACACATTGATTTCTCAGGAAATGTTACAAGAGCAATGAGAGCAATTGATGGAACTATTGTTTTAGTTTGCGCAAGTGAAGGAATCATGCCTCAAACAGAAACAGTAATCAAACAAGCATTGAGAGAAAGAGTTAAGCCAATTTTATTCATTAACAAAGTTGACAGACTAATAAAAGAATTAAAACTAACTCCAGAAGGAATGCAAGAAAGATTCGAAAAAATAATCGAAGAATTTAATGGTCTTATTGAACAAATTGCTGAAAAAGATTTTAAACAAAAATGGAAGGTTTCAGTTAATGATGGAAGCGTTGCATTTGGAAGTGCGAGAGAAAATTGGGCAATGTCCATTCCTTTCATGAAGAAAAAAGGAATAACTTTCAAGGATATTTTTGCTCTTTATGAAATGAGCGAAGAAGACAAAAAAAACTGGGTTTGGAAAAATGCTCCTTTGTATGAAGTTCTTTTAGACATGGCAGTAAAACATCTTCCTAATCCTCTTGAAGCACAAAAATACAGAATTCCAAAAATCTGGCATGGAGATTTGGATAGTGAAATGGGAAAAGATTTAGTAGACTGCAACCAGAATGGAAAACCTGCTTTTGTAATCACAAGAATTGTTATTGAACCAAAAAGTGGAAAAGAAGTATCTGCAGGAAGATTATTCTCAGGAACATTAAAAGTTGGAGATGAAGTTTATCTTAATTTAGCAAAGAAGAAACAAAAAATTCAGCAGATATTAGTTTACAACGGAATAAAACCAGAACAGATTGAGCAAATTAGTGCTGGAAATGTTCTTGCTATTTCGGGAGTAACAGGAGAAGCAGGAGAAACAATAACTCTTGAACCAGAAACTCCATTCGAAGAATTGAAACATATTTTTGAGCCAGTTATTACAAAATCTATTGAAGTAAAGAAAACAGCAGACTTGCCAAAGCTGGTTGAAATATTGAAGAAAGTTGCTAAAGAAGATCCTTCTGTAAAAGTTCAAATCAATGAAGAAACAGGAGAAAGCCTTATTTCTGGTATGGGAGAATTGCACTTGGAAATTATTGAAAACAGAATTAAAACAGAAAAAGGACTTGATGTAAAAACATCTGCGCCTATAATTGTTTATAGAGAAACAGTCCAAAAAGCTTCTCCAGCAGTTGAAGGAAGAAGTCCTAACAAACATAATAGTTTCTTCATAAAGGTTGAACCATTAGACGACAAGATTTATGACGCAATAAAGAATGGAGAAATATCAAGTGGAAGAATCAAGAAAAAAAATCAAGACATGGCTAACAAGCTTGCGGAATTAGGATGGGGCGGAGATGCAATAAGGAATCTCAGAGATATTTACAGAGGAAATATTTTCACTGATGAAACAAGAGGAGAAGTTCATATTGGAGAAGTAATAGACATGATATTAGACGCTTTTGAAATGGTAATGGATCAAGGACCTTTGGCGAGAGAACCTTGCATGAAAATGAAACTCTCATTAATTGACATAAAACTTCACGAAGATGCTATTCACAGAGGGCCTGCACAAGTTTATCCTGCTGTCAGAGAATCAATAACAGGAGCAATGAGACAAGCAAATGCTTCATTGTTAGAACCATTGCAGATTCATCTTATTGAAGTTCCTGATAAATTCACTGGTTCAATGACAAAATTAGTCGGAAGCAAGAGAGGGCAACTGCTTGAAATAAGGCAGGAATCTGGAAATTCGGAAATAGAAGCAAAACTTCCTGTAGCAGAAATGATTGGATGGAGCAATGATTTAAGAAGTGAAACAGAAGGACGTGGTGTTAGCTCTTTGAAAGACCAGTTGTTCGAAAGAACACCAATGTCATTGCAAGACGAGGTTATAAGAAAAATAAGGCAGCGTAAGGGCTTATCTGAAAATCAGTAATTATATTCTAAAGAATAAGAATTCTTTTAAACAGAAAAAATATAAAATAACATGCAAATAAGAAAAATCTCAAGAGAAGATACTTACTCAATTGAGGATTTTGAAAAAAGCAGATTTCCTGTTCCTTATAATGAAGGATATTTTCCTAACGGATTCACAAGAATAAAAGTTTGTTATAAAGATGGAGATGTTTCTGGAGTTAGTTTGCATGGAGTTCATAATTCAATGAAAGTTAAAAAAACAGACATTGAAAAAGTTCTTGTTTTAATAAGAAATTCTTTAGTAGATATGATGTAATACAATAATTCTTAAAAACTTGAACAATATAAAATCTCATGGCAAAAACTGATTTAGAAAAAACTTCAGAAGAAGGAATGATTCCTCTAGTTTTCTTAGATGTTGCCTTTGACGGAAAATCAAAATACAAGAGACTTGATACTCGAGAAGTTCTTGTCGAGAGAGTTGAAGATTTTTGCGGTTTGAAAAATGGAAAACCTTGTGAAATGGAAAGAATGAGAAGAGAAGCATCTTCATAAAAACACAAACAGAAAAGTTTTTAAACTAATTTTTTTTTACATTACTACTTAAAATTCTTCACAGAATTTTACGCAATAATAACATGGCTAGGCTAAAACGCCAAAAGCGTTTCGCTAAATCCATTTTAAGGAAAAACAAAAATGGCAAGGGAAAAACCAAACATGAATGTAGTTTTCGTTGGGCACGTTGATGCTGGAAAATCAACTACAATCGGAAGATTGCTTTTTGATTCTGGTGTTGTTTCTGAACAAGAAATGGTTAAATTAAGACAAGAAGCTGAAAAGCACGGAAAAGCAGGTTTTGAATTCGCATTCGTCATGGATAAAATCAGAGAAGAAAGAGAAAGAGGTATCACAATTGACTTGTCTTACAAGAAAATTATGACTCAAAAATACCAAGTTACAATCATTGATGCTCCAGGGCACAGAGACTTCGTAAAGAACATGATTACAGGTGCTTCACAAGCAGACTGCGCTTTCCTTGTCGTCGCTGCTACTACTGGAATTGAACCTCAAACAAAAGAACACTTGTGGCTTTTGAAAACAATGGGTGTTCAAAACTTAGGAGTAATAATCAACAAGATGGATTTAATAAGCTACGATGAAGCAAAATTCAACAAGCTTAAACAAGAAGTGACAGACTTGGTTAAAGGAGTAGGTTACAAAATAGAAAATGTAGCATTCATCGCTGCATCAGGACAAAAAGGAGATAATGTTTCAAAGAAATCAACTAACATGGCTTGGTACAAAGGACCAACAGTAGTTGAACAAATTGACATATTCCCTAAGCCAGAATTGCCAACTAACTTGCCAATGAGAATGCCTGTTCAAGATGTTTATGAAATTACAGGAATTGGAACTGTTCCTGTTGGAAAAATTGAAACAGGAATAATGAAAGTTGGACAAAAAATCATAGTATTGCCTGGAAGAAGCGGTAAAGGTGTTGAAGGAGAAGTCAAGACAATTGAAATGCACCATGAATCTATGCCAGAAGCAACAGCAGGAGACAATGTAGGAATAAATGTGAGAGGAGTTGGAAAGAAAGATATTGCAAGAGGAGATGTAATTTGTGAAGCTGCAAATCCTATTCCAATTGTTGAAGAATTCATTGCTAACATAATCATAATCAATCACCCAACAGTTGTTGCTAAAGGATACACACCTGTATTCCACATACACACTGCTCAGGTGCCATGCCAATTCGCAGAATTGATTGAACAAATTGATGCAAGAACAGGACAAGTTATAAAGCAAAATCCAGACTTCTTGAAGAATGGAGATGCTGCTAAGGTTAGAATTCGCCCTCAAGGAAATCTTTGCCTTGAAACACAAAAGAATAATCCTTACATGTCAAGATTTGCAATAAGAGACGCAGGTGCAACTGTTGCAGCTGGAATGTGCGTTGAAATCGTAAAAAAGAAATAAATTTCTTTTTTGACGCCTTTAATTCTAAATATCTTGTAAGAAAAAGGCATAAAGATTCTTAGTACTATCTTTAAATATTAATTATTTCTTTTTAGAAAATGTCAATAAAAAATCCAATTTTTATTCCGAAAAGTTTTAGAGAAGAAAAGGAAGAAGGAGAAAAAACATTATATAGAATTCTAGCGATAGAGGGAAAAGAGATAAGAGTTATTGAATATTACAAAAAAGACTTGTTATATAGAGTTAATGTCTGGGGAATTTGCGAAGAATTAAGAGAACTTGAAGATTGTTTTGTTGCTCATGATAAAAATATTGATTTTGAAACGGCAAGAAGATTAAGAGAACCAATTGAAGCCATGTATCCTAAACAAACTATAATAACATTTTTTTAAGATAATTTTATAAACACTTATTCTAATTGTTTTTTCATGACAAGAAAAAATTCAGACCCCACAAGATATCTTCTTGAAGATGTTAGAGAAGCTACTGAAGGGAAATATACTTCTGAACAACTAGCAAGTGTTCTTGGTGAATGCGGTTATAAAACATTCCCTAAAAACGGAATAAATGATGAAGGTTTTAGAAAACTAATAAATAGACTTGCTGAAGTTGATAATAAAGAAGCAAGACTTGTAAGAGTTGAAAGAAAAGATTTGGGTTCTGAAGTTAAAAGAAAAGTTAATAGAGCAAGTCCAATAAAAGAAAGAATGAGAAGAATTGTTGACAAAGTTGGTACTGAGATATATGAAGGTCTTACTTATTTTCCAGATTAATAGTTCTTTAATTTCCTCACTCATGAGAAATCACACTAATTTAAAAACAAGATTTTTCTATGATGACAATGCTATTAAGAAAAGAGATGACGACACAGGAAATTGAATATTTTATAAAGGACAAAAGTGATTTTGTCAAAATAGATTTGTTAGGAAGACTTCTTAACGAACATCTTCAGAACACAACTAGAAAGTTTGTTTTCTTGAAATTAGGAGAAATTTACGAAAGAGTTTCAATGTTCTCTGATTCTGCAAGTTCTTATGAAAAAGCAGTAGGATTGTCTACATCAAAAGGCGAAAATAAAAATCTTCAAGTTAAGGCAGCTCAGTTGTTCATAAGAGCAGGAGATTTTAACAGAGCAGAGGGATTGATAAGAAACGCTATTTCAGACGCGAATAATTTTGAAAAGAAAGACATTGCTGACGGAATAAAAAAATATTATATTTATGTTGCAGAAACAAACGAAAAATTGAGAAGATTAGGAGATGCTGTAAAACTTTATGAAAGAGTCTTGACATTGGAACTTTCTGAGCCTGAAAAAAAGCAAGTCAAGGAAAAACTAATGGCTTTGTATGAAAAACTTGGGAAGATAAGAGAATACATGTTGTTGAAAAACGCTTAAGAGTAAGAAATAAATTATGTTTCTTTGCTAGTAACATCACAAAGAGTCCAATGCTCATACTCATAACTTTCTCTTTGAGTTAATAGTTTTTTAACTGCATTAACATCACCAGCTTTGCTCCTTTCATAAAGTTTCTGCTGTAATTGTGATTTATGAAATTCATATAATCTCACATTACGTTCTTTATGTTCTTTGAGAGCTTCTTCTTTTACTCTTCCTTCTGGTAATTTGCTAATTTGTTCTAAATTTAAACTTATAGACGGCTCTTGCAAATCTTCAAAATCATAAACTCCCCATTCTTTATCCAAATAATTAAACAAGCCTAAAAATGCACCTCTTTCTAATTCAGGAGAAGAAACATCCCATATCAATGGACCATTGGTTTTACGATTTTCATATACTAATACTCTTCGCATATCTCGTACAGAATGACACTAATATAAAAATCTTGCTTTTTTATCCCAAACCTTTAAAAACTAACCTTATCTTTGTATTTTATTAGGAATATCATAGTAGATTATTAAATTAATCACATCACATTCACTTTGTTTAGCTTTATGCTATTGATGAGAAAGGGTTGTTAAAACATTAAGATATTTCTAGAAGTCCTTTAGGACTTTTTAAATTAAACAAGGAAAATAAAACAAAATGGGAAAAATAAGTCCTGTATCGATAAAATACATGATATACGCAAACTTCAGTGCAGAAGGCGCTTTGGAAAAGCCTGACGTAATCGGAGCTATATTCGGGCAGACAGAAGGGCTTTTAGGGCACGAACTCGAGATGAGAGAACTGCAAAAAGAAGGAAAAATTGGAAGAATTGAAGTTAGCTTGGAAAAAAGCGGGAAAATGACTATAGGAAAGATACAAATTCCTACTGCTTTAGACCAAACAGAAACAACTTTGATTGCCGCGGCAGTTGAAACTATCGAAAGAATAGGGCCTACAGACGCACATATTGAAGTAGAAAAAATAGAAGATGTCAGAGGAAACAAGAGAGACTATATTGTTGAAAGAGCAAAGAAACTCATGCAGAACCTTTCTGGCGCAACAAACACAAGAGAAATCTCTTCTCAAATAAGAGATTCTGTTAGAACTAGTGAAGTGAAAGAACACGGAGAAGGAAAACTTGCTTCTGGAGACTTAACAGGCAAGGAAATAATTGTTGTGGAAGGAAGAGCAGATGTAATGAACTTGCTTAGAAACGGAGTAAATAATGTAGTAGGAATGAACGGAACAAAACTTCCTGATGAAATAAACGAATTAGGAAAGACAAAAGAATTGACTCTTTTTGTCGATGGAGACAGAGGGGGAAAATTAATTGTTCAGAACGTTTCAGACAATGCAAACATCAAGTATGTTGCAGTTGCTCCTGACGGAAAAGAAGTTGAAGAACTCATGGGAAAAGAAATTTTAATGGCTTTGAGAAAGAAAGTCTCTGTTGGAGACTTTCTCTCCAAGAGTTCAAGAGAAACAAGAGAACCTGGAAAAGAAGAAGAAGAAAGTTTTGAATTAGACGAAGAAAAGAAAAACAAATTAAAAGAAATCTCAAAAGAGATTGAAGGAACAGGAAAATCTGTTATACTAAATAATTCTTTAAATGAAATAAAAAGTGTTTCTGTAAAAATGCTTTCTGGGACTCTTAACAGAATTAGAGTAAGAATAAATCCTTACACTCATTCGTCTGAAAGCCAAATGAGAGAAAAACCAACTGTAGTTGTCCTTGATGGAACAGCAACAATTCCAATAATCAGCGCTGCTGAAGATGCAACTGTTCAAGTTATTGTTGCAAAGAACTTCGCAACAACTGACACAAAGATAAAGCTGGTTGGGTTTTAATTTTTGAGAAAAAATAGTTAATAGAATAATTGAAATCTTTTGTAAATGTTGAGCAGTTGAATAAATATAGATTTTTGATTAACCTTAATCCCTATAAACTTCGTGAGGAACAGCTCTGCTTGTGTAATATTTAGTCTTAGTCATTTCTGCTTCATATCCTTTTCTTGATAATCTATCACAAACTTGAGTTGCTAATTGTTCATATCTTTCATCAAACAAAGCGACTTCAACTGAATTAAATCTTGGCAAAGGAAGGTTTTCTACTCTTCTTCTTTTAGTCCAAGTATACAAAGAAAATACGTTTCCTTCTTTTCCAAGAACAACATTGCAACAGCTTAATCTGCCATCATGAAGTTCTGTATCCCAATTGACTCTAAGTCTTAACAAGTCTCTTTTTTTGGATGCTTTTCTAACTAAGGAAGTCAGTTCTTTTCTTTTCTGTGTTCCTAAATAATCTCTTGTTAAATTTGGCATTAAAGAAATATCAAAAAATTATTTATAAAGGTTTGGGAGTAGATAAAAAATCTATTTTATCACCATTTCTGTTTATCATATTCTCGCTGACAGAACATAATGTTACTTCATAAGTAGTGTAATGTATTGTTCCTTCATCATCAACATATCTGTTCATATGCAAAAATTCAGAGGGATCATTAGATACACTAAAAAGCATGCTTCTATCAAATCGGCCTTTAAGTTTTCCGTTAAATAAAAGTTTGTTCGGATTCCAATCTTTTCCCATTATAACTTTTATAAAATAATCTCCATTGGGTATACCAGACATTTCATAAGAAGAGCCTGCTCTTATGTAATTATGACGTATTATTTCATCTCTTAATAAATCGTCTATCAAAGATATAGAGTATACATTTTTATTATCTATTATCTCTTCTTTTGTCTGAAATACTCTTTCTAAAAATACAATTGAATCAAGTGTATCATCATTTCTAAATATTACACTATTATTGCCATGAAGATAAAGACTCCATTCTCCAACTCCATAATGTTCTGCATAAGGAGAACTTCCATTTTCCAATTGATTTCCAGAATAATCTCGGGCAGTTTCAATAGTATTTGTTTCTGGTTTATTTGCCAATGTTATTGAAGTTGTTGCAGGAATTTTTGTCATACATCCAACTATAACCATAGTTCCTAATAATCTACTTCCTGTTTTTATTATTTTTTTAAGATTCATTTTAGATATCTCATAATTTAAGATATATAAAAATTTGTATAATCACAGACTTCTTATTTACAGCCAGTGAATTAATTCACCATCTGTTATTGACATTGAGTACTATATAATTACGTCTTTTGTGTTGTTACCATAAAGTTTATAAAACTCTCATTTGTATTCATTTTACAGGAAACAAACGTTTTCTGCAATTAAATAAAATGAACAAAAAAATGGATGCAAAAAAGGTTTTAGTTTCTTTTTTGGCAATCGCAAGTATCTTGCTTTTAGCTGCAAGTGCTAGTGCTGCTGATGTAACAACTAATGCAAATATCAAAGTTGATGATGTAACTGTTGCTACATATAATGGATCTGTAATTCTCGGTGATGTTGCAAGCGTAATTGCTGGCGACACTGTAACTGTTAGAGTTGAATTCACAGCAGTAGCTGATTTTGATCTTGTTACTCCTGAAATACAGGATAGCATATCTAATGTCAGATTGAGAGCAGAAATTGAAGGAAATGAAGGAGACGTAACTGCTGTTACACCTTACTTCGATGTTGAAGCTGGAAAGACTTATGTCAAAACTTTAACAATAAAAGTTCCTTCAGTTGACAACAAAGACAACGTTAAAGAAGCAATGACTTTGAACTTGAAACTTTGGAACGCAGGTTCTGAAACAAAAGTTGAAAGCCTTAACTTAAACGTTCAAAGAGAAGCATACACAGTTGATGTTGTATCAGTTAATGTAGACAGTTCACTTAATGCTGGGGAAGTTTTCCCAGTTGAAGTTATGTTGAAAAATACTGGTTACAATGATTTAGAAGACGTGTATGTGACTGTTAAAATAGACGCACTTGGAATAGCAAAGACAGCCTACTTTGGAGACATTGTAAGTGTTAACCATGTAGACAAAAATAACGATGACGTAGACACTGTTAGTGGAAAAGTTTACTTGACACTTCCTTTTGATGTGAAAGAGGGTAAATACACCCTTGAAGTAGTTGTTAAAAATTCTGATACTACTGTCACTGAAACAGAAGAAGTTTTCATAGCAAACAGTTTCCCTGAAGAAGTCATAAAAGTTGCAAACGGTTTGTTTTTGATAAACCCAAGCACTGAATTAAGAATGTACAAAGTCGTTACACCATCAGATGAGACAATCGTAAGTGTTCAAGCTGGTACAAGCAAAACTGTTGATGTTAAAGCAACATCTGCAGGATATACTGTAACAGTTACAAGAATGAATGGTGAAGTTGTTGGAACTTTTAGTTTCGATGCTTCAAGTTCAGGACAACTTATCGTTAATGGTTCACCTGTTGTTGTTTTAACAGCAATCTTGGCTGTTGTCTTTTTGATACTAGTGGTTGTTTTAGTTGTCTTAATGACAAAGAAACCAAAAAAATCTGAAGAAAGCGAAAGCTATTACTAAATAAATTTTTTAATTTTTTTTATTTTTTATTTTATTTTTTATACTCTAAAAAGGAGATGGTCCAAGGAAGAACTTTTAGTTCTTCTTGAGGGGAAAAGGGGGATGTTCTATAGCAATCCTTAAATACAATTATTTTTTTATCTGTATATGGATTACCTTGAAACAACAAAAAACCGAGCATTTGTTTGCTTAGGTTTTTATCTGGAAACAAAAATAGAAATTCCAGAAATTCACAAATCCAAACTTGAAAAAGCAGAAGATATTTTTGGAGAGATTATAAGAGGATTGGAATCAATGACTTCTGGATTAGGATATTACCTTGTAGAAGATTTGAGAGAAATAGTTGAAGCAATGGGATATGCTTCTCCAAGTTACCCAAGAGAAAAAATCAAAAAAATAACAGCAGGATTCAAGGAAACTTTAAGACATTTTATGGAATTAGAAGAAAACCAACAGAAAATTTATGAAGATGAAAGAAAGAGAAATAGATTATTAGATGCTTGCAAAAGAATGAGTTCTTTTTATTCAAAAAAGATTCCAAATCATAGAGTTTTAGAAGAAGAATAATTTAAGAAATATACTTGCTCACTCTCGTTCGCAAAATGGATAATAATGATTAATGAAAGAATTGAAGTCTATTGTAGATAGTTAAGTTGAACAAATATAGATTTTAGATTATTATCTTATTCATATCGAGTGAAGCGAGACTACCAGTTATACTTTTAATGATGTTACCTTGCTTATTCCATCTAACATGCTTACTCCATAGAGATTTGTTCCATTAGCAATTATTTCATCATTGTGACTGATTACAATGTATTGCCCTTTCTTCATGTATTGCTGAAGCAAGCCTGCAAGTCTTGCTGAATTTCTCTTATCCAATGCAGCATCAATTTCATCCAACAAATAAAAGTAATAAGGACTTAATTCTTGAATTGCGAAGATAAGAGAAAGAGCAACTAAAGTTTGTTCTCCTCCTGAGAGAGACTTTACATCAAAATATTTTCCGTGTCCTGTTTTTACAATTATACTAACTCCTCCTTCAAAAGGATCTTTTCTATTTTCTAATTCAAGGAAAACATGCCCTTTGACACTCAGTTGTGAGAAGTTTCTTGAGAAAGTTTCATTTAATGAAGCAAGTGTTCTCAAGAATGTTTTTTTCTTTTTTATATCAATTTCTTGAATTAATTTCATTATGTTTTCTTTTTCTTTTGAAATAATATCAACTCTTTCTTTTATTGAATCATATTCTTTCTTTATTGAATCATAAACTTCTAAAGAACGAAGGTTTACAGAACCAATCTGGGAAATTATTTCTTGTGTTTTGTTAACTCTTTCAACAAGGAAATCCCTATTTCCTGTTTTTATGATTTCTGCATTGGGAAATCCTAGCATTTCAATTTCAAAGTTTTCAGTTTCTGCTCCAACTCTTGCTCTGTCAATCCTGAAATTATTTGTATCTTGTTCAATGTTATGAACTGAATCTTGCTTGTTAGAAAAAATAATTTCATTATCTCTAATTTTTAGCTGCAATAAATCCCGTTCTGCGATAAGTTTCTGGAATTTTCTGCTTAACTCTTCTTCCTGCTCTTTTTTCTTTTCAAGAAGAGATTCTTTTTCTTCCAAATTTTGCTTTAGATTTCTTATTTCTTCATCAAAATCTGTTTCATCTCTCAAGAATTGCTTCAAGGAAATTTTCAATCTTTCAACTTCTCTCTGCTTGAATGAAACCTCTGAAGTGACTGTTTCCTCGCTTCTAAGAGATATTTCTTGAATTTCAATCCTTAAGGTTTCACATTTCTGCTCTATATTTGAATTCTCATCAAAATGCTCTTCAAAATTCTTTCTCCTTTTTTCCAAAGCAACAAGTTCTTGCTTTGAAGAATCAATTTTTTCCTGCAAGTCTTTTATCTGGTTTTTCTTTTCATTGATTGTTGAAAGTTTGATTAAATCAGATTCTCTCTTTGAAACTCCTATGCTGATTTCTTCTATTTCTTTTTTCAGTTTTTCTTTTGTTTCTGAAATTTCTTTTAATTTTTTACTAAAATCTTCTGCTTGTTTTTTAAGAGATTCAACTATTGGGCGAATTTCCTGATGAATTCCAGAGATATGTTCTTTTGTAATCTTGTTTTTACATAAAGGACAAACATCCATCTTGGAAATATTTTCAATTATCTTGTTCTGTTTTCCAATTTCATATTCGTTGGAATAAGAAATCTTTTCCAATTCTTTTTCTTTCGCGGAAATATTTTCAAGAGATTGTTTTTTTTCTGCTAATGAAACTTTGAGAGAATGAACCTTGTTTGAATCTGTCTTTACATCAAAAAGTTCTGAATTAACTGAATGAATTTGCTTTAACAAATATTCGGATTCATTTATGTAGCCTTGAAGAATCATTTTCTTGTCTTGTATTCTCTCCTTGAGTGATTTTGATTCTGAACGAGTTGTATAGAATTTTTTTCTTTCTTCTTCCAGTTTTTCAAGCTCTTTTTTCTTTGTTTCAAATTCTTTCTGGTTTCTTGATGGAGAGGGGGAACCTTTTTTCAATTGTTCTACTACCAGTTCATTATTTCTTATTGTTTCCTGCAATTCTTGCTTTTCTCTTAATGTTCCTGAAAGTCTTGTTTCAAAATTCTCAAGCTTTACATTTAATCCTGCAAGTTCTGCTCTGAGATTTGCGATTTCTTGATTTAATTTTTCCTGTTCCAAGCCAGTTGATTTTTGCATAGAAGTATTTATTGAAGAAATTTTTGATTTCAAATCTTCACTAAAAGCTTCAATTGAAATTTTTTCTTTCTTTATTTTTTCTATTTCCTTATTTCTCTTTGAGATTTGCTCTTCAATTTCTTCAAGTTCTTTTTTCTTTTTTGTCAAATCATGATAAATAACACTCGCTTTGAATTTTTTCAAGTCTTCTTCTAGTTTCTTGAATTTTAATGCTTGCTGTCTTTCTTTTTCAAGATTGTTCAGATAAGCTGTTCTTTCTCTGAGTATTGCAATAACTTCTTTCAGTTTTTCTTCTGTCTTGTCTAATTCATGCAATGATTTCTCTTTTCTTGTTTCGTAGATTGAAATTCCTGAAACTTCTTCTATTACTTTTCTTCTTTCTTCTGTGTGCATTCTTACAAAGTTTTGAATTTCTCCCTGGAGAATTATATTGAATCCATTTGGATCAATTCCTGCTTGAGCTAACAAAGATAATATTTCCTGCCTTGTTTTTGTTTCATCATTTATCTTGTAAATGCTTTGCCCGTTTTTTCTTATTACTCTCTTTATTGAGATTTCTTTTCTATCCAGAGAAAATTCCTTGTTCTCATTATCAAAAATAATTTCAACAGTGCATTCTCTTGCAGGAGGAAGCTCTTTTGTTCCAGAGAAAATAAGATTTCTTGCTTTTTCAGCACGCAAAGATTTAGTGCTTAGTCTTCCAAGAACAAAACAGATTGCATCAGATATATTGCTTTTTCCAGAACCGTTTGAACCTAAAATTACATTTATTCCAGGAGTGAAAGGAAGTTCTGTTTTTTTTGCAAAACTCTTGAAACCGTGCATAACTATTCTTTTAATGTAAGTCATATGAAAACCTCTGATGAAAATCGCATTAACATAAAACAAAAAAGAGAAAGATGTTTTTAAAGATTATTTATTAAAAATCCTTGAGTTTTTTCTGCTGGGTTTTTTCACAGATGACTTTCCAGGTTTTCCAGGTTTGTCGAAATAAGCCTGTTTCCTTGTGTTCCCCAGAATGTTCTTCAAGAAATTTCTTTGTTTTTGGGTCTGAACAATAACCAGAACCGATCTCATTTCCATATTTTTCTTTCAGCAAAGTCATTTCTTTTTCTCTGACAACCTTAGCCAATATTGACGCTGCTGAAACAGAAACATGATTAACATCTGCTTTATGTTCGCAATGAATTTCAAGATTTGAAAGATTATGTATTTTTGTCTTTAATTCATCTTTCCATTTTTCTATTGAAGGAGAGGGGCAGTCAACTATCACTTTTATTTTAACAAAACCCTTGTTGATTTTGTTGATTATTTCTGCTGCTTTTATTGCTTCTAATGTGTTAAGGTTTATTCCATCGTGGTTTTTTCCATCTATTTCATTTGGATGAGCAATAGCAACTTCAAAAGTTTCTGCTTTTTCTTTTATTTTTTCAGCGAGAAATTCTCTTCTTTTTTGAGTGACTTGTTTTGAATCTTTGACTCCTAATCTTTTCAGTTCTGGCTCGAATTTTTCATCGATTAAACAACCTGCTAGAATCATTGGACCAATCACAGGACCTCTTCCTGCATCATCAATTCCCAGAATTAACATAGGAGATGAAAATTTGCAATGTTTATAAAATTAATCAAGATGATAAACTCAA
>Ga0315291_10004659_pt1 | contig 17398 bp, 12 predicted proteins | sample YL17G12_20_MG_FD_203070 | JGI IMG/M metagenome (GOLD analysis project Ga0315291, IMG submission 203070) | Sediment microbial communities from Yellowstone Lake, YNP, Wyoming, USA - YL17G12_20 | ecosystem: Environmental > Aquatic > Freshwater > Lake > Sediment | place: USA: Wyoming | collected...
GTAAATTGACCCAATCCTGATTCATCTCCCGAAGTGTCAGTTAACCATATGGCAGCTGCATCCCATGGTAGAAATTGCTCCATCTCATCTAATATTATGTGTAATATATTATCAAAAGATACATCCGCAGATAATGATCCGACCACATCATGGAGGCGATCAGAGATAAGTCGCCTCATGTGCTCAGATCGATACAAATTTGCATTTCTGATCGCCCCGGCAATATTCTCTGATAAAAGCTGGAATATTTTTATCGTATCAGGTTCGAATGAATTCGAAGTATTGCTGCATAGATCTAACACACCAATGAATAAATCGCCATGTATCAGGGGTAGTACCAACTCGGATCGGATATTTTTTTCTAAATTAGATACGGAAAACCCATTATTTAGATCTAAATCATTAATAGCGATTGGTTCCAGGTGTGAAATACACCAGGCAACTGGTCCATTCTCTTTCTCATAATAATAAGTTTTCTTTGGTTCAATCCCATCCCCGGATATTCCGATCTGTGTGAGTACTTTTTTATCATCTTCCCGCGCTATCAAAATGTTCACTCGAGAAAAACCAAATTTCTGATGTAGTAATGAGATGACACTATTTAATAAATTATCCCTGTCTAAATTTGATAAGATGGACTGACTGATTTTTGTTATCCAGGTGAGTTGATCGATATATTGTTCGAGTTTGTCGCCAAGTGTCTTCTGCCGTAAATTATTTAAGGCAATCGATATTTGAATAGCAAAACCATTAATTAGGTCAACATCTTCAAATGTGAAACCAGCTTGATTTTCTCTATCGAGCTGAATGGTTCCCAATACCTCATCCTTAATCAATAGGGGGATTGCTATCACAGAAGTCACATCAACTTCTTTTGAACCGGATCGAAGATTAGGAATAATCTGCCTTTCCTGATATGCCTGTTCCATTAATGGTGATAGATCGCTTACAAGAGTAGCATTATTCTGCAATCCTTCACTTCTAAGCAGATCTGAAAATGGTGCAGCCAACCATATCCTGGAATGACAAGAAAATAAACTTTCCAAAATCCGGATAGCAAAGCTGAGCTGGGATTCTAAGCTCAATTGAGTCGATAATACTTCGGCAAATTATAATAATTCATGCCACTGATTATTATCGAGGTTTTTATGATTAGAATGCGGCGAGGGCTGAAGTGACATTACTGTAGAACTTAAACAGAGGGACAAAACCTGCCAGCTCTAATGTCTCGTATACTCGTTGTGGAATATTAACCAACAAAACTTCCCCCTGATTTAATTTTTTACATATCTTTTGAATATCTATAAATACTCGGAGCCCTGCACTGGATACATAGCTTACATCACTCAAATCTAAAACGATCTTATATATAGCATGGTTTGTTATTTCACGCAAAGTCTCCGATAGTTGCGGAGAAGTATAGCTATCTATCCGACCTTTAATAACAACTAAATCGCAATGATCAATAGGTGTTACATTTACTTCCATGACCACATGTCCTTTTGGAAATCTGATCATCGTTAACTAACATACTAAAATTATACCATTGGGGAATATAATATACTCATTGGTCAGGTAGTTATAACTAAGTAAATATATTAGGGAAAGATCGTCATGGACAATCATATATCTATATCGATTATTATCCCTGTTTTTAATGAGGAAAATAATCTTTCTCCACTTTACTCAGAACTGACCGATGTATTGCGCAAATTGGATATCTCTTACGAAATCATATTTGTGGATGATGGCAGTACAGATAACAGCTTTAATATATTATCGACAATCCATGCAACGAATAAAGCTGTAAAAGTCATTCAATTTCGCCGAAATTTTGGACAGACGGCTGCATTTGCGGCTGGATTTGATGCCGCTCAAGGCGATTTAATTCTGACGATCGATGCGGATGGTCAAAATGATCCAAATGATATCCCAAAGTTATTAAATACAATGCAAGAAGGGGATTATGATTTTGTTACAGGTTGGAGAATTAACCGCAAAGAATCTCTCATTCGCCGGCTAATATCCAAAGCTGCCAATTTCGTGATCAGTCAGAGCACCCAAGTAGTGATCCATGATCGTGGATGCTCGTTGAAGTTATTTAAGCGGGAGATTGTAAAAAATATCCGCCTCTATGGCCAATTGCATCGTTTTTTACCGGAGCTAGCTAGTGCAATCGGGGTAAAGATAGCTGAAGTTCCAATAAATGACCGCGCGAGAATATCAGGCAAATCAAAATACGGCTCAATTACCCGTACTCCGCGTGTCGTTCTAGATTTAATTACAGTCACCTATTTATTGACCTTTTTCACTAGCCCGATGAGACTTTTCGGATCCCTGGCTTTATTTTGTAGTCTGTCCGGTTTTGTAATCGGCGGGAGTTTAGCTGGAATAAAAATATATCACGGTATTATTGGTGGATGGAATGGATTTCAAGCATATGAAATTGGAAACCGCCCTTTATTGCTGCTTTCCATCTTATTAATTGTGATTGGTGTCCAGCTACTCATGATGGGTTTCTTAGGCGAAATGATCATGCGTATCTATTATGAATCACGCGATAAACCCATTTATCATATCAAGCAGTTACTGGATTGATTACCAATTTGAATGCTTTGGATCCTAACTGACCTTTTTCCCCTCAAATATATTCCAATATCCTTTATCAAGCTCATCATCAGAAAGATGAGCATATCGTTGTGTCACTGAAATGTTCTTATGTCGAGCTAATTCTTGAGCAAGCTTTAAATTACCAGAAGCTCTGAGAACAACCGTCACAAAATAATGACGAAATGAATGAGGGGTTATGGTTCCGACTGCCTCATTCCCCAGTGCCTCGCTAACCCGTTGGGTGACGATGTTTCTACCGGTGGTTGTGGTGATAGGTTTAATTTTTTTACCAGCACCGCGATCATGCCTTGCAAAGAGGGGAAGGGAGGCAAGAGTTCGACCAGATGACCCATCCAGGCTAGCTCGAATTGTCAGGTATTCTTTGATCGACCGCAAGCTGCGTCTTGAAAAACGAACAACTGCTTGTTGGTTTCCTTTCCCTATGATGAGTGCTCGTCCTTCATTCCAATCTATATCACCCCGTCGTAAAGCACATGCTTCGTGAACTCGTAATCCTGTGTCCGCCAGGGTAAGTAGGAAAGCCCGATCGCGTAAGTTAATCAATTGTGGCAATAGGTCTTTGGTGGGACCTAATGCAATATTATTTGCATATTCTAATATTATTTCAATATTATTGAATGGAAATTGCGGTAGGCGTTGGCCAGGTTTTCGAGCTCGTTGTCTAATTAATAGGCGGGTACGTGGAAGGTTGATTTCGCATAGTCTTTCAGCAGATAAATATTCGTAAAATCCAGACAATGCGGTCAGATAGAGGCGCTCGGTCGTAGCAGAATATACCTTTAATGCTGAAATGAACCATATGACAGCATCTTCAGGTAACGCAGAAATTGAGGTCGTATCTGGTGGTAATTTACGATCAGTCAACATATTACTGAATGCATTCATTGCATTTTGATAGGTTCGCCCAGTGTTGGCGCTTCGTGCGGAGGTGACAGTATTAATATATTCATTTATTACATGAGATATGGATGTCTTTTTATTCACACAAAATCCCTCGAGTATTATTGTTTATGATAATTATACTTATCGAAACCATAGATATAATAATCTTTTTTTTAGGCTTGTCAACCCCCTATTCACGATAATGTAGCCTCTGTAAACAAGATAAATAAAATCATGTCTAGAAATAATTATAGAAATATTTCTATCATAAATTGCTGACAAATAACTTAACCCTCCCCCATTTTGTTCTTATCACAGATCGCCGCCAGTAGCGAAATTGGATGAATCGCATACCGCCCCGTACCATCTTCAATTTGTGATTTGCAGGATACCCCTGCAGCTGCGATAATCGAGGTCTTTGACTCTTTTATCGCGGGAAAAAGAGATAGCTCTCCAACTTGTGTTGACAATGAATAGTGCTCAGCTTCATAACCAAAAGCCCCTGCCATACCACAGCATCCATCGTCAATGGTTGTTACAGAATAGCCAACACTTTTCAACATGGCAACTGTTGCAGCCACACCGGTTGGGAAACCATCTTTCGCTGGTGGTTGCGCTTTCTGATAGCAATGACCATGTAATAGAACGTTTGTTCGTATATTTCCTGTGATACCGGGTGATATTTGTTTCGATAATCGCGGTAATCCATTGGTGCCTGGACGCAATAAATATTCATCAATCATAAAAGCCCGCCGGGCTAAGGCTTCTACATATTCATGATTTGGAAACATGTCCAAGAATTCGTCCCGTAAGGTATAGATTTCCGAAGGTTCTAATCCGATCACAGGTAGTTTACCCATTGGATCAATCCTGGTAATTTCATCCACCAGGTGTTTAGCGTGTTTCTTAGCCTGGATCAGAAATCCTTTTGATATCAATGTTCTTCCTGCACCAATGGTCGATAATATTTTTACCCGGCTGCCGGTCGATTTTAAAACCTTTAATGCATTAAGGCCAGTCTGAGGATAAAAATACTCATTGAATGCATCCGAGAGAAATAAGCAATCCGGTTTATCGATATTATTAATATATGATTTTGCTTGACGACGTAGAGCTTTTCCTGATAATCTGGGAAGGGTACGGCTTCTTGAAAGTCCGACCATCGTTTCTCGTAATCTGGCAAAGTGAGGAGAGGAGATTAAGTAATTCACCAGTGGGGCAAACCGATGGCCAATTTTTGCAACTAATGAAATGTAACCAAAAAGGTAATCGCGCAGTGGATGATGATGCCCACGCAAGCTATAGTAATGCTGGTAAAACTCATATTTTAGTTTTGCCATATCTACGGCAGAAGGGCACTCTGCTTTGCAACCTTTACATGCCAGGCATTTCTCCAATGTATCCTTGACGGCTTGCACAGCCAATTCTTGGGTAGAGAAACCATTTGAAATCAGTGCACGAAGCAGATTTGCACGTCCTCGGGTACTATACATCTCATCTTTAGTTGCCTGGAATGAAGGGCACATGACCCCTCCTGATTTTCTACAGACCCCTACCCCATTACACTGTTCGATCGCTTCGACTAATCGAACGGAATCAGGGCGTTCCGAAGAAAATGCCATTACAGGCATCCAACCCTCAGGATGATACTCATCGTTATATCTTAATGACGTATCTAGCTTGGGAGGATCGACAATCTTCCCGGGGTTTAGAATTCCTTGCGGATCCGCTGCATGTTTCATAATCCGGAATGCTTGTAATACCCTCGGACCATACGCCCGTTCAATAAATTCCCCACGCGTGATACCATCCCCGTGCTCAGAACTTACCGCGCCCCCCAGCCGTAATACTAAATCCACCGCAGCCTCGGCAATCGACCTCATCTCTACCCTGCCTTCTTGAGCCTTGATGTTTAATAACGGTCGAATGTGCAAGCATCCGGCGGAGGCATGGCCGTAATAATCCGCTTGCGTCTTATAATGATTCAAGATTACATCCAACTCGTGAACAAATTCCCCTAATCGCTCAACGGGTACAGACATATCTTCAATAAAACTTATCGGTTTGTAGTCTCCAAGCCTGGACATGAGGATGCCTAGCCCTACATTCCTCACATCCCATACTTGTTTTTGCTGTTCTGGTGTTTCAGCAATGAAAGGTTTGTTGGACCAATGGCACAATTTATTAAGTTTTCTTACTTGATTCAATAATTTCTTGTGATCATCACCAGAAAATTCCACCCCGAGTAGAGCTGCAGGGTCACCAATCACAAACGATAGTTGATTGGCATAAGCTGGGACAGAACGGGCTAAATGAATTAAACTTTGTGGGATGAGCTCAACAGCTGAGGGAGATAATTCCAGGATTTTTGGTACGATATCGCACGCTTCGACAATGCTCGAAAAATTGATTACTGATATAACAGTGTGCTTTTTTAATGGGACGAGACGTAAGGTGGCATTTTGGATTATCCCTAAGGTCCCTTCAGATCCTGCTAATAATTGGGCAAGATTTATCATGTTTGGTAAAACGGGTGGATAAGGAATTTGATCCAAATCCCATTGAGGAGGAGTGGTCGGAGACCATGGGATCAAGTAATTCAAGTTATAGCCAGACACCCGCCTCCAAGTTAGAGGCCAGCTCTTCTTGATATCATCTTGATATTCATTTTGTATCTTGATAGCTGCTTGATAAATTTGTTTCTCAATGGTGGAAGCTGTCGTGCTTATTACACCGTTGGCAATTCGATGTGCGTCTTCCATCGAAATTGGTTTGAGGGTTGACACTGTCCCATCTGATAATATCACCTCAGCGGAAATGATATGGTCAGCTGTCATGCCGAAAAGAATTGAATGCGCACCGGTTGCATTATTGCCGATACACCCACCCAATGTAGCTCTTTCGGATGAAGCAGGGTCAGGTCCGAATCGTAGATTATATTTTTTTGCTTCACGGTTCAAATCATCCAAGATTAAGCCCGGCTCAACGATGGCGGTCTGTTCTTCTCGATTGATATGAACAAGATTGTTTATGTATCGTGAACAATCAATAATCAGACCACTGCCAATGGATTGACCAGCTAAGCTAGAGCCTGATCCCCGTGGGATGAGAGGAATTTTATATTGATTGGATATATTTACAATTGGAATTAACTCGTCTGTATTACGAGGGAAAACCACTCCCATGGGTTCAATTTTATGTATAGAAGCATCCGTGCTGTACAAGACCCTGGTGACCGGATCTGTCTTAACCTCACCCGTGATGTAACTTTTAAGTTTTGATACTATCTCTGGGATTAATTCGTCCATCTTACCTTCTATCATGTGAGATATAAACTTTTGATCTCGGTATTATAGGAATATCCATATTATCCCACAACATGAGATACCCTTTGTTATATAATGCTATTTCGAAAGCGAGCAAAAATACGATGAAAAATTTATCCTGCCTTAAAGACCTTTCCTGCTCAGTATGTGGAAAATCATATAATGCTGACCAAATCCAGACTTTTTGTATGGATTGTAAAGCGCCCCTCATGGCGAATTACGACCTAATTTCAATAAAAAATCAGCTGGATCGCGATTCAGTCAGCCGCCGCATCAAAGGCATGTGGCGTTGGGTTGAATTATTACCTGTTTCTGAACCGGAAAATATTGTTTCGCTTGGTGAGGGAGATACACCATTATTACGACTGAGCTATTTAGGACGGGAGCTGCACTTAACAAATCTTTATTTGAAGGAAGAAGGCTTAAATCCCACAGGATCTTTTAAAGCGCGCGGACTCTCTTCTGCTGTATCTAAAGCCAAGGAACTTGGGATTACTAAGATGGTAATCCCATCAGCAGGAAACGCTGGTGGTGCATTGGCTGCTTATGCTGCTCGAGCAGAAATTGATGCCTTGATCTATATGCCCAAAAGCTCTCCCTCATCGAATATTGTGGAAAGCATGATCACAGGGGCAACAGTAGAATTGATCGATGGCTTAATTGATACTGCCGGAAAGTATGCCGAGGAAAAGGCTGCCTCTGAGGGTTGGTTTAATATGTCCACATTTAGAGAGCCATACCGGGTGGAAGGCAAGAAAATCATGGGGTATGAAATTGCCGAGAGCCTTGGTTGGAAATTACCTGATGTAATCATTTATCCTACGGGTGGTGGAACGGGATTGATAGGGATGTGGAAGGCATTTATTGAGCTGGATGCGTTAGGGTGGCTTGGCGCCCCGATAAAACCTAAGATGATTGCTGTACAAGCCGAAGGCTGTGCTCCAGTCGTTGAGGCATTCGATGCAGGTAAGCTAACTTGTGATTTCTGGGAGAACGCCCATACCCTTGCGACAGGTCTTTGCGTGCCTAAAAGTTTTGCTAACCAAATCATATTAAAGTACATTCGTGAAAGTAATGGTACCGCGATAAGTGTCTCTGATGATGAAATTATTCAATCACAACGACGGTTAGCAAAAAAAGAGGGGATATTTTCCTGCCCCGAAGGTGCTGCAACCGTGGCAGCATTAGAAAAATTGGTAAAACGCGGAGCAATTCATCAAGAAGAAACCATCATATTATTTAATACAGGGAGCGGTTTAAAATACATTAGTTCATAAGCGCCAAATCGCTTGATAATAGTTTCAATATATAAATTATTTATAAACTACCGACATAAATCACATTGACGCATTACTTTATTAAGGATAAACTTTTTATACTTATTTAAATAATGTGTAACGATTCATTGAATTTAATTTGATCACTAAAGATCATTAGGAGATAAGTCAATTTATGAATATCAGCAGATTGGCAAGGGCTATTGCTGAGTCCCCGACATTTGCCTTGAATGAGGAAGCACGCATCCTTCGCGAACGGGGTGAACCTGTTATTAATATGAGCATAGGTGAACCAAAAAATAAGACCCCCATTACAGCGATCCTTAGCTCAGCAACAAAGCTAAGTGGAGGAGATATTAAATATACTCCTCCAGATGGTACTCCTTCGCTCAAAAAAGCTATCATCCGCTACACCGAGGAAAACTATAACAAGATAATTGCTCCTGAGAATGTCATCATCTCTTCTGGTGCTAAGCAGTCCATCTTTAACATACTCTACAGCATCATCAACCCTCAAGATGAGGTCATTATTCTGGCTCCTCATTGGGTCAGTTATCCGGAGATGGTTAAGATGGTCTATGGAATCCCGGTAATAGTAACCCCTGAAGATGGAACCTTTCACCCCCGCATGGAAGATATCGAAAGGGCTGTCAGCTCCTATACCAAAGCGATCATCGTGAACAGTCCCAACAATCCCTCTGGCGAGGTTTTTTCGCCGGAATTCATTGCCCAGGTGGTGGAATTCTGCGAGCGAAAAAAGATCTTCCTCATCATGGATGATATCTACCACAAGCTTGTCTTCGATGGCTCAGTCTGGGAGCCCGCGTACAAGTATACGAAAGCCGATATTGAAAATACGATGGTTATTGTCGTTAATGGCGTTGCCAAGTTATATGGCATGACGGGTTTTCGGGTAGGATGGGCGATAGCTAATAGGAAATTGGTCGAGGTAATGACCAATGTTCAAGGACAAATGACCTCGTGTACTTCGGCATTACTCCAGGCAGCGGCTGAAGGTGCATTAAATGGGATGCAAAGCGTTGTAGAAAACCTTAGATTAACCTTTCAAAATAATAAACAGGTGGTGGTTCAAGAACTTAAGTCCTTCAAAGGGGTAAGGCTTATTCCACCGAAAGGGACTTTTTATGCCCTCCCGGATTTTAGGGCTTATTTACCATCTAGCCTGGCAAATGATTCGGTCGAGCTAGCTAAATTGATCTTAAAGAAAGCACTCGTAGTCACAGTCCCTGGTAAAGAATTCGGAATGGAAGGCCATTTGAGATTAAGTTATGCCGGCTCAGTCAAAGATATCAAAGAAGGAATTGAACGCATCAAATGGGTTTTAGATCCAACCTCCCCCAACGAAATTTACATTGGAGATCGAAAACTGGTTAGGGATTGGCTATGAACAACATCTTAAATATTAAAACACCTGCTGAAGCCCAGGCGGATGCTACGAAAAGTGACTTTGGCCTGGATAATATCGGACTGATCAATTTGCGTAAAGTGTATTGGAATTTAACCACCGAAGCCCTCTATGAAGAGATTATTTTCCGAGGGGAAGCCCAAATATCGCAATTGGGTCCAATCATTGTAAATACTGGAAAGCATACTGCACGCGCTGCCAACGATAAATTTATCGTTCGAGAAGCAACAACCGAGCAAAATGTTTGGTGGGGCGAATATAACCGACCATACGCACCCCAAAAATTCGACGAACTTTATTGTCGCTTACAAGGATTTTTACAAGGACGAGATTTATTCCTCCAGGATTGTTATGGTGGAGCAGACCAAAATTATAGATTGCCAGTCAGAATTATCACCGAATTTGCTTGGCACTCTTTATTTGCCCGTAATATGTTCATCAAGCCAAAGACGAACGAGGAATATCGAAGGCATGTCCCTGAATTTACGGTGATCTGTATCCCCTCATTCAAATCATTCCCACAAATTGATGGTACCCCAACAAATACTTTTATCGTGATTAATTTTGACCAAAGAATTTGTATTATTGGTAATACGGGTTATGGTGGTGAGATAAAGAAATCGGTTTTCACGTTGTTGAACTACCTTTTGCCCATGCAAGGTATTATGACTATGCATTGTTCGGCAAATACTGGAAAAAAAGGTGATACTGCCTTGTTTTTCGGTCTTTCAGGTACGGGTAAGACGACACTATCCGCAGATCCAAACCGTGGTTTGATCGGCGACGATGAACATGGATGGAGTGATGAGGGTGTATTCAACTTTGAAGATGGTTGTTATGCCAAGGTCATCGGCCTTTCCTCAAGTGCTGAGCCTGAAATATATGCGTGCACCCAACGCTTTGGAACCATCCTCGAAAACGTAGTTTATGATCCAGTGACCCGATTTGTGGATTTGGACGATGATACGCTAACTGAAAACACGCGTGCTTCCTATCCACTCGATTATATAGCCAATGCAATCCCGGAAAAAACGGGTGGGCACCCCAAAAATATCATCTTCTTAACCTGTGATGCTTCCGGTGTGATGCCACCCATTGCCAGATTAACCCCCAATCAAGCGTTATATCACTTCATCTCAGGATATACCGCGAAGGTCGGGGGAACAGAGATCGGACTCGGTGAAGAACCAGAAATCACTTTCAGCGCATGCTTTGGTGCACCATTTATGGTTCTTCCACCGTCATTTTATGCCGATTTGCTTAAACGGAAAATATTGCGGTTTGGTGTCGATTGCTGGCTGGTCAACACTGGCTGGGTAGGTGGACCATATGGAGTTGGAAAAAGGATCAGTATTCGTTATACACGGGATTTGCTAAATTCCGCCTTGAACGGTGAGCTAAAGGATGTGGAGTATTACACTGATCCGATATTTGGCTTCCAGGTCCCCAAGCACTGCCCTGGAATTCCCGATGATGTGCTTTATCCGTCGTCAGCCTGGTCAAGTGAAGACGCGTATATGAAAAGGTATCGCAGTCTGGCTGCCCGGTTTATCGATAACTTTAAAAAATTCGCTGATAGTTGTCCTATAGAAGTAGTTAACTCAGGTCCGACGATATAAAGTAAATTTAGTGAATAACCATAAATCCTCATCTGTCCAGATGTCATCACAGGTGAGGATTTATGGTTTATCCTTTTGAAATGGATGGAAATAGGATAGTAATCTTCCAGGGATGCGGCCTTGGATTTCTACTCCACCAGAGATCTGTTCAAGGCGCTCGACCTGTCCTTGATCGTGAAATAGCGTTATTAGGCCACCTTCCTGATAAGGCAGGGAAATGTGAATGGGGATATAGTCGTCATATAAGTACGTATGCGCTTTATCGAGCAGGTCGGTGATACCTTCCCCGGTCAATGCAGATATTGCCACAGCACTTGGAAAACCGGCTAATGCTTCTCTGGCATGATCCGGATCGGTCAAGCTATCAATCTTATTTAAAGCAGTAAGAATGGGTATGTGATCTGCTTCAATATCCGCCAGGGTTTGATACACGGCTCGGGCTTGTTCATGGGCTTGAGGGTGGGTAATATCGATCACGTGTATTAGCAAATCAGCTTCAGCAATCTCTTCTAATGTAGCTCTAAATGCTGCGACCAATGTGGTAGGAAGCTTTTGTATAAACCCTACGGTATCCGTGAACAATGCAATATGCCCGTCAGACATATTTACCCGTCGTGTCGTTGGATCCAATGTGGCAAAAAGCTTGTCTGCTACGTATACGTCCGACTTAGAAACGCAGTTAATGAGGGTTGATTTCCCTGCGTTGGTGTACCCAACTAAAGCTACCACAGGTGTCAATGCCTTCTTCCTCCGGTTGCGGTATTGTTGTCTGTGGGTACGCACCTTTTCCAGTAGTTCTTTCAGGTGCTTAATTCGCGAGCGAATTTCTCTCCGATCCACCTCAAGCTGGGTTTCACCGGGCCCTCGAAGACCAACCCCACCAACTTTTCCAGATCGACCCCCACCTCCGCCAGCTTGCCGCGCAAGGTGCGTCCATGCACGTGTCAATCTAGGCAATCGATATTCATATTGTGCCAATTCAACTTGTAAAGAACCTTCGTTTGTGTTTGCATGCTGGGCAAAAATATCCAGGATTAATGCAGTCCGGTCAAGGATCCGGACATTATCTCCGAAAACAATTTCAAGCTCTCTTAAATGCCTTGGGGATAGCTCATTATCAAACAGAATAACATCGGCCTTAACTTCTTCTGCCAGCATGTGGATCTCATTCACTTTTCCGGACCCTATATATGTTTTAACATTCGGTTTTACCATATGCTGGGTCGATTTCCCGACAACCTGCAAACCGGCTGTCTCTGCCAGCAAAGCAAGTTCAGTTAGTGAATCATTCAGCGTTAAAAGGTGCTCTTCACCCCTGATTTCGATACCAACGAGGAATGTACGTTCGCGAGGTCGTGTGGTTGATTCTGGAATTTTTTTTGCCATTTAATGCACTTAGATTTTCCTTTATTTAAATACTCATTATGGTAGATTATATTTCTAAGTTGAAGATATATATCGTCATTTATATCATTTGGTCAATTTTATTACCGTTCTATTTTGGATATTGCTCCAGCCATTTTAATATCGTATCGCCGACAACCTTCAGGCTTTCAGCGGATACTTTATCCAGTGTGTCATGGGTAGTATGCCAATATGGGTAATCAAAATCGATCACATCCACTGCCCTAATTCCAGCCTGGATAAAAGGAATATGATCATCAATCAAATCATGCTTGTACGTTGGTATGAATTGGGAATAGCCCAATTCTTGTGCAACGTTCCAAATTTCCGTGTTTAGGTCTGGGTTGGAATTTCTCTCCATATAGATGTTTAAATCTTTATCCCCCACCATATCAAGGACTACTACGTCATCTGGGTTTCCTTGCAGTTTTGAAATAAAGTTCGCTGAGCCAATACCCCAACCCGAACCTGACTTCGTACCATTATCCTCGTCATCGAAAAATACCAACCAAATCTGCTTGTTTAGTTTGGTGGGTAGAACGCGAGCAAGTTCCAACAAGATCGCTACTGTCGATGCACCATCATTGGCACCCATTACGGGTTGTTTACGTTTCAGAGGATCCGAATCCATATCTGCAATCGAGCGTGAATCATAATGGGATGCTATGATGACCCACGGCGTTCCAGCCCCACGCTGAGCGATGATATTTTTTATTGTCTGATTAGAATTTACCGTTTCTTGGGTATTAACTTGCCAATTAAGATTCCGCAGCTCCGAAATAATCCAGTTGGCGGTTTGCTCATGAGCTTCGCTTCCCATGGTACGGGTTCCTAACCCCACCTGATACTTAACGTCTTTATAGGCTCGTGAACCGTCAAATTCAAGTGCTGGCTTATTCATCGACAGAATGCCCAAAATCACTGTAATAATGACTAATACAATAATAGATGATATTAAAAATTTATACTCTTTCCATATTATGGCTATGCGCATACCAATAGATTATTTACCTCTAAATGCTCCTTTAGAAACGCTTTTAACTCCGATTTCGACCGATTAGCAAACGCAGCCGCCCGCTCCCTTTTTCCTTTGATTTTTATCTCTACTTCCGGCATAATCCCAAAATTCGCTTTCATAGGTTGGAAATCTTTGGCATCTGCATGGGCAATATAGTTACATAAAGAACCAATAACTGTGCTTGGCGGCATTTCAATCAGTGGTTTTCCCAATAGATAATTTGCCGTATTCCAACCGGCTAATAACCCACTAGCAATATTGCCTACATATCCTTCGATGCCTGTTATCTGACCAGCAAAAAATAGATTCTCCCTGGATTTATATTGCAGGGTTGGATAAAGCAACGCTGGAGAATAAATAAACGTGTTGCGATGCATTTGACCAAACCGCGCAAATTCGACCCGTTCCAAACCAGGGATCATCCGAAATATTCTTTTTTGTTCAGTGTATTTTAAATTAGTCTGAAATCCTACCAGATTGTATAGGGTCTTTGCCAGATTATCCTGCCGTAGTTGGACGACTGCAAATGAATGCTGACCGTTTCTCGGATCAGTCAAACCGACCGGACGCAAAGGTCCATAAGCAAGTGCATCTTTCCCCCTCATAGCTATAATCTCAATTGGCAAGCAACCTTCAAAAAATTTATCCGCGCCGGCTCGCACTCCTATGTCTATATTATTCTCCAATTCAAGCAAGCTTATCCGTTCTGCTCGGGTCAATTCCTCCACAAATTGATAATACTCATCCCGATTCATAGGGCAATTCAGATAATCTCCCCCAGACCCTTCACTGTTTTTACCGTAACGTGATGCGTTATAAGCAATATCCATATTAATCGAATCCTTATCTACGATCGGTGCTAAGGCATCGTAGAAAAATATCTGATCGTATCCAGTTAGCTTCTGGATTGCGAGTGAGAGCTTTGGTGATGTAAGAGGTCCGGAGGCGATGATGGATGTGCTTTTAGGGATTTCTGTAATCTCTTCACGAATGATATCGATATTTGGATGATTTTCTATCTGAGTGGTCACTATTTGCGCAAACAATTCACGGTCGACGGCTAATGCTCCACCGGCTGGTACAGCAGTTTCATCAGCACATTTGATCAATAGTGAATGTAGCGATCTAAGTTCTTCTTTCAACACTCCTGCAGCCCTGTCTGGTAAATTGGATCCAAGTGAATTGGAACAGACTAATTCGGCGAGCTGATTACTCTGATGCGCACCTGTCTGCACAATGGAACGCATCTCATACAGATGGACTTTAATTCCTCTGGTTGCGGCTTGCCATGCCGCTTCCGAACCAGCCAACCCACCTCCAATAACAATCAAATCAGGGAAACTATTTTGAACCTTCACCATGCAGTATTGTACCAAATTAGCTTTTATAATTAGGTAACTTAACTTTGATATATTAATGACTATGCGCAAGTTACTTGATATTTGGCACAGGATATATCCGAAGTTCCAGCTTTTAAGCTGATAGGTTCTGACAGGACATATTGGCATAATTTATAATTATTACTCTTACAACAAGGATTACCAAATGCGTGAAGTCGCTATCATAGGAATAGGTCAAACCCCGGTTGATGAACATTGGGATAAATCATTAAAAGAATTAGCCGGAGAGGCTATTCTCGCTGCCTTATCTGATGCCAGGCGCGATTCAGCTGATGCTTTATTCATCGGAAATATGCTTTCAGGTATGCTCAGCAAGCAAGAGAATCTTGGGGTATTAATTTCCGATTGGATAGGTTTAACAGGCATGGAAGCTGAAAAGGTCGAGGCTGCTTGCGGTTCAGGTGCTGCTGCATTTCGTGCCGGATTGATGGCAGTCAGCTCTGAAGAAGTGGATAGTGCTCTGGTAGTTGGCGTAGAGAAGATGACCGAAAGTTTACCCATCGAAACTACCGAGGCTCTGGCAACTGCAGCCGATGCAGATTATGAATCAGCTCAAGGTCTTTCGTTTGTAGCCATCAACGCGCTGGTGATGCAGCTCTATTTACATACTTACGGCTGGAAACATACCGATTTTGCTCCTTTTTCGATCAATGCCCATGCTAATGCATTGCATAATCCATATGCCCGCTTGCATGAAGCGATCACCGAAAAAGATTACGTCAACGCAAGAATGGTGGCTGAGCCAATCAACCTTTTGGATGCCTCCCCCACCGGTGATGGTGCTGCAGCCGTATTGCTGGTTCCGGCAGACTCAGTTCTTGCTCAGGACCGGCGTATCATAAAGATTATTGGATCCGCTGCGGCAACCGATTCAATTGCCATCCATAGCCGGAAAGACCCCTTGTGGCTTTCTGCAGCCGAAAAGTCTGCACGTAAGGCGTACGACCAGGCTGGTGTGAGACCAGAAGATGTAGATTTCTTCGAGTTACACGATGCATTTTCAATCATGTCAGTGCTCTCACTGGAAGCATGTGGCTTTGCCGAACGTGGCAAAGGACCCAGGTTGGGTCTCGAGGGCGATATTTTAATAAACGGGAGAATCCCCATCACAACCCGTGGCGGTCTAAAAGCACGCGGGCATCCTGTAGGTGCAACCGGGATGTATCAAATTGTGGAAGCAGTACAACAATTACGTGGCGAGGCTGCTCCAACCCAGGTTGAAAATTCTCGGATTGGTCTGACGCAAAATATTGGTGGCAGCGGTGCAACCATCATTACCCACATCCTGACATCAAATTGAACTTAATGTATTGTTCAAGTAAAAAAAGACCAGCATATTGGTCTTTTTTAGCTTAATTCGAGAATAATGATATGATTAGTGGATGACGAATAACACTATAGCTGCCTATCTGGCTATGGTATTCTGATATGCTATGCACGAATTATCTGTAACTGAGAGCATATTGGAAATATCTCTCCGCCACGCGAACAAAGCGAATGCAAAACGTGTTACAAACCTCTATCTGGTAATTGGTCAGTTAGCCAGCATTGTGGATGATTCAGTTCAATTCTATTGGGATATCGTCTCCAAAGGAACCATCGCAGATGGAGCCATACTTCACTTTCGGAGATTACCAGCAACCATAGCTTGTTTGGACTGTAATCATCAATACAACCCTGGTAGTAATGGATTTTCTTGTCCCGAGTGTAAAAGCGATCATGTCAAAGTTATTTCTGGAGATGAATTCTTCATGGAAGCTATTGACGTTGAAAATTAATCATCACAAATTACATCGATTCAGATGACTAGAAACATTCTTGTTGTAGAAAAAATATTAAGTGCCAATGATCGCATCGCAGCTGAAAATCGAGCAATATTTGATACGGCTGGTATAAAGGCATTTAATTTGATGGCCTCTCCTGGCGCTGGCAAAACATCTCTCATCGAGCAGACGATTAAACGCTTATTACCTGTAATGAATTTAGCTGTCATCGATGGAGATATTGCCACTAATCTAGATGCGGATCGTGCTGCGGCTGCAGGAGCAATCGCGGTTCAGATCAACACCGGCGGAGAATGTCACCTGGATGCCATCATGATCAATTCTGCTTTGAAGCAGATGAATTTAAAGGACATCGAAGTAGTTATCGTTGAGAACGTAGGCAACCTCGTTTGTCCGGCGAGCTTCCAACTCGGCACACATAAAAGCGTGCTGATCGCCTCGATACCGGAGGGCGATGATAAACCATATAAATATCCAGGAATGTATCGTGGAGTGGACGCCTTGGTAATCAATAAGATTGATTTACTCCCGTATGTGCCATTTAATATGGAATACTTTCGAAAAGGCGTTGAAATCCTCAATCCCGGTTTGGTAACCTTCCCGTTATCATGCAAGACGGGAGAAGGCCTGG
>Ga0315291_10004660_pt1 | contig 17395 bp, 13 predicted proteins | sample YL17G12_20_MG_FD_203070 | JGI IMG/M metagenome (GOLD analysis project Ga0315291, IMG submission 203070) | Sediment microbial communities from Yellowstone Lake, YNP, Wyoming, USA - YL17G12_20 | ecosystem: Environmental > Aquatic > Freshwater > Lake > Sediment | place: USA: Wyoming | collected...
GATAACAATCGGCGCTCTTGGAGCAGAATTGGTCAGCGAATTCGGAACAATCTCGGTAACCAGATAAAAGAAAATAAATAGAGAAGAAAATAAAAAGGAATTCCGAGGGAGTTCCTTTTTATTTTCTTCCTTAAATTGTAAATTAACGGTGTGTATTTGAAAAAATCTGAACCGAACTGGCTGGGCCCGGCGGGCGGAAGGGGTGGGATTTGAACCCACGAGCCGTTTTTACACGGCCACGGTTTACCCCCACACCTAATCAAAAATTAGGTTGTGGGGGTTTAGTCCCGCGAAAATGGCGGTGGGCAGAGGATTCGAACCTCTGTGGGACTTTTGATCCCCACGGTTTAGCAAACCGTTGCTTTAAGCCACTCAGCCAGCCCACCGCCATTTCAACGGGATTGCGATTTGTGGCTCCGACTGGCGTCGGAGACAAATCGGGAACAAACCGTTGCATTAGACCACTCTGCCACCCTTCCTATAATTAAAATCTAGAATTTAGAATCTGGAATTTAGTAATTCGCACGCCTTATTATTTTATCATCATTTTTCGCTTTAATCAATCCTAATTTTATGATATAATAAAATAAACTATGTTAGAGTACGAAACCAAAGCCGTGGTTTTGGATAAAAAAACAATAGGCGAGTTTGATGCTCAAATAGTTCTTTATACGGAATTAATGGGGAAAATCGAATTGGTCGCCAAGGGATTGAAAAAATCGACTGCCAAATTATCTCATCATCTTGAACCTTTGAATTTGATAAACGCCACTTTGATAGCCGTCAGCCACAAGCATCTGACCAGCGCTTTGACTGTTAATCGTTTTCCCGATTTGCGTCGAAACCCCGAGGCCTTAACCATCGCTTTGAAAAATTTGAAAATCTTAAAAGAAGCGGTCGTTTCGCCGGAAAAAGATGAACTGCTCTGGCGGAATTTAACGGATTTTCTGGAGAATTTGGAGAAATTTAGCCGAAATGAGAACGCGCTTTTCATCCAAGCTGCCGGACTTCATTTTTTACTTCAGTTGGCCCAGCGTCTCGGCGTTCTACCCGATTCTTTTGAGGATTGGCCGTTTAAAACTGACGCGAAAGTTCAAAAGATTGTCGTTCAATTATTATCCTGCGATTCCCCGGAAAAAATCGATTTAAAAATTTTCGAAGGCATTAAATATAGCCAGGTCGAAGAACCACTTAAAAAAATCATCATCACCTCTAGTATTTAGGATTTAGAAATTAGAAATTAGGAATTTATATTATTTTATTATGGCTTTAAAAGACATTGAAGAACAACTTTACGGGATGAAAGAAGAAGAGGAGGAGGCAGAAGAAATTTTTGAAGAACCGCAGATTGAACCGGAAAAAACCCATTGGGGGAAACCGCGAGGCGAGGGGCCCGAACCGCCGGTTCAGATTCCAAAAAGACCGCCGGCCAATTTTTATCAGCCGCGCAAAAAGCCGGTTGCTTTGTACATTTTCATCGGTCTTTTGGCGATTGCTTTGGTTGTTGAAGGAATTGTTGTTGCCAAGAAATATTTTTCCCGCGAGACCAGCATCAATCTTTCCTTAGCGGCGCCGAGTGAAGTTTTGGTGGCCGACCCCTTTGAATTAAAAGTCGAATATCAAAACAACTCCTCGAGTTTATTGCGCAATGCGACGCTGATTTTGGAGTTGTCCAAAGACATTAAATCTTTAACCGACCCCAGCCAGGATTCTTTTATTAAAAGAGAGTTGGGCGATTTGGGAACCGGCAGTAACAATATTCAAACTTTTTTGTTGGTGGCTTTCGGCAATTCCAATCGGGTGGCCAATTTTAAAGCCACTTTGCAGTATAATTTGCCGGGTTTCGGCAGCCGTTTTGAAAAAAGTAAAAATTACGATTTGGCGATCGCTGGTCCGGCTTTGGATTTCAATGTGCTTTTGCCCCAAAATGTCATCAGCGGCGAAGAATTTGTTTTTGAAATCGATTATTCCAACAACACCCCCCGTTCTTTAACGGGCTTGAAACTTCAAACTTTTTATCCTTTGGGTTTTAATTTTATCAGTTCGAGTATTCAACCGTCGGAAGGCAACAATCTTTGGGTTTTGGGCGATTTGTCGGCAAAAAACAGCGGCAAAGTATTAATTAAAGGAACCATTGTTGGCCAAACCAGCTCTTTTTACGAATTTGCGAGTCAATTGAGCATTTTGGTCCAAAACCAATTGGTTACTTTAGAAAAAAAGACAGCCGGCGTCACCATTCAAACTTCGCCCTTGAAATTAGAGATGTTCGTTAATAATGTTAGCGACTATATCGCCGCGTTGGGTGAAACGTTGGAGTACAAGATTAATTATCAAAATAATACGCCCATCGGTCTGGAAGAGACGATTATCAAAGCCAAAATTCAAAGCGATCTTTTTGATTTGAGTTGGGTGGAGACGAACGGTTATTTTGATTCCGCCTCGAGGCAGGTTATCTGGAATGCCGGCAATACGCCGGAATTGCGGCTGGTAAATAGGGGCGTAAGCGGTTCGGTTAGTTTTAAAATCCGCCTGAAAAGCAATTATCCCATTAAAAAATTAAGCGATAAAAATTTTGTTTTAAAAGTATCGACGCAGATGGAATCGCCGAGCGTGCCGCCGGCGACCAATTTACAAAAAACCGCGGCCGTTTCCGAGATTAATACAAAAGTGGCGGGCAAAGCCGATTTAATGGTTTTGGCGTTTTTCCGGGATGCGGCTTCGGGCATCGTCAATAAAGGAACCTTGCCTCTTCAAGTCGGTAAAGGCACCAACTTTACTATCCACTGGAAAATCATCAATTATTCCAATGATTTAGGCAGTATCACGGTTAAATCGGTTTTACCCCAGGGAGTCAGTTGGACCGGTATGGTTTCCGGCAATTACGGCGATTCGGCGCCGCAATACAACGAAAGAACTAGTGAGGTTATTTGGCAGATTCCCAAATTACCGGCGACAACCGGCGTGGTTTTGCCAGCGCGGGAAGCAATTTTTCAGGTTGCGGTTATTCCCTCGCTTAACCAGATCGGTTCTTATATGAAACTTTTGGAGAAAACGGAATTTAGCGCCAAGGATGATTTTACCGGTCAGGAAATCAGTTTTGCGATTGACTCGATAAATTCTGAATTGAAAAATGATTCGACCGTCAATCCCGATGACGGCAAAGTCAAGCCATAAGGTAAATTCTGCAACCTGAAGCATGAAACTTGAAACCTAAACCCCATGTTGGAAATTTCGGTAATAATCCGGTATTATTAAATTTAAATGTCTAAAACAGAAAACAATTTAATGGAAAAGATAGTTAGTCTTTGCAAAAGGCGCGGTTTTGTTTATCCTGGTTCGGAGATTTACGGCGGATTGGCCAATACTTACAGTTATGGTCCTCTGGGCGCGCAATTGAAAAATAATATTAAGCATGTTTGGTGGAAGTATTTTGTCGAGGACCGGGAAGATATGGTCGGATTGGATGGCGGAATTTTATTGAGTCCCAAAGTTTGGGAAGCCAGCGGCCATATTCAGAATTTCAAAGACCCTCTGGCGGAATGCAAAAAATGCCACCATCGTTTTCGGGAAGATTTGATTGAAGGTAACCCGCCTTCGCATAAAGCTTCGGCGGGCAAGTGCCCGGACTGCGGCGGAGCGCTCACCGAACCGAAAATGTTCAGCGGCTTGTTTAAAACCGTCATCGGTCCGGTTGAAGAAGAGGGAATAGTCACTTATTTGCGGCCGGAAACCGCCCAGGCGATTTTCATTGACTTTAAAAACATTTTGAATTCCACCAGCAAAAAACTGCCTTTCGGCGTGGGGCAGATTGGGAAAGCGTTTCGCAACGAAATTACCACCGGCAATTTCATTTTCCGCACTTTTGAATTTGAACAGATGGAGATTGAATATTTTATTTCTCCTGATGATAACTGGAAGAAAATTTTTGAAACCTGGGTTGATTATATGCACGGATTTGCGGAAATTATCGGTTTAAGCCGCAAAAAATTGCACGATGTGGAAATTCCCGAAAAGGAAAGGGCTTTTTATTCCAAACGGACGATTGACATGGAATACGATTTTCCTTTTGGTCAAAGCGAGTTGTGGGCCATTGCTTACCGGACCGATTACGATTTGAAGCGGCATCAGGAGGCGTCCGGCGAAAATTTGGAATATTTTGACGAGAAAGGAAAGTCCGCCAAAGGCGGATCCGCCTCTGGCGGAAAAAAATTCATTCCTCACGTGATTGAGCCGAGTTTCGGCGTCGACCGGATAATCTTGGCGATTTTAAGCGAGGCCTATCATGAAGAAAAAGACGAAAAAGGCGAGACGCGGATTGTTTTAAAAATCCAACCGAATCTGGCGCCTTATAAAATCGCCGTCTGTCCGCTTTTGGCCAATAAAGAAAAACTGGTTAAGCAGGCGAGAGAAATTTACGATTTATTGCGGAAGAAATATTACTGCGCCTGGGATGACCGCGGGAACATCGGCAAGCGCTACCGTTCGCAAGATGAAATCGGAACGCCCTATTTTATTACCGTTGATTTTGAAACTTTGGACGACAAAGCCGTTACGGTCCGAGACCGCGATACGATGAAACAAGACAGAATTAAAATTGAAGGGTTAATTGATTATTTCAGTCAGAAGTTAGAAGGTATCCCGATTTCTTCCAAATCTCTTGATTTGGTTTAGAAATCGAGGATCCCGACCGAAGCGTCGGGAGTAAGTAGAAAGTAGAATTTTTAAAAGGTCGGTTAAATTTAATGATTCTAGATTCTAGATTCTAATCCTATGGCGATTATCAAAGTTCGCGAACTTCTTGGGACTTCTCCCAAAAGTTTTGACGACGCCCTGCAAAAAGTGATTGATTTTGTCGGCAAGGATAAGTATAACTTGACCGGCATTAAAATTATTGACCAATCCGTCAGCCTCGATAAAGGCCAGATTGTGGAGTATAAAGTCAATGTCAAAGCCGCTTACAAATGGGAGGAGGAAAAATAATTTTTCATTGATGAAGGCGAAGGAGAAAATCAAGCCGAATAAAATTTCTTTACCCTCAGGTTTAGAGGTGCTTTTGATACCCTTGAAAGAAACCGAAACCGTCACGTTTTTGATTTTGGTTCGGGCTGGTTCAGAATACGAAAAAAAAGAAGAAAGCGGTCTTTCCCATTTTTTGGAGCATATGTGTTTCAAGGGCACAAAAAAGCGGCCGTCAGCCAAAATCATTTCCACCGAAATGGATAGCTTGGGTGCGGAATTCAATGCTTTTACTTCTCAAGAATACACCGGCTATTTTGCCAAATCAGCCGCCGAACATTTTGATAAAATTTCCGATGTCATTACCGACATTTATCTGAATTCCATTTTTAACAAGGAAGAAATTGCAAGGGAAAAGGGCGTCATTATCGAAGAAATGCACTTGCAAGAGGATACTCCTCACACTAAAATTTACGATGTAATGGACGAATTGCTTTATGGTAATCAGCCGGCTGGTCGGCCAATTCTCGGCGATAAGAAAGTCATTCAAAAAATCAGACGAGACAACTTTCTTAATTATTTAAAAAAACATTATACCAGCCATAAAACATTAGTAGTCATTGCCGGAAATTTTGAAGAGAAAAAAGCAACAGAAACAGTTAAAAATTTTTTCAGCGTTATCAATAGAAATAGAGGATTGGAAAAACCGAGGGTCTGGGAAAAACAAAAGTCGCCCCAAGTGTTAATTCATCACAAAAAAACTGACCAAGCCCATTTGATTTTAGGGGCGCGGGCTTTTTCTCAATTTGATGAGAGAAGATATACTCTAGCTGTTTTAGCGACAATCTTAGGAGAAGGGATGAGTTCGCGTTTATTTCAGAAAATCCGTGAAGAAATGGGATTGGCTTATTATATTCACAGCATTACTGGTTTGGGTTCAGACCACGGCTTTTTTGGCGTTGCCAGCGGCCTGGCTTTGGATAAAATTGAGGAAGCCATCAAAGTGATGTATCAGGAATTTATCCAAATCAGCAATCAACCAGTCAATCAAAAAGAATTACAGAAAGCCAAAGATTATATTAAAGGAAAAATGACTTTGGGTCTGGAAGGTTCGGATGAATACGCTTTTTTCTACGGTTTGCAGCAGTTATTTTATCGCCGCACTTTTTCTTTAGCAGAAATTTTCAAAAAAATCGATGCGGTTAACAGCCGGATGGTCCAGAATTTAAGCCGCGATGTTTTTCGGCCAAAAAACATTAATTTAGCCGTTTTGGGGCCTTTTCAAAAGAAAGACGAGTTTCATTTCAAGAAACTTCTCAAATAATTCGGATTGATTTAAATGAAATTAGATAATATCATTAAAATATGACCTCTCTTAAAAAAGACAATTTAATTGAAACCTTGGTTAAAGAAGGATATTTGAAGACTCCGCGGATTATTGAGGCCTTCAAAAAAATTGACCGCTTCGATTTTGTGATTGACTATTTAAAAAGCGAGGCTTACCTGAATGCGCCGTTAGGCATCGGTTTCGGCCAAACGATTTCTCAACCTTTGACTGTCGCTTTTATGCTGGAACTTCTTCAGCCGGAAGAGGGGAATAAAATTTTGGATATCGGTTCCGGCTCGGGCTGGTCAACCGCTCTGCTTTCTTATATCGTCGGCGAAAAAGGAAAAGTTTATGCTGTGGAAATCGTGCCGGAACTTTGTGAATTCGGGAAGAAAAATACCAGCCATTACAATTTTGTGAGTAAGGGCATTGTCGAATTTACCTTGGCCGACGGCTCAAAAGGATTAAAAGACAAAGCGCCTTTTGATCGGATTATCTCCGCTGCCGCCTCAAACGATATTCCAGCGGCTTGGAAAGAGCAGCTGAAGGTCGGCGGTCGGATGGTTTTGCCGATGCATCAAAGTTTATGGCTGGTAGTGAAAAAATCGGAAAAAGATTTCAAAATTACCGAATATCCCGGTTTTATCTTTGTGCCTTTAATTGAAAGAGAATAAACCAGGGCCCCCCTTGACAAAGGCGGGGCCTTTTGTTTAAAATTGAAGATAGAAATGCCTACTTCGCTTTTGCGAAGGTAAGGCGAGAATCTTAAAAATTTAAAAAGGAGGCAAAAAAATGCGTGTTTCAAAACCTATTTGGACTACAGAAGAACTTGAAACTCTGAAAAATTTATGTCAGTCTTGCCGATCAACAAAAGAAGTAAGGGAAAAAGCAAAAGGCGTCTTTCCAAAGCGGTCATGGAACGGTATCAGATTCCAAATCGTCGAACATCCGGAATGGGCCAAGCACTTTTTTCAAGAATCGACCATTTCTTGGACACCAGAAGAACTCGAGGCCTTAAAGAATTTATGTCAATCCTGCCGATCAAAAGAAGAAGTAAGGGAAAAATCAAAAGGCGTCTTTCCAAAGCGGTCATGGAACGGTATCAGGGTGAAAATCCGGGAGCATCCGGAATGGGTAGAACACTTTTCTAAAGACCCGAAAGAAAGAAGTCAAACCATCAAAGAAAGAATCAAATTACTGGAAGAAGGTCGGATTACTCCTCAGGAGTTTCTGTCCCACCTTTCTTCAAAACTCAAGACTTACTGGGACGTAATTTTCCATCTGCTTGAAGAGCATCGCCTTATCCGCAATACTCTTCTTGTTGAGCATTTACACCTGAAGGGTAAATTCAGCCGTTACCAGAAACTGAACATCTCCCGCGGTATTTTGGGGAAATTCAGCGAATGGGGGCTTTTGGCTCCCATTAAGTTCGATGAGTACAATGTCTATTTCTGCGCTCTGCCGGGTTTCTACTCCGTTGAGGAATTGATGAAGCTCGTTCCCCAAGAGCTCCAGCGGAACATCTTGAAGGTTTTCGACAACAAAACTTTAAAAGCGGAAGAACTCAGCGGTACGTTCCAGATGAACAGGATGTTTCTCGAAGAGATTTTGGACGCCTTCGTTCAAAATAAAATCCTCGAGAAAAGCAAAAAGGGTTATCATTTGGCAGCTGCTCTTCGCGAGATGGGCGTGAGCCTGGAAAGCATCAAAGCCCTCGGTCTGATTCAAGCCCAGAATATCTATCTCCAGGAAGAAGAGAAAAGAGCAGCGGGTCATACGCCAGCGAACCTTAAGGAAATTGAAGAAAGTGTCAGGAAAGATCTTGAGCACAAACTCATCAAACCCCTTATCCTCAATGTCAAAGAAGACCCCTTGAAGATTGCTTTTATCGGCGAAGTGCGGTTGGGTCAGCAATATGCTGATATTGAACTTCTCAATTGGGCGATGAAGCAAATAAGGAGTAAAAATCCTCATTTGATCATCGTTTCTGACCTGGTTCAGGGCGACTTCCGGGGCATTCAAGTTGAACGTCTGCGGTCGTTGACCAGAACCGGATTCCTCAGCCGGATTGAAGTTCAGCACAAAGCCGCCAATCTCGTCTTGAACGAACTGGAAACAATCGCCAAAAACAAGGTGATTTATCAGTTAAGCGATGACGATTGGCAGGTGGCAGTTTCCCGGGCCATCATTGCTTTGACCCAATACCGGGGAATTCGCCGGAGCGGTCTGAGCAGCCTTCTCCCCGAAGAAGTGAAACGCTTGTCTGGCGCCGATTACTATCGCTTTATGAAAATCCAGTGGGAAATCGTCCAGCCCTACATGTACAGGATTGGCCGGTCGCTGTTGAACGCCGACGAAGTCGAAGAGATTATCGGTGATCATCACAGTGAAATTCTCCTGATTACTTTCATTCTGCTTTTTGAACAATTCAAGCAGCCCATTCCCGAGAAATACAAGAAGATTGTCGACATCGAAGCCCTGCACGCTGACAAAGCCGGCTCCAAAAGAATGGTGACGCCTGATCCGCTTATCGTGGAACTTCCCGAATTCGGAAACCGCTACATTCAGGCGGTTCACAACATCGCTTTTTCTGACATCACCCAGTATTACGATTCGCTTTTGATTCCCGAAAGAATCGAACGCCACCTCCAGCTCCGCGGCGAAAAACGGCCGTTTCTCCTTGTGGATTTTCACCAAGAACGCTTCTTCGGCGCGAAAATCAATGACACCTACGTCTTTAACCTGCCTGGTTGTCAAAATCCCGTGTTGGGCGCGGCCAATCGCATCAAAACCTTCCATTCCAAGGTTTTAGGCGACAAAGCCCATCGTCAGAACACCTTCAGAAAAGAACCGGTCACTCCTGCTATCCCTTACTTCGAAATCTTCAAAGACGGCCGAATCCGCTTCAAACTCTGGACTCGGCGCGTTAAAGAGATTATTGAAGCCAACAACGGCAAACCCGAAGTCAAAGAAACCACCGCTCATTTTCAAGATTTACAGCTCGGCTCCATCACGATGCGACCGGAATGGGTCATCAAGGCCCATGACTACGCTTTGTGGACTCGCGCTGCCACTCACGTTGATTACAACGGCGATATCATCCAAGGGTTCCATTATCCTCAATTTCCGTCGGAAAACCGGCCGAAACGGCTCGTTTCCGTTAAAAGCCAGAAATCATTCACCGAAAGCCTCATCCTGCCTTTTTATCCCGCTCCCAATGTCAAAGTAGTGGACATCCGGCTCGGCAACCACGAGTGGAAAATCTGGGGTTCGGATATCACCGGTCAGAACAACCTCGAATTTTTGGAAATCGCGCTGCGCAATAAACTCACCGCTCTCGGCGAAAAAGTCGAAGTTGCGATGTGGTCGAGAATTAGGATGGTGAATTCCAGCCAACCCGGTGGCGCCACTCTCAACTGGCCCTATACCGCCAGGAAACTTGACAGTGGATTCAAGTACGGCATCCAACACATCTGGTATCCCAAAGGCGGCGGTCGAACTCCGATTCATACTCAAATTACCTGGGCGGTCAATATGGCCGGTTCAGCCAGGGATTTAGATGTGATGATCGGCGGCGACCGACACAGCTTCTGGACGGCCCTCATCGACGACAAACTGATGCTCCAGTTGCCCGGTCTGTTGGATCAATCCGGTTTTGAGATGGCGCGCGGTTTAATGCCTCAGTCACTCTTCTGCCTTGTTGAATTCTCTACAAAAGAAGGCATCACCGTTGAACTCATCCCCATTGAGTTCCTCGAAAAATACCAGTGCATCTCACCCCGTTACAAAAACCTCAATGAAGTTCTCAAGCGGCCCGAGCCCGGCACCCGCGAATACCGGTTCGGTCTGGATTCACCCTACATTCACCAACTGGAAGAAGAAATCGATAGCATCTACAGCGAAGTCTAAATTTTTCAAAAAAACACAATTAAAGGGGTTCCCTCGCGGAACCCCTTTCTCATTTGACCCCGTTAGAAGTTTGCGATGGTTAAACAAGATTTGGCCAATATTTTCAGAAAGAGTTATTTGATGGCTGCGAAAGAATGTCGCAAACACTCTTTCGCCAAAATTCACAGGGGCAAATTTCTAACGGGGTTGATTTTTCTGATAAAATGAGTATAATCGAAGCGAGTGAGGAAAAAGAAAAACGAAATTTTTATTTTTCCGACCGAGCGAGATTACATTCGCCTTTGGCGAATATAATAGTAGTAATTATGCGGCGAATTTTATTGGTTATCTGGGAAACTATTGAAGTGGCGGTCATTTCTTTGGCCGTTGTTTTGGTGGTCAGAAATTTTTTAATTCAGCCGTTTTTCGTTGACGGCGACAGCATGATTCCGAATTTCCACAACGGCGATTATTTAATTGTTGACGAATTAAGTTATCGTTTCCGGTCGCCCGAGCGCGGGGAAGTTATTGTTTTTCATCCGCCCCAAAACCCCGGTAATTATTATATTAAGAGAGTTATCGGTTTGCCGGGCGAGACGGTCCAAATAAAAAACGGACAGATTAGCGTCCTTAACAATGAGCATCCGGAAGGATTTATTCTTAGCGAAGATTACATTCACAATATTAAAACTTCCGGCGATGCTGTTTGGAAATTAGCCGGCGGTCAATATTTCGTTTTGGGAGATAACCGCTATATGAGTTTCGATTCCCGAACGTGGGGAGTTTTGCCCCAAAATAATATTGTCGGCGTAGTGAGGTTAAGGATTTGGCCGATTATGACTGCTCAAGCCTTTACTGTGCCGCAGTACAATTATTAATATGGGACGAAGGCCAAAAAATTTAATTCAACGTCGCGTCAGGCGTCCAAAATTGAAGAAAATTATTCAGGCACCCAAAGGAATGCCTGATATTTTGCCGGAGGAAGATTTTTATCGCCGTAAAATTTTCAAAGTGGTGGAAAATTTTGCGGATTATTACGGTTTCGGCCGAATTGAAACCCCGATTTTAGAAGACAGCCAGATTTTTCTCCATGGCACCGGACCGACCAGCGAGATTGTTCAAAAACAGATGTTCAATTTGAGAACTCGCGGCGGCGACCGTCTTTCCTTAAGGCCGGAATTTACGCCGAACACCATCCGGGCTTATTTGGAAAACGGACTTTTTAATTTGCCGAAGCCCGTTAAACTTTTCAGCATCGGCCCCCTTTTCCGTTATGAACAGCCCCAAAGGGGCCGTTATCGCCAATTTTGGCAGTATAATTTCGAGGCTATCGGCGATGAAGACCCCATTTACGATGCTTTAATTATCCAAATTTTTTATAATTCTTTTGTTGATTTAAAAATTAAAGATTTGTTGATTGAGATAAACACTATCGGCTGCGACAATTGCCGGCCGATTTGGCGAAAACATTTAAAAAGTTATTTCCGTTCTAAATTAAAAAAACTTTGTCCGGATTGCCAGCGTCGCTACAAACTCAATGTTTTGAGAATTTTGGACTGTAAAAACGAGAATTGCCAAATCTTGAAGGAAGGAGCGCCCAAGATGCTTGATTATCTCTGCCGCGAGTGCCACAATCATTTTAAAACCCTTCTCGAATATCTGGAAGAATTGGGCCTGCCCTACGCCGTTAATCACAGTTTGGTTAGGGGATTGGATTATTATACAAAAACCGTTTTTGAAATTAGGGAGACAACCGATAATCTTGCTCTTTGCGGGGGCGGCCGTTACGATTATTTGGTAGAAATTTTGGGAGGCAAGCATACGCCGGCGGTTGGGGCGGCGGCTGGAGTTGAGCGACTGGCGGAAATTTTAAAGAATAAACAAGCAAAACCGGAAAGCGTCTTTAAACCCAAAGTATTTCTGGTTTTAATCGGCGAAATTGCCAAAAAGAAAGGATTGAAGATTTTGGAAATTTTCAGAAAAGCCAATATCTGGGTGGCCGAATCTTTTGGCAAGGATTCTATCAGGGCTCAATTGCGCCAGGCCGATAGGACCGGAACGCCTTTCGCCTTAATTTTAGGTCAGAAAGAAGCGATGGACGATACTATTATTTTGCGCGATATGAAATCAGGCGTGCAGGAGACTATTATTTTGGAAAAAATCGTCGAAGAATTGAAAAAACGTTTAAAAAATGTTATCGTTTAATCACTAAGATGTTAGATTGTATTTTTTGTAAAATTATTAAAAAGGAGTTGCCGGCGGAAATAGTTTACGAAGATGAGAAAACCATTGTTTTTAGAGATATTCATCCGAAAGCGCCGATTCATTTGCTGGTGGTTTCCAAAGAGCACCTCCCCACAATTAATGATTTAAAAACTGAAAACTCTGAATTTGCTGGCAATTTAATTCTGGTCGCCAAAAAAGTGGCGGAGAAAGAAGGATTTCTTTCCGAGGGTTACAAACTCGTTTTTAATGTTGGTCGAGGCGCTGGTCAATTGATTGACCATATTCACCTTCATATTTTAAGCGGCGGCTATCACCGTCCTCTTTCCGAAATCTAGAATTTGGATTTTTTAATCACTATGGCCATCGAAATTAAAAGAAAATCAGATGAACCCAGCGGCGCTTTCTTGTACCGCTTTAACCGTCTTATTAAGCAAAGCGGCATTTTAAGGGACGCCAAAAAATTACGGTTTTATCAATCTCCACCCAACCGACGCAGCCGTCGGAATTCGGCTATTTATCGGGCGAAAATCCGTAAAGATATCCAGTATCTCAAGAAAGCTGGCGTTTTGAAAGGCACAGAAGACATCAAATTCATTAAAAAAATTTTGAGAAATCCTAAAAAATCATCCTTCTAAAAATTATGAAGCTTATTTTGGGTCTAGATTTGGGCAATCAAAATTTTCGCTTGGTTTTGGGGACCATCACAAAAAGCGGGAAGCCGAAAATTTTGGCTGCCTTAGAGCGTTCTTCGGCCGGCCTTTCCAAAGGGTCGGTTGTTGATTTTGAAGATTTGACCCAGGCTTTGAAAGAGACTTTTTGGGAATTAAAAAATATTTTTAAGCATTCCCCTAAAAATGTCGTTATTAACGTTTCCGGTCCTCATTCCGCTATTAAAACCGGCCGCGGCGTTATCGCTATTTCCCGGGCTGACGGCGAAATTTCCGAAAACGACATTAATCAAGCGATTCAAAAATCCCAAGAAATAAATTTAACAGCCAACAAAACCATTCTACATACTATTCCCCGCGAATTTACTGTTGACGATTTGACAGGCATCAAAGATCCTATTGGCATGCACGGGATAAAACTTGAAGTTGACAGTTTAATTGTGGAGGGTTTTCTTCCCAATATTAAGACCATCAGAAAATGCTTTAATGAAATTAATCGCCGCATTTCGGAGTTGGTTTTCACGCCGCTCGCCGCCAGTCGGTCTTCTATTTCCAAAAAACAAGAAGATGTTGGAACGGCAATCGTTGATTTGGGAGCGGAAATTACCAGTTTGGCGGTTTTTGAGGATGGCAAAATTTTAACCGCGGCAGTTTTCCCATGGGGAGCAAATCATATCACTCATGATATCGCTATTTGTTTGAAAACTTCTTTGGACACTGCGGAGAAAGTCAAATTAGCCTACGGCTCTGCCATCCCGTTTGATGTTTCTCGCCGCGACACCATTGACCTTTCGAAAATCAGCAAAGAATTCACTCATGAAATTTCTCGGCGGTATTTGGCGGAGATTATTGAGGCGCGACTTGAAGAAATTTTCGATTTTCTTAATGAGGAACTGAAAAAAATCAATCGTCAGGGTAAATTGCCCGGCGGCGTTGTTTTAACCGGCGGCGGCGCCAAATTGCCGCAAATCGTTGATTTTGTAAAAAATCACCTGCGGCTGCCGGCCCGGATCGGCCACCCGGTTAACCTAGATGCTGAGGATACCAAAGAGGAATTATTGGAATTGATTGATGACCCGGCTTTTGCCGTGGCCACTGGTCTTTTCTTGGTCGGCCTCGATAGTTTGGGCAGCGAAAAAATTACTCTCTCGTCTCCCTTCTTGTCAAAACTCAAAAAAATTGCTAAGATATTTCTGCCCTGATTTTAATATCTTATGAAAAAAACCAGAAGAAAAAAAGCCAAAAAGCCCTTCGGCCCGAGACTTCGACGAGCTCAGTCGAATCGCTCAGGACGAGGGCAAAAAAATCAATTGGAGACATTCGCCAATATTAAAGTGGTGGGCATCGGCGGAGCGGGCGGCAATATTATTTCCCGGATGAATCGTTCCCAAATGAAGGGAGTGGAATTTATTGCTGTTAATACCGACATTCAAGATTTGCACAAAACCGGCATTCGCCAAAAAATCCACATTGGTAAAAATATTTCTAAAGGACTGGGAGCTGGGATGAATCCCGAAATCGGCCGGCAGGCGGCGGAAGAAACCAGGGGACCAATACAGGAAGCAATCAAAGGCGCTGAGATGGTTTTTTTGGCAGCGGGTTTGGGCGGCGGCACTGGCTCCGGCAGCATCCCCATCATCGCCGAATTAAGCAAAGAATCAGGCGCCCTGACTATCGCGGTTGTTACCAAACCGTTCTTTTTTGAGGGCAGCCGCCGTTCGCAAATTGCCGAAGAGGCCCTGGCTAAATTAAAAGATAAAGTTGATGCTTATATTGTCGTTCCCAATGACCGGATTTTCAATATTATTGACCAGGATACGCCTCTTTATCAGGCCTTTGAAGCAATTGATGAGATTTTGAAATCAGCGGTGAAAGGCGTAGCAGAATTGATTAATGTGCCCGGCATTATTAACGTTGATTTTTCCGATATCAAAACAGTTTTACAAGACGCCGGTTTGGCCTTAATCGGCATCGGCAAGGCCGTTGGTGAAGAAAGAGCAGTGAGCGCCGTGAGGTCGGCAGTCGGCTCGCCTTTAATTGAAATTTCGCCTCATGGGGCGCGCGGAGTGCTTTTTTCAGTAATTGGCAATGATTTGAAGATGGCGGAAATTAACGAGGCGGCGAAACTCGTCAGCGAAATGGTGGATCCTTCGGCTAAAATAATTTTCGGGGCGATGGAAGACCATCGTCTTAAAAAAGGAGAAATCAAAATAATGGTGATTGCCGCCGGCTTCAACGGTTTAGTTAAATACAATGCCGAATCTAAACAGCAATTATTTACGAGTGATAAACTCGCAATTAAAAGAATAGAGACAATAGCGTCCCCGGAAGCGCCTTCTAAAACGTCAAGCCCTGATTCTTTGGAAGTGCCGGCTTTTTTGAGAAAAAAGAAAAAATAAAAATATAAAAAGTAGTCCCGAAAATGTTTGAGCGTAGCGAGACTACATTTTCGAGGATCCTCGACCCCGACTTTAGTCGAGGGTCGGGAAAAATAGAATCCTTCTAAAAGGATTCTATTTTTTTAGTTTCTGTTGGTTCAGTTGGTTTTTTCCAGGAGACAAAATCGCAATTCGGTTTACCCCGTGTGATTATTCTTCGGAAATATCAATAACATTCTTTCGGACTTCTCCTGCGTCTTCTGAAGAAGGCTTCTTCCAGCTCACAAAATCACACTGGGGCCATCTGGAACAGCCATAGAAAAATCTGCCTTTTTTGCTGCGGCGGCGAACCACTTCGCCCTCCCCGCATTTCGGACATTTGATATTGAGATAATTCGGGTTTCTGGAATTATTATTGAGAGATTTCGTATTTTTGCATTCGGGAAATCCAGAGCAGGCCAAAAATCGGCCGTAGCGGCCCATTTTAATTATCATCGGTTTGCCGCAAACTTCGCAAACTTGGTCGGTTTTTTGCTCGGCAATTTCTTTTTTGGAAACTTCCTGATATTTATTTTCCAAATTTTTCTTGAAGGGGTCGTAAAAATTTTTGACTACCGGCACCCACGCTTTTTTGCCGCCGGCAATCTCATCCAGTTCATTTTCAATTTTAGCGGTAAAGCCGACATCAACAATTTCGGGAAAGTGTTTGACCAAAACCTCATTTATCAACTCGCCCAATTCAGTCGGGTAAAATCGCCTGTTTTCGTCTTTTTCAACATAGCGCCTTTCTTGCAATAAAGAAATAATCGGCGCGTAAGTGGAAGGCCGGCCGATACCGTATTCTTCCAGAGTTTTGATTAAACTCGCTTCATTGTAGCGAGGCGGCGGCTCGGTGAAATGCTGTTCAGGCGTAATTTCGATGAGGTTTAATTTCTCCGCTTTTTGAAGCGCCGGCAACTCCACTTCTTTTAAGCCGAGAGGATAAACCCTTAAAAAGCCGTCAAACTGAATCAAATTACCGGTCGTTTTTAAATAATATTTGTTTTTCGCATTAATGCCTCTAATTTCTACCGTTATTCTTTTAATGATCGCTTCGGCCATTTGCGAGGCAATAAAACGTTTCCAGATTAAATCGTAAAGTTTAAATAATTGGGGATCGATTTTGTCTTTCAGTTCCGAAGGGTGAATTTCCATTTGGCTGGGCCGAATGGCTTCGTGCGCCTCTTGAGCCAGTTTCGATTTGGTTTTGAAACGGCGCGGGGAAGCGAGGGCGTATTCTTTACCGTAATTTTTTTCAATTAATCCTCGGGCTTTTAATAAAGATTCTTCGGAGAGGTGAACCGAATCCGTTCGCATGTAAGTAATAAGACCGATTGGTCCCTTACCGAAATCAACGCCTTCATAGAGCATTTGCGCCAGCCGCATCGTTTGCTTGGAGGAAAACCCCAGTTTTTTCCAGGCCTCCTGTTGGAGCGTGCTCGTGATAAAAGGCGGAAGGGGAAATTTTTTAACGGTTTTTTCTTCAACGCTGTTTACTTCAAAATCGCAAGTTTTTAAGTCACCGGCAATTTCCTGGGCTTCTTTTTCATCGGGAATGGATAATTTTTCAAGAATTTTATCGTTGATTTTGAAGAGGGAAGCGGGGAATCGCTTTGGGTTTTTGATTTTTTCGAAAACAGATTCAATCGTCCAAAACTCATTCTTTTGAAAATCTTTTCTTTCTTTTTCTCTTTCGGCGACCAGTCTTAATGCAACAGACTGGACTCGGCCGGCGGAAAGTCCGCGGCTGATTTTCTTCCACAAAAAAGGAGAAAGTTCATAGCCGACTAATCTGTCCAAAATGCGGCGCGCCTGTTGGGCGTTGACTAAATTCATATCAATTCCTCGGGGATTTTTCAGAGCCATTTCAATGGCTGGTTGGGTAATTTCATGGAAAGTAATCCGGCTATAAT
>Ga0315291_10004661_pt1 | contig 17395 bp, 19 predicted proteins | sample YL17G12_20_MG_FD_203070 | JGI IMG/M metagenome (GOLD analysis project Ga0315291, IMG submission 203070) | Sediment microbial communities from Yellowstone Lake, YNP, Wyoming, USA - YL17G12_20 | ecosystem: Environmental > Aquatic > Freshwater > Lake > Sediment | place: USA: Wyoming | collected...
AGCCTCCTCGGAATGGACTGCTACATAGCACTACCCAAGGGCTGGGCACCAAACCCCAAGATAACCAAGTTCGCCGAGGAGCACGCGAGCATCGGCAAGACACAGATGGTCGTCACAGACGACCTCAACGAGGCGCTCAATGGCGCGGACGTCGTCTACGCCAATACCTTCCACAGCATGGGCCACAAGGACATCGAGCAGCGCAAGGTCGCCTTCGCCAAGTACCAGATCAATGACGAGACGATCAAGCTGGCGAAGCCCGACTCTATCTTCATGCACTGCCTCCCCGGCTACCGCGGAGAGGAGATGACCGACTCCGTCATCGAGGGGCCACACAGCGTCGTCTTCGACGAGGGCGAGAACAGGATGCACACCGAGAAGGCAGTCCTCGCCCTCACCGTCGCCTAAACCCCCTTTATCTTCTTTACTTCCCATCACCATCATCGTTATTAATTCATTCAAAGATGCATACTGGATGGAACATGCCGAAGGCGAAGGTTCCTAACCTCATCACAGAGATACCCGGCCCCAAGAGCAAGGCTCTGCTCGCGGAGAGAAACGAGTTCGTACCGCCGGGCGTCTACCTCACACAGCCCATCGGGATAGCCGAGTCAAAGGGCGCATTAGTCACAGACGTCGACGGGAACACCCTGATCGACTTCACCAGCGGCATAGGCGTCGTCAGCCTCGGCCACTGCAAGCAGGAGATCGTTGACACGATCTGCGACCAGGCGGGGAAGCTCATACACGGCTGCATCCACGTCGTCAACTACGAGCCCTACGTCAAGCTCGCTGAGGCGATGGTGAAGGTCACCCCCGGAAAGGGCAAGAAGAGGGCGATGTTCCTTAACAGTGGGAGCGAGGCCGTCGAGAACGCCGTAAAGCTCATCCGTCAGGGCACGAAGAGGCCCAACATCCTGAGCTTCGAGAACAGCTTCCACGGACGCACCTGGATGGCGATGACTCTCACCGGGAAGTGGGACCCATACAAGGTGGGCTTCGGCCCATTCGTCCCCGGCGTCTACTTCACCCCATACGCCTACTGCTACAGGTGCCCATTCCACGTCGAGTACCCGAGCTGCGACTACGCCTGCATCCACCATATAGAGAAGAGCATCTTCAAGACCCAGGTAGACCCCTCGACAGTCGGCGCCATAATCGCCGAGCCCGTACAGGGCGAGGGAGGCTTCATCGCCCCACCACCCGAGTACTTCACGGAGCTGAAGAAACTCGCCGATGAGCACGGTATCAAGATGATCATCGACGAGGTTCAGACTGGCTTCGGGCGCACGGGCAAGATGTGGGCCATAGAACACTACGGCATCGAGCCCGACGTGATGATAATGGCGAAGGCCATCGCCTCAGGTTTACCCCTTAGCTGCGTAGTCGCCAAGGACGAGTTGATGAAGGACACCTACCCCGGCAGCATGGGCGGCACATACGGCGGGAACCCGATCAGCTGCGCCACGGGCCTCAAGGTGCTGGAGATCATCAAGCGTGAGAAGATCGTCGAGAAGTCGGCGAAGATGGGCAAGCACCTGCGGAGCAGGCTGGATGAGCTGAAGGACAAGTACGAGATCATCGGCGACGTTCGAGGCCTCGGCCCCATGCTCGCCATGGAGTTCGTCATGGACAAGAAGTCCAAGACTCCCAACCCCGACGCGAGCAGCAAGGTCATCAAAAGCTGCCTCACTAGCGGGCTGATGATCCTAAAGGCGGGCCTGTACAACAACTGTGTCCGCCTCCACCCGCCGCTCACAATCGAGGAGGACATACTCGACACGGGTATGGATATCCTCGAGAAGGCGGTAAAGAAGGTCTCATAGCCCTCATCTTCCTCTTTTAATACCCCGACGACGTTTTTATCAGGCGTGAAGCTGGGCTTTCACGTTTCCATATCCGGTTCGATAGACCGATCCTTTGATAGGGCTCAGCTTCTCGGGTGCACGGCGTTCCAGATATTTACTCGGAGCCCGAGGACGTGGAAGTCTAAACAGCTCCGCCCAAGTAAGGTCAAGGCGTTCCGTAGCAAGCACAGGGCGTCGAAGATAGGCCCAGTTTTCTCTCATATGCCCTACCTACCCAACCTCGCCAGCCCAAGGGAAGACCTCTACAAGAAATCCGTGGACACCCTCATCGAGGAGACCGAGAGGTGCAGTGAACTGGGCATCCGATACATTGTGACCCACATCGGCAGCCACGTGGGCGCGGGGGCCGAGAGCGGGAAGACCCGCCTCCTTCAGGCCCTTGGGAGAGCCGTCGACGAAGACGATCCAATGATACTGCTGGAGAATGGCTCGGGCTCCGGGAGCCACATGGGGTCGAGGTTCGGTGACATAGCCGAGTTCATCAACGAGTTGGGGAGCACGAGAGTAGGGTTCTGCCTCGACACATGCCACGCCCTAGCCGCCGGTTACGACATAGCCACGAAGGACGGCCTAGCCCAAACCCTCCGCGAAATACGGAAGACCATCGGCTTCAGCAGACTAAGGCTCGTCCACCTCAACGACTCCGTCGGCGACCTAGGCTCGGGGATAGACCACCATGAGCACATCGGCCTAGGACGGATTGGATGTGAAGGGTTCCACCGCATCCTCACGAGCCAGCTAGCAAAGAGACCCATGATCATGGAAACCCCAGTGGATGATAGGCGTAGTGACGCCGAGAACATGGATAAAGTACGAGAACTCGTCGGACTCAGTACGCGATAAGGGTCATCTGGCGAGGATCGGGTTCCCTGTTGCTAAGGATGACGCGCAGGGCAGTCGAGGCGCAGTCGAGAAGCTCACGATCAGACAAGTATGGGTACATCCTACGCCCTGCCCTGATTATCGGGTCGATGGTCTCGACACTCCTCCGCCTAGAGGTTGCTTCCTCACGCGTCGTCTGCACGAGGCGCTCGACCATCGCTCGCTTAGAACCAACCTGCGCCACTATGTATCAGCCTTGGGAATAGGATAATTTCTGAGTATATAAATATAATGGCGTTATAACGAAATTACTTTGGTATCATTTCCCATCAGTTTAACTCGGGTTTACGATTACATTTTAACGAGCGTTTATTAATCCCTTGTTTCCGAAAACCGGCTATTATATCGGTTATTTAGTAACTCGAAAAACAGGTTAGTTGGTGACATATGTTTCATGTCCCTTGACTTAATTCTGTCACATACCCTCCGCGGGATAAGCTTAAAATCAATCCTCCCTGTGCTTATGTTTGTTCGCCCCGGTGGCTTAGCCTGGCCAAAGCGTTTGCTTGGTAAGCAAAAGATCGCGGGTCCAAATCCCGCCCGGGGCTCCACCTAAACATAAATACCCTCGGACACCCATCCGTGTCAGCATTGACTTCATTGGCCGTGAAGGGAGTCGTCTTCGACCTCGATGCAACTCTCGTCGACCTCGGTGAGCATGTGAGGTGGAGGGAGGCGCAGGGTGAGATAGTCGAGGCATACCGAGCATGCGGATGCAGCAACGATGACCTCTCTAGATGCACTTCCAAGGGACTGTTCAACTTGATGCATGAGATGGACACCCGGCTGGCTGCCTCAAAGCCCGCTGAGGAGATGAAGAGAATACGTGAGGACATCTGGGCGGTCCTCGATACCTACGAGGTTGAGGGTGTCGAAAAGTGTGGCTTCATGCCCGGCACCCTGGAGACCTTGAACTGGTTGAAGGCAAGAGGGATCAGGATGGGCGTATGCACATCCAACTCCGGCAAGGTAGCTGACCAGGTCCTGGCAAGACTCGGTGTATCGGCATACTTCGCCTCGGTAATCGGGAGGACCGCCGGTCTCCGGATGAAGCCCCACCCGGACCAGGTATTGGCGTGTTTCGAGAAGATGGGGGTTGCCCCCCGTGACGGCGTAATGATCGGCGACAGCCACAACGACGTCTTGGCTGGGAAGACGGCCGGTGCCCGGGCGATCGCGATACCCGTTTACTTCACCCGAAAGGAGGCGATGGAGGCGGCGAAGCCCGATGCGGTCGTAAAGTCGATGAGTGAGCTACCCGCGGCGCTCATCTCGCTCAGATGAGGTTGAAAAATAGGCCGAACATGTAGAGGATTATCACGACGCCGGCGCCTATGGCGAGGCCCTTGATCGCCTTCTTAGTATCGATCCAGAATGAGAGCGCCGCACCCGTTATGAAGCCTGCAATTTGAACATCGTTAGCAAGTACCCCCCCACTTGCCCAGGCGACACTCGCCAACTCTATCGAGGCAATGAGTACACCGACCAGCATGGCTGGGAGTGGCACAACGAACAGCGACGTGCGCTTGAAGGGTGATAGCAGGAACAGGGTCGCGAGTGCGCCGAAGACCGCCCCCGAGGCTCCGACGAAGACCTCGGTGGACGCTGGGTTTAAGATCACATGCTCGAGTCCCGAGATGACCCCGGAGGTGAGGAAGACTATGCCGAACCTCGCGGAGCCTATCTCCCTCTCCATGATGGTTCCCACGCCCCAGAGGGCGAAGCAGTTGAGGATGAGGTGAATCCAATCGGAGTGTATGAACATGTAGGTGACGATGCTGATCACCCTCATGCCGTGTGTGAAGTAGCTCGCCCGGAGGGCGTACTCGTCGTAGAGTAGACTCGAAGCGGAGGTGATCGTGGCGTGAATCATCACGATCACCGAGACGACGATGATCACGTATGTTAGGATCGGTCTGCCCTCTTTCGAGTTCACGGGTGAAAGATGGGCCCATAACCCTTTAAGCGATTCGGGACGGCGAACCCTTTTTAACAGAACCCATTGTAGGTATTCGAAGGTAGAATATGCATGCCTGAGATCATCGGCAAGGGCACGTGGTACGACAAGGCCGCATCCGAACTCATCGAGCGCGAGAAGAAACTCGGCAGGAGCCTCAAGCTCATCAGGACGGAAAGTGGCCTTGGCGCCTCGGGCTTCCCCCACATAGGTAGCCTCGGCGACGCCCTCCGTAACTACGCCGTCGCCCTCGGATGCAGAGTCCAGGGCTACGACGCGGAGCTCATCGCATTCAGCGACGACAAGGATGGTCTCAGGAAGGTGCCCGCCGGGCTCCCCAAGGAGTTGGAGAAGTGGCTCGGATACTCAGTCAGCACGATACCCGACCCCGCCGGCGACTGCCACAAGAGCTTCGGCGCACACATGACGAGCCAGCTACTCGCCGCCCTCGACACGGCGGGCGCCGATTACCACTTCATGAGCGGCTTCGAGTGCTACAAGCAGGGCGTCTTAGACAAGGAGATACTCGCCATAATGAACAACCACGAGAAGGTGGGGAAGATCATCGAAGATGAGATCGGGCAGGAGAAATACACCGAGGAGCTCCCATACTTCGTCGTCTGCGAAAATTGCGGCCGCATATACACGACACACGCCACCAAGTACCACCCTGAGTCTCACACGATTGCGTATGAGTGTAATGGGATGGAGGTACGGGGCAACTGGCTGGAGGGCTGCGGCCACAAAGGGGAGGTCGACATCCTCGCCGGCAACGGCAAACTCAGCTGGAAAGTGGAGTTCGCCGCCCGCTGGAGAGCACTCGACATCCGCTTCGAGGCATACGGCAAGGACATCGCGGACAGCGTACGCGTCAACGACAGGATATGCCGCGAGATACTCGACTGGGAGCCCCCCATGCACGTCCAGTACGAGATGTTCACAGACCGCGGCGGCAAAAAGATCAGCAAGTCCGCAGGCAACGTTTTCACTCCACAGGTCTGGTACCGCTACGGCTCCCCACAGTCACTCAACCTTCTCATCTTCAAACGCTTCGTCGGGACGAAGAACGGAAGCGTTGAGGACATACCCACGCACATGGACGAGCTGGATGATGTAGAGGACGCTTACTTCGGAAAGGTGAAGACGCAGGACGAGATGGAGAAAGCCCAAGCCTCGGGCCTCTTCGAGTACTGCTGGATGCTGAAGCCACCGAAGGAAATTGAGGTGCACGTTCCCTACAACCTCATCCTGAAGCTCGCCCGACTCGCCCCCAAGGGCTCGGAGACGGAGTTCATCACCTCTAAGCTCAGGGAGTACGGATACCTCGACAAGACCGTGAACGGGCTCGAAAAGAGGATCAGGTTCGCCCTCAATTGGGTCGAGGACTTCACGGAGGAACTCCCGGAGATCAACCTCACGGAGCAGGAGGCCCGTATAATCGAGGCGGTTCTGGTCGAGCTGAGGAAGTCGAACACGCCTGACGAGTATCAGGGCGTTGCCTTCAATGCCGCTAAGGCGAACAACTGGAAGCCGAGGGACGTGTTCCCCGTCGTCTACAGGGTTCTCCTCGGTAAGACTCAGGGTCCTAGACTTGGTCCCTACATAGCTTTTATCGGAAAAGAGGGCGTGGTCTCCGAGCTGGAGAACGCGGTTAAAAAGAGGAATTAGGGACTAGTTGCCGTAGGGTTTACCGGCGCTTCCCCAGTTGTACTTCTCGATGTCGTAGAAGACGACGCTGACTGCCTCGGGTTTGCACCCGACCGCCTCGCACATCGCCTTCGTCAGGAGCTCCATGGTCTTGGCCTTTGTGGCCTTGTCCCTACCGGCGTACCATTTGACTTCTATCCACGGCATAATTCTTCACCATGGATACAGGTGTCCCCCCTGCTGTTATGAAGGTTGCGTGTGGCGGGCTCCAAACTCAAGATCCTCATCACGGGTTCAGAAGGGCAAAGTCATCATCGCCCGCCTATGTATGCGGGGGCGGATGGGGCGATAAACGTTTGCCGATGGGGCTGGAAGGTTTTTTATCCGATCCTCCCGGTTCTTGAGCCATGGACCGCCCAGACAAGGACAGGTACTTCCTAGACATCGCACTTAGTGTCGCTGCTCGCTCCACGTGTACGCGGCGGAAGTTCGGCGCCGTGCTCGTGAAAGATAGCACGATAGTCGGCACGGGCTACAACGGGACAGCGAGGGGCGTCGCTAACTGTTATGAGGTCGGCTGCATCAAGGATGAGATGGAGTCCCCGCAGGGTGCGGCGTATGACTACTGCCCCGCCGTCCACGCCGAGGAGAACGCCATCATCAATAGCAACCGAAGCGACAGGATCGGCGCCACCCTCTACATCGCCGGGAGGGACCGGGACGGAAAACTCACGATGGCGGTCCCCTGCCAGCGCTGCCGCCGCAAGATAATGAACAGCCAGATCAAGGACGTGATCATACTGAGCAGCGAGGGCAACTCCCTCCACTTCGACGTCTCCAGCTACGCAGAAGAAGACAGCAAGTGGTACATGGAGGCCTTGAAGAACGCGAAGAGGAACACCTAGTCTGTTTCGGGGTTAATCTAGTTAAACTTATAAAGAGAGCCACTTAACGCAGAACCGGAGATAGATACATGAGTCAAGAGAAGAAAGTCAAGGATCTCGAGGTCGAGGTCGCCGGTCTGATCGACAAGATCGACGGCATCGAGGAGAAGCTCGAGGAGATCATGGAGCGCCTCAGCGAGATCGAAGAGAAGCTCGATCAACTCTAAACCCTACCCCGTTTAATCGTCGAGAGATTTGTTGTAAAAAGTTAAAAGACCGTCTCGTTGCCGTAAGCCATGAGACTGGGATGGCATTCGGCGAGCACACATCAAAGTCGATCATCGGTACAAAGTCCCATGAGCTTCTCGGGAAGAAGATTGTACTCTGCGTGACGGGCAGTGTCGCCACGATCAGGAGCCCGGACATCGCGAGGGAACTGATGCGCCTCGGCGCCGACGTCTACGTTGTGATGACGAAGATGGCCGAGCACGTCGTCCACCCCGACATGTTCCATTGGTCGACTGGCAACCCCGTCGTCACCGAGCTGACCGGGGGCATTGAGCACATCCAGTACGGCGGTGAACATAAGGAGCACGCGGACCTCATACTCGTCGCGCCATCCACCGCCAACACGATAGGGAAGGTTGCGGCGGGCATCGACGATACGCCGGTGACGACGCTTCTGACGACCGCCATCGGCGCGGGCATACCCGTCATAATCGCCCCAGCCATGCACGCGAGCATGTACAAGCACCCCATAGTCAACGAGAACATCCGGAAGCTTCAGGGCATAGGCGTGGAGGTGCTGATGCCCCGGTTCGAGGAGGGGAAGGCGAAGATACCCGGGACGGAGGAGATCGTCGCCGCAGTCGTGAAGAAGCTGACGAAGTCACAGGATCTGAGGGGGAAGCGGATACTGATCACTGCCGGCCCGACGCGTGCATACATCGACGCCTTCCGCTACATCACGAACCCGAGCTCCGGGAAGATGGGCGTGGCAATCGCCGAGGATGCCCTAGAGCGCGGCGCGGAGGTAACACTGGTGTATGGGCCAGCAACCACCCCACCCCCACCGAACGCCAAGGTCGTAAAGATTGAGACGACCGAGCAGATGCTCGACACCGTGGTCTCCGAGCTAAAGGCGAAGAAGTACGACGCCGCCATACTCTCCGCCGCGGCCTCAGACTGGGGGCCCGCCGACAGGAAGATGGAGAAGACCCCCTCAAGCCAGGGCGAGTGGACCCTCAAACTAAAGGCGCTCCCAAAGATAATCGCCGAGGTCAAAAAGGCCGACCCCAAGGTCTTCCTCGTAGGCTTCAAGGCGGAGTACGACATCACCGAGGAGGAGCTCATCGACAGGAGCTACAAGCGACTCAAGGAGATGAAGATGAACCTCATAGTCGCCAACGACGTCTCGAAGGAGAACCGCGGCTTCAACGTGGATACGAACGAGGTCTACATAATCGACCCGAAGCGCGACGTCCTACACATCTCCCTCACGTCGAAGAAGGAGATCGCGGGCAGGCTCATCGACAAGGTTAGGGACCGGATAAAGGCTTAAAATCGGTTCCCCCTCAGCGTAATCGGTGCCAGCGACGACCCCCTACACATTCTCCTACGTGGAAGATGAGCGCGACCTTGAGCAGTATGCCGCGCTGTTGCGCCTCGCCTTCCCCGGCGAGGGCGTGGATGTCCTAGGTAAGCGCCTATACGACAACCACCCCGATATGACTCCTCGCAACTTCTTCTCGCTCTGGGACGGCGACCTCATGGTGGCTACGCTGAACCTTATCCCCATGACATGGAGTCTCGGAGGCGTCCCCCTCATGGTGGCCGAGATGGGCCTCGTCGCCACACACCCCGAGTACCGGCATAAGGGGCTGCAGAGGCTACTCAACATGGAGTTCGATAGACGCATCCGGGATGACGGCTATCACCTGGCGGCGATAGAGGGGATACCCTACTTCTACAGGCAGTTCGGCTACGAGTATTCGGTCCCGCTCGACGAGTGGGCGGCGATCCCCCTCATCAAACTCCCTGAACACGCGACCCTCCACATCTCCCCCCTCAAACCCGAGGAGATCCCAGTGGTCGTGAACCTCCTCGAAGCCTCCCAGAGAAAATACATGGTTCACTGCATCCGGAACTCACAGGAGTGGGCAACACAGGAGAAGACCGGAATCGTAGGGGAGCACCCGAGTAAGACCTACACTGTAAGAAGTGGGGGAGAAATCACGGCCTACTTCAGAGTAAGCATAGAGAACAAGGCCGTCCTTCTACACGAGATCACCGAAACGGACGGAGCCACATCTGCGATGATCGCGGCCTTCATCCGAAGGCTCGGTGAAGAAAACGGAGCATCTGAACTGGTCTCACGTGAGGGTTATATCGAGCCATTCGATGAGTATCTGTTCGCCCTCGGTGCATCGAGGAGACGCCCCTACGCCTGGCAGATGAAAATCATCGACCCCCAACGGGTCCTTGAGAGGATCATGCCGGTGTTTGAAGAGAGGATCAAGCACTCGCCCCTCAGGGGATACTCCGGTTCGATCCCCCTGAATCTCTACGGAGTAACGGTCACGCTAAAATTCGACAACGGCGTCGCTGTGGGTGTGAAGCAGAGCCCGAGCGAGCAGAAGGAGGAGGTCTCGGTAAACCCCCGCGTATTCGCCAAGATGCTCCTCGGCTATCGAAGCATCGATGAATTAGAGGAAGGATACCTGGATGTCCGGATCAAACCCCCTTACAAGCAGATCATGGAAATCTTATTCCCCAAGGGGAACGCCCACATCCACACCTGCTACTAGACAACCCTAAATCCCCCCTCGCATTGGTTACTCTCTGATCCCCGGAGGATTGATGATATGAGTGAGAAGAGAGAGGTAACGTGGGAGTATCGGATACCCCTGCTGACGAACAGGTACATCCTCTTGGATTCCGCGAAGGTTTTTGGCATCTCGGGGGGATTCCTGCTCTTTCTCATGCTCGTCATCACCCGGGGCGAGTACCTAGACCAGACGCTGCTCCTGGTGGGCGGCGTGATGGCGTTCCTGCTGCTACTCTACGTCTTAGTCATGGTCATCGTCTTCGGGAACGGCTTCACCACGACCTTCACCGTCGGCGATAATGGCATCAGCTACAACTCGGGCAGCAGGGAGAGCAAGATAAGCAAAGGTGCTGTAGGCCTTAGCCTACTGATGGGATCGTGGAAGAGCCTCGGCCCCGCCCTCATAGGTTCATCCCAGCTCAGCAACACGTTCCACTGGAACAACATCAAGAGCGTTACCATCGACGAGAGACCTAAAGTAATAACCATCGTCGATAACTGGCATGTACAACTTAGAATCTATTGTACTACCGAGACATTCGCGCCATGCCTCATCATAGTCGAGGACCACGTAGCGAAGAAGGATATACGACGAAACTAGTCCTCATATTCCCAGCTGAAACCGCCGAATAGTGTGTTCTTTTCATCCCTCGATAAATACGTCGGCCCGTATGCGACAGTGACCACAGCGACTATGACCCAGAGCAGCCCAACCGAGATTAACATCGGGAGAGTATCTCCACCAGTATCCATGGGAAGCACAGGCAGCAAGCCAAGCGTAGTATTACTGGCGGCGTGGAAGAGGCCAGTGATTAACAGGCTCCCCCCGGTGTTGTTGTACAGCCAAGTATACAGGACTGAGAACCCCATGGTCTGAAGGAGGAAGATGGGGAGTGATAGGGATTGGTGGAAATCTCCGGGCACGAACCAGAGGGGGACGTGCCATAGCCCCCAGACGAGACCGAGCACCAGACTCGATACTAGGGCAACGGCGTCCCTCTGAATCCGAGGAAGGGCGAAGCCCCTCCACCCCAACTCCTCGCCCAGCACACTGAAGAAGAGGACGTAGCCAAAGGTGACGAAGATCATGTACCACTGGGATGGATCATTCCAGCTATACCCGGTGCCCCCGAGATACGTTCCCGCGAATATCGCGGGAACAACAACGAGCGCCGTCCCGAATATCGCGAAGACGTAAAACAGCGGATTCACCCTCCAGGCGACCATCTTTGAAAAAATATCTCGAATCCCTTCTCTGCCCTTGAAAAGATAGATCAGTGCCAACCCAACAACCGTGGGACCAAACCTGCCCAACGTAAGATACAAGTCCCTCGACTCGGGTATCGACGCAGCCGCCCCCCAGAAATACCAGCTAAACACGAATGTGAACACGAAAAAAGAGGTGACCTGATGCCCGCCCAGAAAACCTCTAAAACTCCCCATCACAAATCAAAAACAACCTACACACACTTAAGCACAATTGGTAAGAACACGCCGAAAAATGACATCGATGAATAAAAACAAATGAGATAAAACCCAGAAAAACGAAGGAAATTAACATGTCCACTACAACGCTTTCAGGCGACTATGGGGGGAGGGGAGTCACCCATCCAAACCATTTTCGTGACCATCTCACTAAAACAACCCTGAAAAACGCCCCATCCTCTCTCGGATCTCAGCAAAGTGAGAGGTCATTATTTAAAGAATGTAGACAATTCCTCACCAAGCAGACGTGGATGCTTTTTAAGACACGCGCCACACAACCACTACACAACCGATGCCCGAAGAAGTCAAACCCAGGGACGCCCTCAAGGGCCGCGCCATCATCTGCATGCTAAAAACAAACGCCCACGACCACACGATATACCGCGTAAGACTCGACGAACTAAAGGCACTAGTCCAGGCACTCGGGATAGAAGTCGTCGGCGAGATAATCCAGACGAGATACCACCCCTTCGAGCGCTACTGCATAGGCAAGGGAAAAGTCGGCGAGATCAAGAAACTCGCGGAGAAACGCGACATCCAACTCGTCGTCTTCTACAACCTGCTGAAGAGCAGCCAGAAACTCAACCTCATCGAGGGCACCGGCTGCGACGTCATCGACAGATACGAACTCACTCTCGAAATATTCGACCAGATGGCATCGGACAACCTGAGCAAGCTACAGATAGAGTCGGCGAGGCTGGATAAACTTGCGCCGTTCTACAAGCTCTCAGCGAACATCCACTTCACCCATGATCGCCCCTTCTTTCACAGCGGCGGCGAGTACGGCTTCCGTGGACAACTGAGGGAGATCTCAAGACGCCAATCGGACATCAAGGAACAGATACAGAGTCTGGTGGTTGAGAAGAAGCGGCAGATAGAGAACCGTAAAAAACTTGGCTATCCCACGATATGCATCGCAGGCTTCTACAACGCGGGGAAGACCAGCCTATTCAACGCGCTAACTGGCGAACGCAAACCTGTAAGCGACCGCCCATTCACCACACTCAGCAGCAAGTACCAGAAAAGATACATCGACTCCGAAACCACGGTCATGTTCATCGATACAATCGGCTTCGTCCTCGACCTTGACCACCGACTGATCAAGAGTTTCCAAATCAACTTCGAGGACATAAGAAGCGCCGATGTCGTCATCCTGTTATTCGAGATAACCGACCCGCCTCTCACACTAAAGCTCAAACTAGGCGAAGGAGTTAGCCTACTACGTGACATTGGTGTCCCGGCAGAGCGCGTTATCCTCGTATTCAATAAGGTTGACAAGGCGCCCGCAGACACTGTGAAAAACATCGAGGAAGAACTCAGCCTCGATCACCACGACTTGCCGTGGACGACCGTCTCCGCGAACCAGAGAACCAACTTCAAGGGTCTACTGGACTTGATCGCATGGAAGATCAAGGAGCTGAAGAACAAGCCTCCACCGCCAGAGCCCATTATCCCGATTCAAGAACCAATAGAAGACCCCGAGGAGGTTGTAGGCGACCCTGACACCGAAGACGAGGCCGAGGAAGAGAACTGAGGAAGCAATAACGCGGGTCCTATCCTCTTCCTCACGCAAGTGGACACCGCGACGAGAAGACCCCTTCAATACGCTTATCCGAACCATCCTCAGCCAGAACACAAATTGGAAAAACGAAGACACCGCCTACAGGTGCCTCGAAGAAATGATCGGAGTAACCCCCATAGCTATCTCAAATGCAAACATCACCGAGATAGCCGAGGCGATCAAACCCGCCGGTATGTACAACCTACGAAGTAAAACACTCAAACAGGTCTCAACTCGAATCCTCGAACAATATGATGGCGACCTGACCCTCATCGTCTCGAAGCCCTACGCTGAAGCACGCGAAGCGCTAATGTCCCTACCCGGGGTAGGCGAGAAGACCGCGGACGTCGTTCTCCTATTCAACGCCGGAAAATCGGTCATACCCGTCGACAGACACATTGCACGCATAGCTAAGAGGTTGGAATTCGTACCCAGAAACGCTTCCTACGACGAGATACGCCTCGCCCTCGAAGAAGCCACCCCGCCCCAAAACTACCTCGACACCCACATCAAACTCATCCAATTCGGCAGAGACACATGCAGAGCACAGAACCCGAAATGCAGCCAATGTATCCTAAACGATATCTGCTCATATTACCGGCAAAAGGGCAGAGAACAAGCCCCTACCAACAAACAGCCCCGATCCAAGCCAGAAAAACAAAAATAAACCGAATAAACGATTATCCACCAATATGCGAATCATTTAAATGTAAGACTCGCTGATTGACTACAGCTAATAAAATAAGGAGAGGCTACGATGCCTAGGCCACGTTCACCTAGAAAAGGATCAAAGTCATTCTATCCTAGACGCAGGGCAAGCCATTTTAATGGACGCATCCAGCATTGGCCGGAGGTCACAGAAGGTCCCCAGCTCCTAGGCTTCGCAGGTTACAAAGCGGGGATGACCCACCTCTATCAGATAGAGGATAGGGCAAAGGTCCCCGAGTTCGGACAGGAAGTAAAGGTCGCGGCAACCATCATCGAGGCTCCACCGATGCTTGTATGCGCCATCCGCTCCTACAGGACGACATACGACGGATACAAGGTCCTCACTGAGGCCTGGATGACCGATCCCACAAAGGATCTCATCAGGGCAACGAAGGTCAAGAAGACCTCTGATACCGCAAAGGAGCTTGAGAAACTCGCCTCGTCCAAAGACAAGGCGAAGGAGATCAGGATCCTAGCCGCAACACAGCCCAAGCTTGCCTCTATGGAGAAGAACACACCCGACCTCATCGAGATAAAGGTCGGCGGTGGAAGCATCGACCAACAACTTGAGTACGCCAAGGGACTGCTCGGAAAAACCGTGTCAGCATCTCAAGTCTTTAAACCAGGCGAATCCATCGACCTCTCCGGCGTAACAAAGGGCAAAGGCTTCCAAGGCCCAGTCAAGAGGTTCGGTATCCGCATCCAGCAAAACAAGTCCCGTAAATCCATCAGGAGCGTCGCCTCAATCGCACCCGTCTCCCCAAGGACAATCCACCCACACGTAGCACGCGCAGGCCAGATGGGAAGCCACCAACGCGTTGACTTCAACAAACGCATCCTACTACTCGGCAGCGACGGTAACAAGGTATCCCCCGCAGGCGGCTTCAACAGATACGGCCCAATCAAGAGCGACTACGTCGTAATCAAGGGAAGCGTCCAAGGAACCCCCAAAAGGCTCATCCGCATGAGGAAGGCCGTCAGGGAAACGAGCTACCCAGAGACCGCTCCACAGGTAACATACATCGGCACAGAATGGGGTAAGGAGAAGACAACGCAATGAAGGTTCCAGTTCTAAGTCTCACAAACGAAAAGATCGACGAGATCGATCTTCCGAAGATCTTCGAGACCCCATTAAAGCCCGAGGTCATAAGGAGAGCCGTCATAGCACAGCAGAGCCACGGCTTCCAGCCTCAGGGTAGAGACCCTCTAGCAGGCAAGAGGAACACCGCGCTGAGCAGAGGAACAGGTCACGGTCAGGCGAGACTACCACGCCTCAAGCAGAGCGGTAAGGCAGACTTTGCAGTCCAAGCCGTCGGCGGTCACCTCTCAACCCCACCGATGTCAGAGAAAGTCCTAATCAAGAGGATCAACAAAAAAGAACGCCGCCTCGCCATCAGATCCGGCATAGCCGCGACAGCCAACAAGGAAGTCGTCGCGGCACGCGGACACAACATCGAAGGCGTAACCCAGCTCCCACTCGTCCTCGACGACGCCCTCGAAGGCGTCCAGAAGACAAAGGAAGTACAAGACCTATTCACAAAGATCGGAATATGGGCCGACGTAGAACGCGCAGACAGGAAGGGGGTTCGCGCAGGCAGAGGCAACATGAGGGGAAGAGGCAAAAAGATCGGCAAGGGCCCCCTCATCGTCATATCTGAGGACAAAGGCGTCAGCAAGGCGGCCAGAAACCTGCCCGGAGTCGATGTCACAGTGCTCAGAAACCTCAACGCCGAACTCCTAGCCCCCGGAGCAAACGCGGGAAGACTAGTCGTATGGGCAAAATCAGCCTTCAACGCCCTCGACGAGACCTGGGAGAAATAAACATGCAATCAAACGACATCATAAAGTACCCGACCATGACAGAGCGCAGCGTCTACATGATCGAGAACGAGAACAAACTCATCTTCATAGTCCATCGCGAAGCAACGAAAAACGAAATAGCCAAAGCAATCAAGGAACTCTATCAAGTCGAGGCTAAGGAGATCAACACCCTCATCAACAGACAGGGCGAAAAGAAAGCATTCATCAAACTCAAAGAGGGCTTCAGCGCATCAGAGGTAGCCATAAAACTCGGCATACTGTAGGTGTGAAGAATGGGAAAACGAATTAAGGTTCAACGCCGCGGCCGTGGAACACCCGTGTTCCAGAGCGCACACACAGGCAAGGTCGCTCAGGCAAGATACCCCGCATTATCAACAGAGTCACTACGCGGCACCGTTAAGGACATCGTCCACGAATCGGGCCGTGCTGCGCCTCTCGCAGTAATCGAATTAGCAAATGGAGAAACATTCTACTCAGCAGCCCCCGAGGGGACATACGTCGAGCAGGAGATAGTCATAGGAGCCGACGCCCCCCTCATGGTTGGAAACATCATACCCCTAGGAAAAGTCCCCGAAGGAACGCTCGTAAACAACCTCGAACTCAAACCCGGTGACGGAGGAAGGATCGTCCGCGCATCCGGCACATACGCCACGGTGATAGCACACAACCTGGGCAAGACCGTAGTGAAACTCCCCTCAAAAAGGAGTATACTGCTATCCGCAGAGTCGCGGGCAACCATAGGCGTAATCTCTGGTGGAGGACGCCTCGAAAAGCCACGTCTCAAGGCTGGTGAAGGTCATCACGCGGCAAAGGCGAGCAACAAAGTCTACCCGACAGCGCACGGCGTAAAGATGACCGCCGCCAGTCACCCACACGGTGGAGGTCGCCACAGACGCCCTGGAAAATCTACCACAGTTAGCCGCAACGCACCCCCCGGTGCGAAGGTCGGACTCATCGCCGCAAGGACCTCAGGCAGGGGCGGCTCAAAGCGCCAGAGGCAATAACCAACACGATTATATAAAACGAAATGATGGAGTGAAGACGAATGCCAAAGAACTTCAAGTATAGGGGCAGAAGCGTCGACGAGCTCAAAGCCATGTCGATGGACGAGTTTATCAACCTCCTACCAAGCCGCATGAGGAGAAGCCTACGCAGGGGACTCAGCAACGAGCAGAGGATCGTACTCGAACATCTCAGGTTGGATGATGGTAAACCCATTAAGACCCACGCCCGAGACATGGTCGTACTGCCAGAGATGGTCGGAAAGATCATCCTCATCCATAGCGGTCAGGAGTTCGTAGAGGTCAGGATAAACGAGAAGATGCTCGGTCACTACCTTGGCGAGTTTGTTATAACGAACAAAATTGTCCGCCACGGAAAGCCAGGCATCGGTGCATCCAGAAGCTCGATGTACATCCCACTGAAGTAAGTTTACTTCAGTTTATTTTCTTCAAATATAACTTTCAATATAAACTACATTACTTAACTACACCAATGACAAACCAGTTAAACCTCCCATAACTCCTCAAAATACACTTCCTAACCTCTCACCAGAAAGAGGCGATAATATTCGTCTATACAATCGTTTCCCCCCCGAATTTAGATAACGTTTTTATATAAAGTCCCGATTTCAAGTAAGGCGAACGGTGCGTATATGCCATCCTGGAGATACTCGGTCACAGGTCTAGATCCGGACAAGACAGCGATAGCCAGCGGCAGGGATCTTAGAATAAAGCCAAAGGCTGCCAGAGAGAT
>Ga0315291_10004662_pt1 | contig 17393 bp, 18 predicted proteins | sample YL17G12_20_MG_FD_203070 | JGI IMG/M metagenome (GOLD analysis project Ga0315291, IMG submission 203070) | Sediment microbial communities from Yellowstone Lake, YNP, Wyoming, USA - YL17G12_20 | ecosystem: Environmental > Aquatic > Freshwater > Lake > Sediment | place: USA: Wyoming | collected...
TAGCATCTAAAATGGCAGGAGGAAGCATGTCACACGACGAACGACGTTTCGATCCGAAACACCAACATCACTTGCTGAATTCAGTGCGTCAGGCGCATTGGAACCCGCCACGCTTTCTCGCGCGATTTGGATTACGGCCCGGACAGACCGTGTTGGACTTGGGCTGCGGGCCAGGCTTTTGGACGTTGCCGCTGGCCGAGTTGGTGGGCGAGTCCGGACAGGTGTGGGCCTTGGACGCGAGCCAGGGACTGCTCGACGCGCTCGCTGCGCGCAACCCACCGCCGCAGGTGCGATTGGCGCACGCAGAATTGCCCGCCATTGATGTGCCCGACGCCTCGGTAGATCTGGCATGGGTCGCATTTGTGTTTCACGAAGTCGAACCGCCGGAGCGTTTGGCGAGTGAACTGCGGCGCGTGATGCGTCTTGGCGCGCGCGTGGCCGTTTTGGACTGGCGTCCCGATGCGGAAAGCGATCAAGGGCCGCCGCGCGCGCATCGCCTGACGCCGGAACAAGTGATGGCATGGCTGCGTGCGGCGGGGCTTGAGGCACACGAGACCTGGCATGACGCCGATGCGTATCTGGTCGAGGCTAGCGCGTAAATGTTTTTGGAATGAGCGGGACAGATAATACGCTCAGAAAGGCAGACGAACGTGTCAGCGATGGTGTATGATTTCTTTATTGTCGCAGCGCATCCTGACGATGCCGAAGTGCAGATGGGCGGGACGATTGCGAAACTCACGCGGGCCGGTCAACGCGCGCTGATCATTGATCTCTGCGACGGTGAACCTGCCGACTATGCTCCAGCGGGTGTTCGACGCCAGCAGGCGATGCGCGCGGCGCAAATACTCGGCGCGGATCGGCTCCTCCTCGACCAGCAGGATCGCTTTATCACGGACAACATTTCCACACGCCTGACCGTGGCCCGCTTGATTCGCCAGCATCGCCCTCGCATGATTTTTGCCACGACCGAGGCTTGCATTCACCCCGATCACGCCGCGGTCAAGTCATTGTCATTAATCGCGGCGGCCGTGTTTTATGCTCGTTTGAAGAATTGGGAGCGCGTGCCAGGCGGCGAGTCGTTGGCAGACACTGAGCCGTGGGAGATTCAGCGACTATTCTACCCGCACTGCAAGATGGAGCCGGCGTGGGGTGATTTTGCCTTTGCCGTAGATGTGAGCGATACTTATTTACTCAAGAAGCAAGCGCTCGCGGAATACAAATCGCTCTTCCAGGTGGATGAGGGCGACCAACTGCTCGAACTGTACGAAGCCGAAGACGCGCACATGGGCCGCCTGTTCGGGCTGGCGTACGCCGAGGTGTTCAAAAGCCACAGTCCTTTGTTGGTGACCGATCCGACGGTCTTTCTTCCGGCGTTGCACGGTTGATGCCTCAACACCAGTGTTTGGGATCCAAATTCAGTAGAGCGGCAACTGCATCTAAAAAGGTTGACTGAAGCTGCCCGGACAACCAAGGGCAAATTGGAGCAGGACAAAAGGCATCACCATGGATACGACACAGTGGCACGCTCTTTCGATTGACGACACACTGAAACAATTGGACACGTGCACTGAGGGATTGACCTCAACCGAAGCCGCCGAACGGCTGTCTCGCTTTGGCCGCAACGAGATCGCGCGGCGCAAGCGGGTCTCGCCGCTGCGCCTGCTGCTCAAGCAGTTTGCCAGCTTTTTCATCCTGGTGCTGTTGTTCGCGGCGGCGATGGCTTACGCGGTGAGCTTTCTTCCGGGCGAGGGTGGCCGCCGCCTGACCGCGTTCTTTGTCCTGGGCATCCTTGCGCTGAGCGTGACCCTGAGCTTTTTTGAAGAGTATCGCGCGCAAAAAGAGCTGGAGGCGCTGGACAAGCTGCTGGTCTTCAAGTCTACGGCGTTGCGCGACGGCGTTCACCGGCAGGTGGACGCTGCCGAGGTTGTGCCCGGCGACGTGCTCGTGCTCACACATGGGCAAAAAGTTCCCGCCGATGCGCGGGTGATCGAATCCCACAGCCTGCGCGCTGACGAATCGGCGCTCACGGGCGAAAGCATCGGCGCGGACAAATCGCCTGAACCGGTTGCGGCGGATGCGCCGCTGGCCGAACGCGCGAGCATGATCTATGGCTCGACCTACATCACACACGGCGCGGGACTGGCCGTGGCCGTGCGCACCGGCATGGCGACCGAGGTGGGACAGATCGCCGCCACGCTCGATCAGATGGCCGAACGCCCTACGCCATTCCAGGTAGAAGTGCAAAAAATGGCGCGGCAGATGACGTTCATCGTGGGCGGGCTGGCCGCTGTCGTCGCAATGATCCTGCTGTTCGTTCTGCGCGAGCCGCCGGTGGATGTGGCGCTCAACACGCTCAGCCTGGCCGTGGCAACGATACCGGAGAGCCTGCCCATCGTGTTGACCTTTGCGTTGGCCTTGGGCGCGCATCAGATGGCGGCGCGTCACGCCGTCGTGCGGCGACTGTCCGTCGTCGAATCGCTTGGATCGGTGGACACGATTTGCACCGACAAGACCGGCACGCTGACGCAAAACGCCATGACCGTCCAACGTCTGTATGGCGATGGCCGGAGCGTGGCCGCGCCGCAGGGGCGAGTGGACGCGGGGATATTCTTAAAAGTACTGCGCGCGGGCATTTTGTGCAACGAGGCGACGATCGAGGCTGGCGCAACGCCGCAGATCATTGGCGACCCGGTGGACACCGCGATGCTTCGCGCTGCGCAACAGGCTGGCCTGGACATTGAACGGGAACGCGCCGACTATCCCAAGGCCAACGAGATTCCGTTCAGCTCCGAGCGCAAGATGATGACGACGATCCACCAGCGCGATGGACATTTCGTGGCTTTCACCAAAGGCGCGCCTGGTGTGGTGCTCGATCATTGTTCGTCGTGCGGCGAGGGTGGCGGGGCCGCACCGCTGCAAGACGCGCACTGCGAGTCCGTCCGCCAAGCCGTCGGGCAATGGCAGCGCGAGGGGATGTATGTGTTGGCGGTGGCACGCAAGGAGGTCTCGGCTGCCGAAGCGATTGACGAGGCTGAGCAGGGCATGACCTTCCTCGGCCTGCAGGCGTTGATGGATCCGCCGCGCTCTGAAGCGGCAGAGGCCATCGTGCGGGCGCAAGGTGCTGGCATCCGCGTGGTGATGATCACGGGCGACAATGGGTTAACCGCTCAGGCCATTGCCAAACAACTGGGTATCGGCGAACGCGTTGCCGAAGTGCGCGAGATGGAAGGTCTCTCACGCCAGGCGTTGAAGGAACGAATGAAGAAGGTGGATATTGTGGCGCGCGCCACGCCGCAGATCAAGCAGCAAGTGCTCCAGGCGTTGCAGGACGCGGGTCATTTTGTCGCCATGACGGGCGATGGCGTGAACGACGCGACGGCCCTCAAGCAGTCTGACGTGGGCGTGGCGATGGGCTTGCGTGGCACCGACATCGCCAAAGAGTCCGCCGCCATGGTGCTGTTGGACGACAATTTTGCGACCATCGTCGCTGCCATCGAGCAAGGTCGCCGCATCTTTGACAACATTCGCAAGTTCACGAATTATTTGTTGAGCACCAGCCTGGGCGAAGTCTTGGTCGTGCTAGTGCTTTCGGCCTTTGGCTACTTTCCACTTTCGGCTACGATGTTGCTGTGGGTGAACGTCGTGACCGACTTGATCCCCGCCAGCGCATTGGCTGCTGACCCTGCTGTGCCGCACGTGATGAAGCGCCGCCCGCGCCACCATAACGAGCCGATCTTGAACAAGGCTATCTACGCGACGATTGCGGGCAGCATTTTCCGCACGCTGATCGCCTATGGCTTGATCTTTTGGGTCGGGCTGCAATTCGGCGGCGTAACCTATGCACGCACGATGCTGTTCACCGGCATCGTGCTCCACGCCTTTACGCGCGTGATGGTGGTGCGACAACTGGACAGTCTATCTCTGTGGTCGAACAAGACGCTGCTGTGGAGCTATGCCGCGGCGGTGGGGCTGCAATTGCTGGCGCTCTATACGCCCTTGCGAGATGTGTTCGGCATCGTGCCGCTGGATTGGCGAGCGTGGATTGTGATGCTGCCTGTAGTAGCCGCCTCTTCGTTGACGGGCGTGTACATGACGCGCTGGATTTTGAAACTCGTGCCGCTGTGGGATGCGTAAGGCGATAACGAGAACACCATGAATTCATCGAAACCTTATCGCGGTCTCAGCCAATTCTTATCTTGCGCGAGTATACTTCCAAGATATGGACTTTATAGGCATTCAAGAGGATCGAATATGAACAAGCAAGCGATTTCGTTGGGACGCGTTTTGGGCATTCCCATTGGTGTAGACTATTCGTGGTTTCTAGTTTTTACGCTGGTCACTTGGACGCTGGCGACCAGCTACTTTCCGGCTGAATTCAGGCACTGGTCAACGGCCCAGTACTGGATCATGGGTGCGGTGACGGCCATCCTGATGTTTGGCAGTGTGCTGCTGCACGAATTGGGGCATTCGGTGGTCGCCATGCGCTACAAGATTCCGGTGCGCAGCATCACCCTGTTCATCTTTGGCGGCGTGGCGCAAATCGGCGCCGAGCCGCCCAGCGCCATCGCTGAATTGTTGATCGCCATCGCCGGCCCGATGGTTAGTTTCGCGCTGGCGCTCTTGTTCCATCTGTTGCAGCCGCTGGTAGGCGCGATGGCTCCGTTGTTGGCCGTGGCAAAATACCTGGCGTATATCAACGGATCGCTGGCTCTCTTTAACCTCATTCCGGGCTTTCCACTGGACGGCGGTCGAATCTTTCGCGCCGTTGTCTGGGGCATCACGCGCAACCTGCGGCGGGCCACGCTCATCGCGGCCGGCGTTGGGCGCGTGGTTGCGTTTCTGTTCATCCTGGCGGGAGTATGGCAAATCTTTACCGGCAATCTGGCGAACGGGCTGTGGATTGCCTTCATCGGTTGGTTCATCCAAAGCGCCGCAGCGTCACAGGTTCAGCAGCAGGTGCTACACGACTCGCTGGCCGGTCACCGAGTCTCCGACGTGATGAGCCGCAACTATACCATCATTCCGGCCGAGACGACCTTGCAACGAGTGGTGGATTTGCACATCCTGGGCAGCGGGCAACGCAGCTTTGTGGTAACGCAAGGTGATAGCGTCGTGGGCTTGTTGACGCCGCAGCGGGTCAAAGAAACACCGCGCGATGCCTGGCCGGTGACGAGCGTGGCGCAGGCGATGATTCCGGCGGCGCAGGTCAAGCCGGTTCAGCCCGACGAACAGTTGTTGACCGCTTTAAAAGAGATGGAGGCAGATCGAGTCAACCAACTACCCGTCGTGCGAGACGGACACATCCTGGGGATATTGAGATTGGATGACATCTTGGGCTTTTTGCGCCTCGCGCGGGAACTGGGCGTGAGTTGACGGCCTCAGGGGAAGAACCATGTCGTCGAATCCTGGTACACTCCGTGTCCGTGCCAGAACTCGCCAGGTCGTTGACCATCATTATGACGATGACAAGCCCGGCAAGCCGCTGTATCTGTTGATCCCCGGCGGGCTGGTCGCGCTAGCGTCTCTGGCGCTGATCATTTACCTGGCCTATCTGACTTTCTGGCAGGGTGACCTATCTCAAAACAAGGGATTGACCTTGATGGTCATCCTTGCGCCGTTTTACATCGGCGGGGTGTTTCTGTTCAGCTACGGCTATGAACTCTACGACCTGCCCAAGGCGCTGCGCCTCACGGCGATCGTCGTCTTTATCACGCTGGCGTCCGTCGTCATCATTGCCGTGCTGCTGCTGACCCTTGGCGCGATAGGCGATCGAGAATCACGTTCATCCAGATCGTCAACATCAGACTCGTCGTCGAGTGGCGGCGGAGGGCGCGGGATGGGATTCGGCCTGCCGTGGCCGATATTTCTGGGCGGCTTGGGCTCCCCAACACCGACGCAGACGGTGACGCGCGAGGTGATCCGCGAAGTGCCGACTGCGCCGCCACCCCCGCAGCCGGTCACATGCCCGTACTGCGGCACAGCATATGTTCCGGCGCAAACCAACTTTGCCTGCCCCAACTGCGGCGCAGCCGCCCCGAATGACCTGATAGCCACGAGCGCCAGTTCACCATAAGTGGCTCGGACAACACAGAGCGCAGTCTCGAATCTTGCGGGTGCGCTCTATCTCACACCGGTTGTGCCGGGCGAAGCGGCAGGTGCTGCCGATGCTATCTCCTGGGGTTGCCCAGTAGGTTAGGGAGAAGCACTTGCCTGTATTGCCGCCTTCCCGGGTAGTTTCATGAACGTAAACTACCACCTGGCTGGCGCGGTGAGCACAAATCCCATTCTGTTTGCGATTGCCACCTGTCTCGTCCTGGCGTGTCAAGCCAGCGCATGGCGGAGAGATCCGGCGAGACCAACAAGACGCCACAGTGCCGCTGCGGCACAGCCAACCATTGTCCATCAGAGAGTCAATCGCTGCCTCCAGCGCTCGGCAGCATGACCTATTGGCCCGTCCGAACCTCCTTCTGTTCAGCAAGTCTGCTCCATCCTCACACCAATCTTCACAATGACCTCAAGAGTTCTTCGTATATTCCCCATACTTGTCGGCTATCATAGAGACAGTACAGATGAGAACTAGGTTCTCGTGGGATAACACCAAGGAGCAACGACAATGTCCAAGAAAATCACGATGTCTTTACAGACTCGAACCAACTGGCTGATTGACCTGACGGTCTTTGTGGGCGGCTTGCTGGCCTCGCTATCCGGCATCTACTTCCTGTTTCTGCCTTCGGGCGGCTACCAGGGCGGACGCAACCCCATGTACGGAGTCACACTTTTGTTCAACCGGCACACGTGGGATGACCTGCACACCTGGACGGGCGTTGCCATGATCGTCGCCGCCGCCGTCCACTTTGCCATCCACTGGCAGTGGGTCAAGACGATGACCCGGCGCGTCGTCAATGCCATCACAGCCAAAGGATCGGGCTTGTCTCGCGGCGCCACGCTCAACGTCGTCGTTGATGTGACGATGGCGATCAGCTTTCTGTTGACGGCGATCTCGGGCCTCTACTTTTTCATCTGGCCGTCGGAAGGCGCGACGCGGAGCGTCAGTCCTGTGATCCTGTTCAACAGCGCCGCCTGGGACTTGATTCACACGTTGGCTTTTGTGATCATGGTCGGCGCTATCCTGATTCACTTTTGGATTCACTGGCGCTGGGTGACGAATGTAACCAGCCGGTTCTTGCTCTCGCTGTGGCAGCGGCCCGAGTGGACCAAGTCACCCATCACAGCCTGAATCAAACGACCAGGCCATCCCATGTGGCCTGGTTCAAACTATACAAACGATAAACCAAAAGGACGGAAAAGCAAATGTTCAAGAAAATCATCGTAGGCACCTTGATCCTGGGACTGGTCGGTATCCTGGTGATAGGCGCTATCAATCGGACGAACGCCAAGACCGGCAACACCGAAGCACGCGGCCAGGGTCGCGGTAGGAGCGACGAGGCTATAACCTACACGACCGGCGGCGGACAGGGGCAAGGTGGCTATCCCCAGGACACCCTTAAGGGGCGTGGTCAGGGACGCGGCGACGCAGATCAACTCGGCGCAGGTCAAGCGCAAGTTGTCGAAGGACTGACACTTCAGGGCACGGTGGTGAGCGTGGACAACACCACGCTGCTCGTGCAGACGAGCAGCGGCGAGCAAGTGACCGTGGAGAATCGCCCCTGGCAGTACGCGCGGGGAGCCAATTTCTCGGCGCAGGTCGGCGATCAAGTGACATTGACGGGGTTCTACCAGTCCGGCGTGTTTGAAGTCAGCCAGATCAACAACCTGACCAACGGCAAGTCGGTCGTCTTGCGGGATGCGACCGGACGGCCAGGCTGGTCCGGACGCGGACAACGCAACGGCGGTTAGGTTGACTCACCAGGCAAGAGAGGGAAGAACTCGACTGTCTTCCCTCTCTTTGCGTCCTAGTCAGTGCTATCGGCTCTCGGCTATTGACCGCACACCGTCGCAGTCAAACCAACTTTTTCCTACGCATCGGCCACATTTGCCGCGTATGCTCCGGCGACGGCAATGCTGGTCAATGGCGGCGATGCGTTCCAGTCTCGGGTTTGCAGGGATAGGTGCAAGCGCACGTCTGGCTGCAGTTGTGCAGCCGATCCGGATCGCGCAATTGATCCTGCGTGTAGAGGCCATCCCGATCGTGCAAACGATCCTGGTCTCGCTGGGGCCTCTGATCGGAGCCTGCCAGCGCCGGAGTGGCGACGGCCATGACCAACGCGACGACGACGAGCAAAAACAGCAGCTTTTTCATAGGTTCCTTCCTTTCTGTTATAGGGGGCAATGTTATTGGGCGAGCGCCAGACTGTGCCCCAAAGTTTGTTCTGTTAAGGAGACGCAGAACTGGCCCGATAGATACGGCCATCGAGAAAAGAGCCGAACGAAAGCCAATTGCCGTCAACGGCAAATAGCGCGCGTATCTTTTCGGGCCTATTTGCGTCTATAATATAGATGTGCAACGCAGGCGATTGTTGCCTGCCAACCTGTGCGCCGGGCGCAAACGTGAATCAGGACGAGATTCTGCTCAATCGAGCGAGAGCGTTTGACGAGCATGCTCTCGGCGAAATCTATGACGCCTACTTTGAGCGACTATACCACTACGCCTATCGCTTTGTGGGCGACGTGGACAGTGCACAGGACATTGCCGCGGAGACTTTGCGGCGGCTGTTGGAAGGCTTGCGCGACGGGCGCGCACCGAATCACCTGGGCGCATGGCTGTATCGTGTGGCACACAACCTGGCGATGGATCAGCACCGGCACCGTCCGGCGGAGGGCATCGTTTCACTTGAGCCTGATCTAGATCAGGCCGATGAGGCAGACACTGAAGCAGATTCCGAGCAACGGCTCGCGCAGGAAAAAATGCGCGCGGCATTGGCACAATTGACGCCGGAACAACAAAACGTCGTCGTGCTCAAGTTCATGGAAGGCTACTCGAACGCCGAAGTGGGCGTGCTGATGAACAAGCCCGAAGGCGCGATCAAATCACTTCAACATCGCGCATTGGCCGCCTTGAAACGAGCGCTCACTGGCCTGTTGGTGCTATGAAGGAACGTGACGAGATGGTAAATCTAATTGATGCATTGGATGATGTACTGGCAAGGGTTGCGACGGGTGAATCGCGGGCGGCGTGCATCGCGCGCTATCCCGACCTGGCAGTCGAGTTGACTGAGTTGGTTGGGGCGCAAGACCACTTGAGCGCACTTGCAGCCGCGCCTGTGCTGCCGGCTGACGCGCTGGCCGCACGCCGCCGACAATTCCTTTCCACAGCTCGCACATACAAACGCCAAGCTGTATCAACTCATCCATTTCAGCGTCGCATGGCGTGGGTATGGCCTGCACAACGCACGGGTCAGCCTGCGTTATTGCCTGTCCTGGCACGAGTGGCGATTGCGCTAGTTCTGGTATTGAGCGTTGTAGGCGGCACAGTGGCCGCGGCTCGATCCAGTCTGCCTGATTCGCCATTGTACAGTATCAAGCTAACGGTAGAAGATGCGCGCTTGAATCTTACCAGTGATCCCTCGCAACAGGCCACGCTGGCCATGACCTTTGCGAGCGAACGAACACACGAGATGGAGCGATTGGCAATCGCCAATCGTCCGATTAGCACTCTGGTCTCGTTACGATTGCAAAACCAACTCGATTCAGCCTTGAGCGCCGCCGCGCGAGCGCCCGAACCGGAGATGTTGCGCTTGCTCGATCAAGTTCGCTCGATGGCGCAAATTCAAGAGCGCGCTCTGACGCAGGCGCAACTCGACGCGCCGCGTGAAGCAAGCTCACAAGATGCACTGCGCCTGGCAGAGCAAGCCGTGACTCTAGCACAACAACGAGCCGAAGCCGGGCTGGCCGACCCGGATGCTTTCCGCCATCAGTATCGTCGTGGTCAAGATGCGCCCGTGCAACCTACGCCGCTGCCTGAAGCAACCACCACGCCGCAATCGCAAACATCTACAACGGTTCCACAACTGACGGCTACACTTGAGGCAACCCTTGCACCGCAGCCGTCGCATACACCGCAAGCCAGTGTCACGCCGCAACGTAGTCAGGCTGGGACAGGTCAGCCGCCTACAAGCGCGCCTGGCCCACAGACTACGCCAGGTCAAGCCGGCCCAGGGCCTCAAGCGACCGACAGGCCCGGAGGGGGATCAGGCTCTGGCGGCGGGACGGGTGGAAACAACGGCGGTGGTCGCCGCCCATAATCTATCGCTTGTGTTGCGTTCCCGGCGCAACGGCTGCTGGTCGCTTGGCGTGAGCGATAAACGGGGCTTTCGCTCACGTCAAGCGCCACAGCCCATGCGTCGGGGTCAAAGCCCCGTCATATTCTTCACGAGGAGGTCACCATGAGACGTTCCACTCGATGGGCTTGTCTCACGTTAGCCCTGGGTCTTGGCTTGACCGCCGTCGTCGCGACGGTGGCAGGTCTCTCCACTGTGCTGGCCGCCGGTCAGGCCGATGTGACAATTGATCTGACTGCGCCCACGCACGCTGCTCCCAGCTCTCAGTTTGCCGTCAACATCGCTTACGCCAATATAGGGACAGAAGCCGCGCCTGATGTCCAAGTCACAGCAACTTTACCAGATGGAGTGCAGTTTATCACGGCTACCGATCGCTGGGGCGCACCCCTCTTACCCACTTCGATCACCGGCAATGTATTGGTCTGGGACATCGGTCTCTTGCCAGCCGGTTCGTGCTGCGACCACATTCTCATCACCGAACAAGTCAACGCGAGTCTGGCCGAAGATACGGCGTTGACTAACACCGCAGCCATTGCCACAACAGCGGTCGAATCAGATACGACCAACAACACCGCCAGCGCCGTCAGCGTGGTGTGCGATATGGCCGGTTCGGTCAAGCAGGTACACGCGGGCGAGGTTATGCCCGGCGATGTGTTGACGTACACCATCGTGCTCGACCTGGCTCGACGTTCCGGTGGCCCGCAACAGATACAGGAACGTATAGTCGAGTTGAGCGATACCTTGCCCTTCAGTCATCAGGTGCGCTTTCTCGGCTGGACAGGTGATGTGACTGGCACGCACGACGACCAGATGTTGCAGTGGCAAGGGCGCGTCCGCGCTGACGAGCCGCTCACACTGCAATATCGTCTCGGCGTCGAAGGTGTGGTCACGCCTGGTACGGTGCTCACCAACCTGGCGCATCTGCGCTGGATGAGCGGAACAATGCAGCTTGGGCCAGTGACGACCATCGTCACACTGCCGCATGGCGCGCTGGCACTGGGACCGTATCAAGGCGGCGAACTGCGGCACGAGTATGGCGTCACACTGACCGTCCCGCCGGGCGCAGTGACCGACACGACGCGTTTCCAGTTCAAGCCACTCACCGATACCGACATCATCTCCGGCCCGCCTGGATTGATGTTCGCGCATCGCGCGTTCGAGGTGACAGCGTTCCACTTTGGACATGGTGTCCATCAGTTCAGCCAGCCGCTCACCATCACAGTCAACTATTCCGATACCGAGGTGGCGGGATTGAAGCGCGAGACGTTGCGCTTGTGGTATCGCAACGGTCAAGGTGAGCCGTGGGCCATGCTGGGCGAGCCGGTACGAGTGATGTCTGGAACGCACGTCTACACGACGACGCACTTGACCCAGTTCGCGCTGTTCGGCGAGGCGGCGTATCGCGTGTTCTTACCGATGGTCATTCGATAAGGTAACACGGGTGGCGCAGCCGCCCGAATTCAAATCTCACACAGGAGACAGGAACGATGAAGAAAGTATGGATTGCTTTGCTCGTGTTGGTTGTGCTGGTGGCGACGGCTATGCCGGCGCTGGCAGCCGGCGGCCCGCCGCCGGTTCGCGGCAAGAGCAGCAGCTTTACGCTCGCCGGTGTCATCACGGCCATCAATGGCAAGACGGTCACGGTTCAAGTGACCGGTGGTAATCCGATTGTGCGAGTACGTCGGGCAGACGCTCGCGCTACAAACAACCAGCAGCACCCGCTACCTGCTCAAAACTGACACGGGGACGGTGCTCATCACGTTTGCCGATTTGGCGATTGGGCAAAAGGTCAGCGTCAGCGGCACGGTTGCCAACAACGTGTGGATGGCGACGCGCATCACAGTGGGAGCGAATCTCGTCCATCTGCCATAAGGCAGCCTGATTGCAGCGCAAAAACGTGAGGGGAGACTGGTGAGACTCTCCCGCACGTTCTAATGAAAAAGCGGGAAGCTATGCATAGCTTCCCGCTTTTTGCATGAGTCAAGCCTATCCGCCGTTGCGCTAGCCGTGACCTGACCAACACGGTCGGCCACTTGCGTCGCACAGATTATTTGACCTTATCCACCTCGGCCTGCAGGGCGGGCCGGATCGTTTCAAAGTTCAGCCCTTTTTCCGTGCAATAGTCCTTGATCTTGGTCACTTGCGCCGCGGGCATGGACGTCCCCAACACCTTCTCGATTGTCGCCTGCGAGACGCCCCAGCCGAGCAGATCGCCAAACGTAGTCGTGCCCTTGACGGTGCGATCGGTGCTCGAAGCGGCTGGAGTTTCAGCCTTCGGTGTGGGTTGTGCAGCCGGCGCTTGAGTGGCTTGCGGCGCAGTCTGCGGCGCGCTCGTGGCTGGCGCTGTGCCCGGATTGGGCACGGTGTGTGCGGCCAGGTATGCTGCTTGCTCGCCGCTCAAGGTGCGTGTCCGCAGGATCGTGGCGGCAGACTCCGGCAGGTAGGTGTCTGTACTCAGATCATACGGCATACCCTTGTAAAAGGCTACGAACAGGCGCACCGAAGACGTACCGATTTCTTGTGCGCTTGCGGCGTACATTTCCTCCAGGCCCTTAACCGTAAAGGCAGCCAGATTGCTGTCTTTGACGCCAAAGGCTTCGGCCAGCACAGCGGCAGGAACCGCAAAGTTCTTTTCCACATTACCAAAAGTGTACGAGCCGCGGATATCCGCCGGGTTGGCCTGGCCGGCAAATTCGCCGCTGGTGATCTTGGCCGCTTCTTTGGTAGACTCGGTCTGCCACCAGCCCATGGCGCTGGAAAAGAAAATCCCACCGAACAGGATGACGACTACCAGGGCCGCTAGGGGTTTAGAGGTCAGGGTCATTTTGCACCTCGCAGCGCGACTCGCGTGGAGAATTGAACGGTTTTGGCGACCGGGCACACGGCCTCGGATGTGCATTCCAGGCACGAGATGCACTGGTGGTCGCGCACCACCGTCTTGTCGTCCACCGGGATATTCATCGGGCACATGATCGAGCAAGCGCCGTCGGCCTTGCAGGTGGCCACATTGCGGCGGATGCCAAAGACACGAAACAGATTCGTAATACCCAACACCGCTCCGTACGGGCAGGCATATTTGCACCAAGGCCGCTCGACAAAGAGTGACAGCCCAAGTGTGACGCCCAGGATGACCAGCCCGATAATAGATACTTCGCTCGACCAAAAGTTGAACAGGGCAAAGTACGGGTCATAGTCGGAAAAAATCAGCTTGCCGGTCACGGCCGTCATGTACACCACCCAGGCCAGCACACCATAGCGCAAGTAGCGCAGCACCTGGTCCAGCTTGACCGGGACAAAGTGATTGAACCGGCGGCGGAAAAGCTTGCGTCCCCAGTTGCTCACAAATTCCTGGATCGTGCCCAGCGGGCACACCCAGCCACAGAACACCGGTCCGAACAGGATTGCCAGCAAAAAGCTGATAATCATCAGCACAAAGGACGCCTGGTGGACTTTTTGCACAAATGTCCCGACCGTGGCGAACTGGTAGATCGTCACGACGCCGCCGAACGGGCACACGGCATGTAAGCTGGCGTTGGCCAAGAACGGGATGCTTACCCCGCCGCTTTCCGCCAGAGCGCGGTCGACCGAGATGAGAGCGATCAGGATAAAGAACGCCCACTGGACGACTTTGCGAATCCAGATGCTCTTGGGCCGGAACAGACGAATGCGTTTACCGAACAACGTAATCATACAACCTCCGAGATGAACGGCGTACAGGCCGTGATATGCCCTAAATGATAGCGCCGGAATGTGAAGAACCGATGGAGATGGCGTGGGGATGTTGTGAACAAAAATGCGCTCGCCGTGAACCCGGATCTAGCATCACCCTTGTACGGAGGTGGAAAATCGCACAACTGGAACCGGAAAACGCTGCCTGGTGGGGGGCAAAGCGCCTGGTATAGCTCGCAAGCGCCTGCGTTTCCCTAAAAAGTGGCACTTTTTGCCTCTCCGGTGGGGACCTCGTACTGACCTTGATTCCAGTTGTGCAGTTCGTCTGTAGCGGTTCAAAGGTCATGCTAGAGCTTTTTCTAACTGGGAGTACGCAGCTTTTGCCAAGTCGCGGGCTCACTATGAACAAGCCCCAAGGCAATTCATTGTACACTAGCATCCGGGAACCGAAGTTCCCGATGTCTGGCCGATTGCGTCATATCTCAGGCCAGTGCATGGCATTGTCAAACGCACCAAACACTTGATCAGCTCTGACGTTCACAAAATACCGAGGTCGGACCCAAGTGTATGATTGATTCAAGCCGCAGGGCGCTGTCTGATCAAGTCTCCACAGTTTCCCCATGCGTTCTTGACGAGTTCTCCATCTTGGTTTGGTAAGCTATACACAGAAAATCAAACCGGGCTAATGGCCCTAGACCTACAGGAGATGACAAGATGAAAAAGTGGCAATTGATTTCAAGTGTCGTGGTGGCTTTAGTGGCGGTATTGAGCCTGACCGTGTCTGCGTTCGCGCAAACCCCTCAGCCGCTCAGTAACGAGACAGGCGCGGCGTTGGTCATGGCGATCAATGACGAGTACAAGGCGCGCGCAACCTATCAGGCGGTGCTGACCAAGTTCGGCTCGGTCGCGCCATTTTCCAATATTGTGCAATCGGAAGCAACACACATTGCGGCGCTGGAACGACTCTTTAATGCGTATGGGCTGCCTATTCCGCCTGATACGTACGCGGGCCGTGTCCAGGCTCCGGCCACGCTGCAGGACGCCGCACAGACGGGCGTCGAGGCGGAGAAGGCGAATGTGGCGATGTACGATGGCTTTCTGACCTCTGTGCAGGAACCGGATGTGAGGGCCGTATTCGCTCAACTCAGAAGCGCCTCGCAGGTCAAGCACCTGCCTGCCTTCCAGAAAGCTTTGAGCCGCAACACGAACACCGGCTTGCTGTATCTTGGCCCGCACTGGAGCCGCTAAGCCCCCCCAACAGTAGGGGGGAAGACGCTCACGTCACCCAATGTACACCAACAATTGAATAGGGTGTGACTAAATCTGGTTGATCCACATTTGGGCGGCATCTTCAAGAACGAGCTGACAACCTGTGAATCTGGCGAAACTGCCCGTTTTTCGAGTGTTTTGGCAGCTAAAACCTCGACGTCATGCTGTTGGGACGCAACTGAATGAACCGATTTACTCGCGATCAACTGATTTTAGTCACACCCAATTGAATAGCTCTACGGCAGGCCGATCTCGATAGGGGATCGGCTGCTCTTTACTAATGACACAGCTTCTTGCGAAACTAAACCAAAAGACTGGTTGCGTGCTTTGACTATTGTCGCAATTGACCTATAATACTGGTTATCTCTATCATCTGCTGTGCGAGGTCTACATGACCCAAAAGCCATCGCCAAAAGGCGCCAACAAGAGCTTGTCTCCACGCAAGCAACACCGTGCCAGTAAGTCCGCCGCCCAGGACACCACAGAGGGCGTCAATGTGGGCCGTCGCCTCCGTGAACTACGCGCCGAGCATGACCTGTCCATCCGCGCGTTGGCCGAAAAGAGCCGCCTGGCCATCAACACCTTGAGTTTGATTGAAAACGGCAAGACCTCGCCCAGTGTCAGCACGCTGCAACAAATCGCCGCAGCGCTCGATGTGCCTATCACGGCCTTCTTTGAAACGAACACGCCCAGGGCCAGGATTGTCTACACCAAAGCTGGCAGTCGCCCCAGCGCGAATGTTGCGCATGGCACATTGGCCGATCTCGGTGCGGGCATGGCCGACCCCGCCGTTCAGCCGTTCGTCATCACACTGGAACCGAATCGAGGCAGCGGAGCAAATCCTATTGTTCACACCGGTCACGAGTTTGTCTATTGTCTGAATGGACGCATCACGTACACCGTCGAAGAACGCACCTACTTGCTCGAGCCAGGCGATAGCCTGTTGTTCGAGTCGCACCTGCCGCATCGCTGGCAGAACGTGGACACCCAACAAGCCCAAGCAATTCTCATCCTGTATCCGTCCGACGAGCACGACCGCCCCACCGAGCGCCACTTTGCACCCACAGCATGAGGTGAACAGGTTGGGACTGCCGCAAGGCGTCCCAGACTGAACGAGGGGGAGCCCCACCAGTCTCCCCCTCGCGTTTTTAGACCAAACTGACCTGTTGCAGATTTCCCCGTAACCACTAGTCCTGATACACTATTCTATTCTTATAACCATAATAATAGTTTATACCATTGACATATCACCTATTATGAACTATAATATTGGTTGATTAGTCATGCCAAGCGGCAGGTAAACAGGTTGGGCATCCACTGTGAAGAAACAGGCAACTACCCATCAGCCGTGCCACACCCCTTCACTCTGCTATGAAGCGCAGGCCTTGCGCGCATTAGCCGATCCGACACGGCTGGCTATCTTGCAAGCGCTGGCGAATGAACCATGTTACGTCAGCAGCCTTGCTCAAACGCTCCAACTCTCTCAGCCCACTGTATCACGGCACCTGCGGATATTACACGACCTCTTGCTCGTCTCTGCCAGGCGGCAAGGGCAGAATGTCTTGTACGAACTGAGTGACCGGCGCATCATCAAGGCCATCACGTTGCTGTGCCAGGTGCTCGGCGACACGAGTAGTGAATTGACCCGACATCTTGGCGCAACGCATTAGACTGGACCTATATGGAGACAACATGAAGATTGCCTCAATTACCGAAGACGGGCGTACGATCAGCCAGCATTTTGGCCGCGCACCCTACTATCTCGTCATCACGATTGACAACGGCCAGATCGTGGATCGGCAACTGCGCGACAAGCTCGGCCACGCGCACTTTGCCGACGAGCCGCACGAGGGCGGCCAGCCAGGTCAGCCGCACGGTTTTGACCCTGCTGCACACAACCGTCACGTGCAGATGGCCGAGACAATTGCCGACTGCCAGGCGCTTTTGTGCGGCGGGATGGGCGCCGGCGCATATCAGAGCATGGTCGAGCGTGGCATCAAACCGGTCGTCACCGAGCTGACTTCCATTGACGAGGCCGTGATGGCTTACGTCGCAGGACATCTCGTGGATCGCACAGACCGGCTGCACTAGCCTTTGACGAAAGGCTGTAATCAACCGGTAGTCTCTTGCACATTATCTTGGGTGACAGGCGCATTGAGGGAGTCGGCCATGCCGTGACCATTGATTGAATGGATCTTGGGACAAACGCCAGTTTGA